>Ga0153974_1000229_pt1 | contig 13283 bp, 11 predicted proteins | sample TSGA058MetaG_FD_104741 | JGI IMG/M metagenome (GOLD analysis project Ga0153974, IMG submission 104741) | Attine ant fungus gardens microbial communities from Georgia, USA - TSGA058 MetaG | ecosystem: Host-associated > Fungi > Mycelium > Unclassified | place: USA: Georgia, Yuchi Wildlife... | reverse complement strand
CTGGTGCGTCTACCAATTTCGCCACTTCCGCATTAAAGATGGTGGCTACGACGGGAATCGAACCTGTGACCCCAGCATTATGAGTGCTGTGCTCTAACCAGCTGAGCTACGTAGCCATCTTTACTCTTTTGCGCTACCTTTGTCGGCGTTGCGGGGCGCATTATGCTAATTTGCACTGGTACGGTCAACCACTTTTTAACGCTTTTTATTAAATTAGGTTCTGTTTGGTCGCAGAATACGCAAGCTGGTGGCAACTTAACCAAAATACTGAATTTATTCGGCTCTTTTCCGGCATTCTAAAAATTGATGGGCGAAAAAAAACCCTCATTGCTGAGGGTTTGAAAGCTGGTAAGAAGGCTTAGTAAGCAGACTGGTGCACGCCTACTGCGCGTCCTGATGGGTCATCCATCGTTTTGAATGCTTCGTCCCATTCTATTGCTTTCGCAGAAGAGCAGGCAACGGATGGTCCACCTGGCACACACTCGGCCGCACTCGCAACTGGGAACAGCGATTCAAAGATTTCACGGTAGAGATAGGCCTCTTTCGACGCTGGCGTATTATAAGGGAAACGGTAACTCGCCGTGGCTAATTGCTGGTCCGTGACTTGCTGTGCAGCAACCTCTTTTAAAGAATCAATCCAGCTATAGCCAACACCATCGGAGAATTGCTCCTTTTGACGCCAAGCAACACTCTCAGGCAGGTAGCTACTAAAACATTCACGCAGAATGTGTTTTTCCATTTTACCGTTTTGGCCGCACATCTTATCCGCAGGGTTGATACGCATTGCGACATCTAAAAACTGTTTGTCTAAGAAGGGGACTCGGGCTTCCACTCCCCATGCTGACATCGCTTTATTGGCGCGCGCGCAGTCATACATGTGCAACGCTGCAAGTTTACGGACGTTTTCTTCATGAAACTCTTTCGCGTTAGGCGCCTTATGGAAGTAGAGGTAGCCGCCAAAAATCTCGTCGGCACCTTCACCTGAAAGTACCATTTTGATCCCCATGGCTTTGATCTTACGCGACATCAAATACATTGGGGTTGAGGCGCGAATCGTGGTCACATCGTAGGTTTCGATGTGATAGATAACATCTTTGATCGCATCAAGGCCTTCTTGTACCGTGAAGTTAATCTCGTGATGGACGGTTCCTAATGCATCAGCCACCTCTTTCGCTGCTTTAAGATCCGGAGCACCTTTTAGTCCGACAGCAAAAGAGTGCAGTTGTGGCCACCATGCATCGCTTTGATCAGCGTCTTCAACACGCTTAGCCGCGAAGCGTTTAGTAATGGCAGAGATAATCGACGAATCCAACCCGCCAGAAAGTAATACACCGTAAGGCACGTCAGACATTAGGTGACTTTTTACCGACTCCTCAAGTGCATCTTTAAGCGTTTCTTTGTCGGTAACGGCTTGCGCCACGTTTTCGTATTCCATCCAATCACGTTGATAGTAACGGTGGATCTGATGATCCTCGCTACTCATATAGCTTCCTGGAGGGAACTCGTTAATAGTCCGACAGACTGGGACTAGAGCTTTCATTTCCGACGCAACAAACAGGTTACCGTGCTCGTCGTGACCGTAGTAAAGAGGAATGATACCGATATGGTCGCGACCAATCAGCCAGCTTTGTTTAACCGTGTCGTAAAGAATAAAGGCAAACATGCCTTGCAAGTCGTCAAGGAAATCTAAGCCTTTCTCTTGATAGAGTGCCAGGATCACTTCACAGTCAGAACCTGTTTGGAATTCGTATTTGTCTTGTAACGCTTGGCGCAAGGTATGATGGTTATAGATCTCACCGTTAACGGCTAGGACATGCGTTCGATCAGCATTATAGAGAGGTTGGGCACCATTATTGACATCGACAATCGAGAGGCGTTCATGCGCTAAAATAGCATGGTCGTCAGCAAAAATACCCGACCAGTCTGGTCCACGGTGGCGCATTAATCCTGAAAGTTCTAACGCTTTTTTCCGTAATTCCGTTGTCTCAGTTTGTAAATCCAGTACACCAAAAATCGAACACATATTTCTACTCCTGAACTCATCCAGTGATGATAGCTGTTTTGCGTTTAAGTTATTGATACGGGCCTTTCCCAGACGCCTTGTATAAGAAAATGCGCTATTTGGTATAGGGAATGCAAGCAGTTTCACGAAAAATCGTAAAAGAGATATGATGCAGAGGAGTTTGTTTGATTTTATCTAATAAAAAAGCTTTTTAATTAGATTTTATTTATATGGATAGGTTTTTTTTCATTTTTTGTTAAATAAGGCCTTTCCGTCAAAAGGCCCATTAGCGTTAGTTTAGTTGAGTGAGATCGATACTTGCGACGGAAGGGAAAATCCAGTCTGGACGGAAAGGGACGTTTTCGACGTCCTGCTGCTGCGAAACGCCCGACAGAACGAGTGCTGTTTTTAAACCCGCTTGGAAGCCAGCGAGAATATCAGTACGTAAATTATCCCCGATGATGATTGTCTCTTCGGAGTGGGCATGTATTCGATTCAATGCAGCACGAATAATATAAGGGCTAGGTTTGCCTACGAAGAACGGTGAACGACCCGAAATTTTTTCGATGCCAGCACAGAGAGCGCCACAACCCGGGACAAAGCCTTTGGCATGTGTATCAGGGTTGGTTGCAATGAAGCGCGCCCCATTGGCCACGAAATACGCCGCCTTATGCATCATTTCCCAATTATAGGAGCGGGTCTCGCCGACGATCACAAAATCAGGATTAACATCGGTAATGGTAAAGCCTGCTTTATACAGTTCATGAACCAGGGCGCCTTCACCAATGACATAGGCTTTTTTTCCTGGTTGCTGGCTAAGGAAGTCTGCCGTCGCCATGGCGGAAGTATAAAAGAGCGAGGCTGGGACCTCGATACCTGCTGAGTGAAAGCGGTTAGCAAGATCTTGGGCGGTCTGAGAAGGATAGTTGGTGAGCAACACAACAGGAACATCGTTGTCGATAAGGCGGTGTAAAAACTCGCCAGCCCCTTCAACCGCTTTGTTATCGTACATCAGTACGCCATCAATATCACAAATCACATTTTTAAGTGTCATCTCTATCTTCCTAATAGTCCAAACTAGCTAGGGATTTTCCTTCCATCATCCAAAAGATGCTGGAGTAGTTTACCGTTTAACATAGCACGCTTTACCAAAGCAAAAGCACCGATCGCGGAACGATTACCGAGCTGCGAGCTGACGACAGGTAAATTTTCGCCAAAAGCGTTGAGCGTTTGCGTATCAATACAGCGTTGTATGATAGGAAAAAGGATAGCATCTGCCGCAGTAATCTCACCGGCGATAATGACTTTTTGCGGATTAAAGAGATTGATCGATGAGGCAATGACTTTGCCTAGGGTGAGCGCAGCATGTTTCAGCACTTCGGTCGCCAACGGATCGCCAAGATTAGCTGCACGACAAATGTCATGAATAGTACAGGCTTCAGTAGATAAATCACTTTTGTGTCCGGCTAGCAGCAGCTGCTTAACTTTTTTCTCGATAGCTGGATTAGAGACAACTGTCTCTAGGCAACCAAAATGGCCACAGGCACACTGCTCCCCAAGGGGATCAACCTGAATATGGCCGATCTCTACAGCATTACCATTACGACCCACAAAGATATTTTCGTTAATGATTACGCCAGCTCCTGCTCCGCGGTGAATTCGAACCAACATGGAATCGGAACAATCACTCCCCGCGCCAAAGTAGTACTCAGCAAGGGCGAGGCTGCGGATATCGTGTCCAACAAAGCTTGCCAAGCGGAATGTGCTGCGGAGTGCCTCGACCAATGGCCATTGATCGACCACGATATGGGGCATATAGCGAACTTTACCGTTATCGGGGTCAACTAATCCCGGTAGTATGACCGATATCGCGATTAATTCGCGGATAAGGCTCTTATTGTTTGCGATAAATTGTTGAATGATGGCAAACAGTTGCTGCTGTAATACCTCTTGCGTTTCAGCATTTAGAGGATAGCTTTGCTCGACGAGGACCTTACTACTGAGATCAAATAAGGCAATCGTCGCATCTTTGCGGCCTAATCTAACGGCGACGGTATGAAAGGGGGCGGTCTCAGTAATGATAGAGATTGCTCGTCTTCCGCCGGTGGAGGCTTGTTGCTCCACCTCTTTGATCAGCCCACGTTCAAGTAACTGGCGGGTAATTTTGGTCACGCTGGCGGGGGCCAGCTGACTGAGTTCTGCGACTTGAATACGAGAGATAGGACCTTGCTGGTCAATAAGGCCGTAAACAGCGGCGCCATTGAGTTGCTTGACCAGATCGATATTACCAATTTGTGCAGCACCGCTGTTGGGCATACTAACGACTACCTTTGATAGACTGTGTCACCATTGACGATGGTTTCGATGACTTCAAAACCAGATGTAAAAACGACGATGTTGGCAATTTTTCCCACCTGTAACGACCCTAAATGCTGATCGACCTTGATGGCTCTTGCGGGATAGAGGCTTGCCATTCTTAATGCCTCATCAAGAGGAACGCCTAGATGCTCGACGCTATTTTTTACCGCCTCGATCATAGTCAGCGCGGAGCCGCTTAGCGTGCCTTGATCATCGACACAAAGTCCATTCTTATAATAGATGGTCTTTCCTGCAAAGGTGAAATGGTCGATATTGGCTCCAGCAGGGGCCGTGGCGTCGGTCACTAGAATCGCATGGGCCTGTTTGAGTTTCTGCGCAGTGCGTAGGCTAGCGAAATGTACGTGATGACCATCGGCAATCATACCACAGTAAACCGCTGGCGAGTCGAGTACTGCGCCAATCACCCCGGGCGCTCTGCCCGCGGGTAGGGGCATTGCATTGTATAAGTGAGTTGCGAACGTAATCCCGGCATCAAACCCAGCCATGGCCTGTTCGTAGGTCGCATTCGAATGACCAATAGAAACGATAATTCCTGCAGCAACCAACTGTCTGATCACCGACGGAGACACACATTCCGGCGCTAGCGTAACTTTGCTGATCGCGGCAGCATTCTCACACAGGTAGTTTACCAGCTCTGGCGTCGGCGAACGGATCAATGACGCATCATGGGTGCCTTTTTTCTCTTTATTTAGCCAAGGCCCCTCAAGATGTAAACCCAACGCTTGATGAGGATAGCTTTCAAGCCAGCGGTGCATAGTCTCCACTGCTTGCTTCATCATCTCATCGCTACTGGTGATAAGTGTCGGTAAGAAGCTTGTACAACCTGAGACTTCATTAGTCCGTTGCATTTGGCACAATGTTTCTACGCTCAAGGCAGCCAGCTGCTCACTAAACTGTACACCGCCACAACCATTAAGTTGGAGGTCGATAAACCCTGGGGCGATGCAGGCACCCGATACGGAACGCCGTTCAATAGTCGTATCGAGATCGTTTAGCGGACAGATATTAACAATAGTCTCTCCGTCAATAACAAGCGCATGGTTATCCAATATTTGCGAGCCACTATAGATACGGCCTTCGGTTAATGCATACATTTTTTAACTCCCAAGCGGGTAAGTAAAAGTTCACCCGTTGTATCTAAACGTGTTTAATATTTTCGGCTTCCATCTCGAGGAAGTAATCCACGGTTTTAACTTTCAGCTCCATAGTGGCGGCTTTATCACAAATAATCAAAGATTTAGGGTGAAGTTGTAGGCAGCTTATAGTCCACATATGGTTTACATTGCCTTCGACTGCTGCGTGTAATGCAAGGGCTTTAGCACTGCCAGTCACTAGAATCATGACCTCTTGCGCGTCAAGTAGCGTTCCGACGCCAACGGTAAGCGCGTGCTTAGGCACCGCGTCAATATCGTTGTTAAAAAATCGGGAGTTAGCGAGCCGGGTCTCGTGGGTCAAGGTCTTTATCCGCGTACGAGAGGAGAGTGATGAGGCTGGCTCATTGAAAGCAATATGACCATCATTACCCACTCCGCCCATAAACAGATGAATTTTACCGTAATCCTTAATCTTTTGTTCGTATCGCTGGCACTCTGCCTCAACGTCCTCTGCATTTCCATCGAGCAAGTTAATATTCTCTTTTCGAATATTGATGTGGTCGAAGAAGTTTTTATGCATAAAACTATGATAACTTTCAGGATGTTCTTGTGGTAATCCAACATACTCGTCCATATTGAACGTGACAACGTGCTCAAAGCTGACTTTACCCGCTTGATAGAGTGCGATGAGGGTTTTGTAGGTCTGTAAAGGAGTGCCGCCCGTCGGTAGCCCTAAGACGAAAGGATTCGCGGCGCTAGGTTGGAAAGTGTTGATACGTTTGACGATATGATGAGCAGCCCATTGGCCAACTTGTTCCGCATGAGCAAGTGGAATCAATCGCATATTTACCTCGTTGATGCATTTAAGAAAGACTCGGTAACCGGATAATTTCACACCCTGACAACTAACTTTCCGGACGCGAGGAATGATATTTTTAATACTAAAATAAGTGGCTGATAAAGGCTACAAATATCCAATTAAAAACACGAAATCATTGATGACTGTCATGAAAATAGATAGTTTAATTTTCGAAGAAAATTAATTCACTCTTTAATAGGCCATTGATGGTTGGCGTGAAGAGCAAGTCGGGCGGTCTAATCATTGTCATTATTATAATTTGTCAGCAGCTGAGGGGTTTAAGGTGAGTCTATTAAATTATTTACAACGCGTGGGGCGGGCGCTAATGGTGCCAGTAGCGACCTTACCCGCCGCGGCGATATTGATGGGGATAGGTTATTGGATCGAACAAAGCAGTAGTCACCCCAATAACGCCATTGCCGCCTTACTCACCACATCGGGAATGGCTATTCTCGACAATATGCCAGCGCTTTTCGCGATAGGTATCGCTTATGGTATGTCGAAAGATAAAGATGGTGCAGCGGCGCTAACCGGATTTATTGGGTTTCTGGTTGTCACGAATTTATGCGCTCCCGGTGCAGTTAGCCTAATCCAACAGATACCGCTGGAACAGGTTCCCTTAGCCTTCCAGAAAATTAAAAATCCGTTTATCGGGATTTTAGTTGGTATTTGCTCGGCGGAAGTTTACAACCGTTATAGCCATGTTGAACTGCCTAAGGCACTCTCCTTTTTTAGTGGCCGCCGTTTAGTCCCCATCCTCGTCTCTTTTCTGATGATCGCGGTAGCTTTCGTCTTGATGTACATCTGGCCATTAGTCTTTAACGCCTTAGTTGACTTCGGCATTCACATCCAGAAAATGGGCGCATTGGGTGCCGGTATTTATGCTTTCTTCAACCGTATCCTTATTGCAGTAGGCCTTCATCATGCATTGAATGCCGTATTCTGGTTTGATGTCGCAGGAATCAATGATATTCCTAATTTCTTGGGGGGAGCGAAGTCCATTGCCCAAGGAACAGCGACGGTAGGGATCACTGGACGCTATCAAGCAGGATTTTTTCCGGTGATGATGTTCGGCTTACCGGGTGCGGCCTTGGCAATTTGGCAATGCGCGCGCCCCGAAAATCGCGCTAAGGTGGGGAGTATCATGCTTGCTGCCGCCTTTGCCGCGTTTTTTACCGGGATTACCGAGCCGCTTGAATTCTCCTTTATGTTTGTCGCGCCTGTACTATTTGTTATTCATGCCGTACTAACCGGTCTCTCAGTCTTTATTGCGGCGTCGATGCATTGGATCTCTGGGTTTGGCTTCAGTGCAGGGTTAGTCGATATGATTCTCTCTTCGCGTAACCCACTTGCTACGCATTGGTATATGTTAATTCCTCAAGGATTAGCTTTCTTCGTTATCTATTATGTTGTCTTTCGATTCACTATCCTTAAATTCGATCTCAAAACCCCAGGCCGTGAGACCGAAGCTGACATGGCAGAAATGGAAGGGGTGGAAGAGAGTATCAGCCAAGGAGAGCAAGGGGAGTCGAGTAATGAATCGCTTGCTCGTCGCTATATTGCAGCGGTTGGCGGTTCGGCTAACCTGACCAATATCGACGCTTGTATCACTCGTTTGCGTCTGTCAGTCGTCGACACCGACAAGGTGAACGATGCCCTAGCGAGAAAATTAGGGGCCTCTGGCGTTTTGCATCTTAATAAACAGAGCTTGCAAATCGTCGTGGGTACTCAAGCGGAGGCTATCGCCGAGGCGATGAAAGCAGTGAGTAAAAAAGGCCCAATAAGTGCGGTATTACCTACGCAAACTGCTACAACAGCGGTAAAAGATACGGCCACCCCTGTGACAAATAACGACTCACCAAAGTCAGCATTAGCGACACTAGTCGCCCCAGTCAGCGGAGAGATCGTCGAGCTGGAACAGGTCCCAGATGCTGCATTTTCCTCCAAAGCCGTTGGAGATGGCGTCGCTATCAATCCAACTGGAGAACTCGTAGTAGCTCCTCTAGCGGGTACCGTCGTTAAAATTTTCGCGACTAACCATGCATTTTGTCTCGAGTCAGAGGAAGGGATAGAGATTATCGTTCATATGGGTATTGATACGGTAGCGCTCGAAGGCAAAGGCTTTGAGCGGTTAGTCGAGGAGGGCGCCGAGGTTGCGCAAGGTCAACCCATTTTAAAAATGGACTTGGCCTACCTCTCTGAACATGCCCCCTCAATGATTAGCCCAATTGTGATCAGCAATAGCGAAGACTATACTCAACTGACGCTAAAAGCGGAAAAACAGGTAGTCGCCGGGCAATCGCCGTTGTTAGCGATTATAAAATAGTCGTATAGCGGTAGATGACCAAAAGGCAGGGACTTATCCTGCCTTTTTTTATCGCTGTTTATTAACTAACGGTTGTTTATCGGTCTAGCTTTATGGATCATAAGGCATAACAGTTAATATAAAGTACCGTTCACCGTAATTGAGGGATTTAAGATGAGTGAGGCTGAAGCCCGCCCAACCAACTTTATTCGTCAGATCATTGATGAAGATCTGGCGAGTGGCAAACATAACCAGGTTCATACTCGTTTCCCCCCTGAACCTAATGGTTACCTCCATATTGGCCATGCGAAGTCTATTTGCTTAAATTTCGGTATCGCTCAAGATTATCAGGGACAGTGTAATTTACGCTTCGATGATACCAATCCGGTTAAAGAAGATGTGGAATTTATCGAGTCAATTAAACGCGATGTTGAGTGGTTAGGATTTACCTGGCAGGGCGAGCCGCGCTACTCCTCCGACTATTTCGATCGTCTATATGGCTATGCAGTAGAACTCATTAATAAGGGATTGGCTTATGTCGATGAGCTGACCCCTGAGCAAATTCGCGAGTATCGCGGGTCTTTAACCTCACCAGGTAAAAATAGCCCTTATCGTGATCGCAGTGTCGAGGAAAACTTAGCATTATTCGAAAAGATGCGAGCAGGGGATTTCTCAGAAGGGACGGCTTGTCTTCGCGCGAAGATCGATATGGCTTCTAACTTTATCGTCATGCGTGATCCTGTTCTGTATCGGATCAAATTCGCTGAACACCACCAAACGGGTAATAAGTGGTGCATCTACCCAATGTATGACTTCACCCATTGTATTTCGGATGCGATTGAAGGGATCACTCACTCGCTCTGTACACTGGAATTCCAAGATAACCGTCGTCTTTATGATTGGGTATTGGATAATATCTCTATCGAAGCACGTCCGCGCCAATACGAATTTTCCCGCCTTAATTTGGAATATGCAGTGATGTCTAAGCGTAAGCTGACACAACTGGTTTCTGAAAAGGTCGTCGAAGGTTGGGACGATCCCCGCATGCTAACGGTTTCGGGTCTGCGTCGTCGTGGTTATACCGCTGCGTCATTACGCGAGTTTTGTAAGCGTATCGGTGTGACGAAACAAGATAACATCGTTGAAATGGCTTCGTTAGAGTCCTGCATTCGTGACGACCTAAATGAAAATGCGCCTCGGGCGATGGCCGTACTCGATCCAGTGAAAATGGTGATTGATAACCTACCTGAGGATTATCAACAGACGTTAACCGTTTCTGAGCATCCTAACCGTACGGATATGGGGTCACGCGAAGTGACCTTTAGTCGTGAAATTTGGATCGATCGCGCAGATTTCCGTGAAGAAGCGAACAAGCATTATAAGCGTCTAGTGCTTGGCAAAGAAGTGCGACTGCGTAATGCTTATGTGGTCAAGGCCGAGCGTGTCGAAAAGGATGAGCACGGCGAAATCACAGTGATTCACTGTACCTGCGATATCGAGACGTTAGGTAAAGATCCTGCAGATGGCCGCAAAGTTAAGGGGGTCATCCACTGGGTGTCAGCAGTGACGGGGCTACCAGCAGAATTTCGTTTATACGACCGCTTATTTAGCGTACCGAATCCTGCAGCGGAAGACGATTTCCTGACAGCGATCAATCCAGAATCATTAGCGATTCGTCAGGGGTTTGTGGAGCAAAGCCTAGCGACTGCGCAAGCGAGTAGACCTTATCAGTTTGAACGTGAGGGTTATTTCTGCGCTGATAGCAAATATTCAACGGCTGACAAGTTAGTCTTCAACCGTACTGTTGGATTACGCGACACTTGGCAGAAGACCGCTTAATTCTGCTACGCAGCGAGACACTTGTTTGAGTGTCTTGCTGCGATATTCTACCTTCCTACTCCCCCATTTTTTTCCGTCTATTTCGCTTTTTTAATCTTATCTTAATCATCCACGAGTAAAAGAGGGTGTTGAGCTATGGTTTAAGCGTTCATTGCTACAAAGCATTGAATAAAACTGAGGGTACGCCAATAGGCGTTCAGTGGGACGGATAAATTATGATCAATGCCGTATTGGCTGGATTTGAGAAATTTTGTCATTTTAAAGACTTCTACTTCGGTATGAAGCTAGAAACCATACAGTTTTATCAGCTGGGGGGAGGGTATTTGACGTTATTTTCCCACCTTTATCGTCAAACGGCGAATGGTCATTATCTGCATAGACCCGCCAGCGATCCTCTCGTTCGCTCGCCTTTGCGCTCAAGCGCCCAACGGCTTGGCAGTAATGCACTAAGGGGAAAGCAAGCATTAGCGCAGGATCATTTTTCGGTAGTGTTAACCGCGATAGGGCAACAGATTATGTTAGCCACTGCTACGATAGCTGCGAGTGATCAAGGCCTCTATTTAGCCGCAACACTGTACAATAAAGCGGAAAGTTTCGATCGATATCGCACTTTTGTCGAAGCAAAATGGCCGTTATCCACCGCAGTCGATAGTTGGTTTAATGAAGCAATTGCCCTGACAACCTTACTCGTAGCCTCTGAGGAAAAGAAATCAGAGGGTATTTCTATAAGACAACAACTTAGCAATTTTCAATGCCATCGGTTGGCGATGAATCGCCTTTACGTCTTAGTCAATCAGGGATTTTTCCTGCTTAATCATGCGGCCATCGATATAACGCCTTTCTTGGCGGCCCTGCATCAAAGCCATCTCAGTGAGCGTTGGACATTAACTCAACAACAAAAATTCGATTACTTCGCACAGCAGCAGCGAGATATCCGTGAGGTGCTCTTTGAGGAGTTACAGGACGGGTTAGAGCTTTGTTATGGGTTGGAGAGTGGTGAACTTATCCAGTCTCCAAACACGAGTAAACCGGATATCAGTCAAGCCGTGCAAAGCTTTACCCAACAACTCCGTACTCATTCTTCGCCTTACACTTTTCGCGATAAGATGGCAAAAGGTGATCGTCTTAATGGAATGAGTGCACCAATGGCAGTCGTTGAGTAAACGACAGAGATAAAAAAACCCACGCTGTGTGGGTTTTTTAATTGGTCGCCTGTCGCCTTAGCGCTCTTCGTGTAGCGTATCGTCTTTACGGCAGTCGCCTTCGGTACAGTGTCCGTAAAGGTATAGGCTGTGGTTAGTTAATTTAATACCAAAGCGCTTCGCGATATCACGTTGACGAGTCTCAATAAATTCGTCAGAAAACTCAATGACACGACCACAGTCTAAGCAAATCAGGTGATCATGATGCTGCTGCTGGGTCAATTCGAAAACTGACTTTCCACCTTCGAAATTATGGCGGGTAACGATACCTGCATCGTCAAATTGGTTTAGTACGCGATAAACGGTCGCTAAACCAATTTCTTCACCCATATCAATAAGCCGCTTATACAAATCTTCCGCACTGACGTGGTGACATTCTGGTTCTTGAAGCACTTCCAAAATTTTTAATCTTGGCAGCGTGACCTTCAGACCAGCTTTTTTCAGTGCAGAGTTGTTATCAGTCATGCAGTATTGTCCTGTTGCTTTATTCGGAGGGACATTGAGTAGTCCCTCTTATATTTAAATTCGCCTATTACAGTAACACAAGTGGTGGGAAAACCCCATCAAGCATTAAGGATTTCTTTTAACTGCATCTCATCAGAAATTTGTTGCACCCAGTTTGTTACACGCTCATTGGTGAGTTCTGGTTGACGGTCTTCATCGATCGCTAAGCCTAAGAAATGTTTATCATCCGCCAGGCCTTTAGACTCTTCGAAATGGTAACCTTCTGTTGGCCAGTGCCCGACAATCACGGCACCTTTTGGCTCGATAATATCGCGAAGGGTGCCTAAGGCATCACAGAAGTACTCTGAGTAATCTTCTTGGTCACCGCAACCAAAGAGTGCCACCAATTTTCCGGTAAAATCAATTTCTTCGAGCGTTGGGAAGAAGTCATCCCAATCACATTGGGCTTCACCGTAATACCAAGTAGGGATACCAAGTAGCAGGATATCGTAAGCTTCTAGGTCCTCTTTGGCACATTTTGCAATATCGTGAACGTCAGCAACCTCTTTACCGAGCTGCTTCTGGATCATTTTTGAAATATTTTCAGTATTGCCGGTATCACTACCGAAAAAGATGCCTACGATTGCCATGGGGAGCTTTACCTCTTGAATCTAAATTCTAAATGGGGTGAATAATGACTGAGACGATAATAACAGACCTGAAAATCTTGCGGAACTTGTAAAGTCTACAGATTTATCCGTGAGTGCGGATTAGCCACGGCTCAAGGCGAGTTGGGAAGCAATCATCTTCTCGATTAATTCGCTTCGGCTCATATTATGTTGGTCTGCTAACGTATTAAGTGCTTCGACAATTTCACTGGGCATTTTCAGTTCAACACGCTGTAAGCCCTTGTCTTTATCCCGTCGTAACTGATTACGCTTATTGATACGTAACTGTTCATCGCGTGTTAAAGGACTTGTTTTAGGGCGCCCGGGTCGACGCTCTTCAGCAAATAAGTCCAGGGTTGTTCGATCAGTGTGTTCTTTTGCCATGATGAGAAAATGAGTACCTGCAGAACGTCTTAGGATTAAGCCTTTGCTGCATCATGAAATAGGTCGTTGATGCCTGCTAAAAATGAGCGCGCAATAATACTCTACCG
>Ga0153974_1000228_pt1 | contig 13350 bp, 8 predicted proteins | sample TSGA058MetaG_FD_104741 | JGI IMG/M metagenome (GOLD analysis project Ga0153974, IMG submission 104741) | Attine ant fungus gardens microbial communities from Georgia, USA - TSGA058 MetaG | ecosystem: Host-associated > Fungi > Mycelium > Unclassified | place: USA: Georgia, Yuchi Wildlife... | reverse complement strand
AGGATAATGGTAGATTGGGAAAACGCTTAACCATGTTTTTCCTAAAAAATGAATGGAGGGGTAAAATCAGAAAGATAGAACGAGAAAAAATTAAGGATATCATTTACTATTTAATAGGTATATTCACCCTATCATTAGGAATAACGTTGACTTTAGCAAGTGAACTAGGAGCAGGAGGATGGGATGCTCTAGTAGAAAATTTATATAAACTTACATCGGTTAGTATGGGAATGTGGGTTTTTATAATAGCAGTTTTACTTATTTCGTTTGCAAGCTTAATAAAGAAAAAAAAGTTAGATTTACAAGCCTTAATAGTTGCTTTTTTTACAGCTAAATGTATTGATTTTTGGTATTATTTTATTTTTAATATTCTGGAATCTATAAATATATGGCTAAGATTAACCACTTTAATTCTGGGGTTAGTTCTTATTGGTTTTGGTTCAGCAATGATTTTCGTTACAAAGCTACCAAAGAATCATACAGAAACATTTGTTTTTTCAATAGTGGATACCTTCAATATTCAGTATAAGGTTGTGAAGACAGCGGCTGACATAGTAGCACTAGTTCTAGCATTAATTTTGGGCTTAGTTATAAAAGATTTTTCAAATTTAGGCTTAGGAACAATACTTAGTACTGTTTTTATGGGAATAGTTACTCAAAGTTTAATTCCAATAGCACAGAAGGGATTAGAAATTTTCACATTTACACGTAGGGAAATTACTTGAATATACGTCGGAAAGGTTATAGGTGATTGATTTGGAAACCCAGTTTAACTATCAAATTTCCTTCGGGGAATCTCTTACTAGATTTTTGTATAGCGATGTAAAATTAACACCATTTAGTTCTGAAAAAGAAGCAATGAATGATGAAGTAAGTATGATAGAAGGATACTTTGATGTAGAATACCCAGTACGAAGAGAGTTTTTAAAAAAAAGGTTAAAGAAAATCATAGATTACCGCGAAGTAGAAATGAAGTATGTTTATTCTGCTTTTGAGGGAGAAAGTGTAGATTTATCTTCTTTTATAAGTACCCCACATCATTTAGAGTGTTGGGCAAAGACGTTTATCCAATGTGAAGTAGATACAACTTATCAGTTCAATTTGAAAACATGTGGGGGGATTCGAATTTGGGTAAATGGGGAGCTACAAGTCTCTTTTGATCCTTTTTCAAGAAATCATGGCGTGTCAAAGAAAATTGATTTAAAATTTACAAAAGGAAAAAACGAAGTCTTTATTTATTTTGATGATTTGGCTGAAAGAGATGTTATGTATTCTTTTCAATTAACATCATGTTCGGAAAATAATATCGAAGGTTATATCCCATTATCTTATGAGCATCAGAAGTTGGATAAGGTGGAAGCGTATTTATCGAGTCTTTATACAGAAACGGATTGCTACACCAGTGGTGAGATAAACTTAATAAGTCCTAATCCTGAAACCCTTATTCCATGGGTAAAAGAATTAAGAGTAAGAATTAACCCTAAAACTCTGGAAGTTAATAAGGATATGCAAGATGGAAATATAACAGAATTTAAGGTAGAAGACTATTTCGTTCCCATCACTACAGGGCAGATTTGTATCGGGAAGGTAGAAAGCTTTAATACAGCTGGTTTAACGAAATGTGAGATAGGGATAAAAATGGCTGATAATTCTTATGTAACGCGTAAATTAGTTTTTGCGGTATACAATGAGGAGAAATTTAAGCATATCATTACGGCGGAAAGTTTATCTGAAAGAAAAAGAGAAGCTTTAGATTATTTCTCCACATTAGACTTAGAAGATGTTAATGTTGGATTGGTGAAGTTACTTTTAGGGAAAGAATTAAGATATGATAGCAAATTAAATCAATACTTAGATTTTGCAACGGCATTTTCATTAATCGAAGCAAAGGGAGATTGTGCAGATTTTGTTTTAGCACCAATCTTAGCTATTTTAACTAAATTTCCTGATAAATTTCCAGAAAATCTAAAGGTTGAAATAGAACGATTATCACTAAAATTTAGATATTGGATTGATGAACCCGGGACGGATGTCATGTGGTATTTTAGTGAAAACCATGCTTTGTTATTCCATGTTGCTCAATACTTTGCAGGGTACTTATTTCCTAACGGTTACTTCTCAGAAAGTAATAAAAATGGTAGCGCTGTTTATGAAATAGGAAAAACGCGCTTAAAGGAATGGTTTGATAATTTCTTTAAATATGGTTTTTCTGAATGGAATTCTATTACCTATCTCCCAATCGACCTAATAGGATTCTTTAGTTTGTATATTGCCGCACCAGATGAAGAAATAAAAACATTATCCAAAAAAGCGTTAGACTTTACGTTTGAAATCATTGCTATTAATTTTTATAAGGGGATGTTAGCCTCAACGTATGGGAGAGTTTATGAGCATAATTTAAAGGCAGGTCCGTTAGGAGAAATTACGAGTTTGACTAAAGTGGCTTGGGGAAGTGGGTACTTCAACAATGCCTTAAGAGCAACAGCTTTATTTGCTATTTCTAATTATGAGCCATCAACTAAGCTAAATGCCTATAAGGAACTTAAGGCTAATGAATACTTAAAAGCTGAATATATTCAAGGAGTTAATAAAGTTCAAACTTATCAATTTAAAACTGCTGACTATTCTATATCTAGTGCGATTAATTATATTCCTTATTCTTTGGGACACCAGCAACATATGATTAACATAGCTCTAGAAAGTGGAAAAACACAATTTTGGATTAACCATCCTGGAGAAAGAACGTTTAGTGGTGAAAATAGACCTAGTTATTGGGCTGGAAATGGAATGATGCCATACATTTATCAGTATAAAAATATAGCCATGATGCAGTATAAAATCTCAGATGATCTAGTTGATTTTATTCATTTATATTTACCTTATTGGGAAATCGATGAAGTAGAACAGAGAGGAAATTGGTTATTTTTGAATAAAGGTGGATGTTATTGTGCGGTGTTCTTCTCCAATGGCTATATGATTGTACAAGAGAATGCTGTTGCGAAAAGAGAAGTAAAATCTTTCGGAAGAGAACATGCTTTAATTGTTAAGTGTAGCTCTAAAGCTGAATGTGGAAGTTTTCTTAACTTTATTTCTAATATGACTAATAGCCCAGTTTCTAACAAGACGCACTTTAAATACCATGACTTTCAGGAGGGATGTTTAGAAATGAGTAGTGGTGGATTAAAGGTAAAGGGTGAGCCAGTTAAGTATCACTCAGAATACAGTAGAAATATGACTATAAAAAGGCGGTAGTGGGAAATGCGAAAGTTAATATTAGAGAAGATGGAGAAGGTTTATTTAAACTTAATGAATTTAGAAAATGCTGGTGAAGACTATCAGTCATCAGAAAAAAACGAAGATGAGTTAGAAAAGATTGGTGTTTTTAAAAGAGACTTTGGGATGGAACAATGGGATTGGCCACAAGGAGTTGGTTTATTTGGATTAAGCTGGGCAAAAGAATACCTTAAGGACAGCAACTACACAGAATACATGGAGAATTGGTATAAAAATAGATTGAACGATGGGGTACCGTGTAAAAATATTAATACAACAGCTCCGATGCTGTCATTAGTAGATTTTGACTTTGCTGAAAATCTTTCGAAAGAATGGATGGAGTGGATAGATAAAGAAGCATCTAGGACAAATGAAAGAGGACTTCAACATGATACAACAGGAAGAGATAAAAATGATAGAGTGATTAATAATCAGGAAATTTGGGTTGACACTCTTGTTATGACAAATTTATTCATTGCAAAAATGGGAGAAAAATATCATAACGTAGCATGGAAAAATGAGGCTATATATCAAACCTTACTTCATACAAAGTATCTTTATGATAAAAAGACAAGTCTTTTCTTTCATGGTTGGACCTTTGAAAAGGAAAATAATTTTGGAGATATTCTTTGGTGTAGAGGAAATTGTTGGGCGACAATTAGTATTCCATTAACTTTAGATATCTTAAAAGAGTCTATTCCAGCAGCTGTAAAAGATCATTTATTAAATTACTATAGAAGTCAAGTAGATGCACTATTGGATAACTATTTAGATAGAGATGAATATATGTGGCATACTGTACTTACAAATCCTGATAGTTATATTGAAACGTCAGGGACAGCTGGGGTTTTGGCTGGAATTTATTTAGGGATTAAGTATGGATTTTTAAATGGTGAAGAGTATTTGCCTATTTGTGAAGAAATTCTAAAGAAAGTATTGAATAAAATAGATGAAAATGGTGTGGTGTTAGACGTTTCAGCTGGAACACCTATTATGATGACAGAGCAAGAGTATATGAATATTATAAAGGCTCCAATTGGTTATGGGCAGGCATTGACATTATTACTGCTTTCTGTAGCAATTGAATTTTATAAGGAGTCCTAAATAAGTTTTAAAATGGTACATCTTCACAACCTTCCTCCTGTTAGACGATCTTACTATAAATCCTGAGGAGATTCCACTTCAATAAAATTTAATACCTTGTCTACTCTAGGAAACCAATCTTCTTTAGGTTTTACGCTCATTCTTAAATCCAGAGTATATTTGGATGATGTAGGCAAGGTGCAGTAAAATTTTTAAACTTCAAACATGTCTAACATAAACGAGGAAATCATCGTGAATCTAGTACGATTTTAAAAGTATATTAGTACAAATAAAATTAAGATAGTAAGGAGATTTTGTGATGAAAAAATTGACAATATTTACGATTGGGATAGCAAGTTTACTTTTATTGTTAACAGGATGTGGGAATCAAGAAAAATCAGATCCAACAGTTATGACTATTTTATTAGATGAACAGCCAGCTGAAGGTGACGCGCTCATCGAGGCATTAGATATTTGGAGCGAAGAAACAGGTAATAGTTATGAGACATTAATTATTCCTTATGACGATCAATTAACAATGTTTCGTTCAATGGTACAAAATAATGATGCACCTGATTTAATTGCTACGACTCGTTTGACAAGATTGTACCCAGAAGAGTTCATTGATTTAAGCCAATATTTGGATACTGATATTTTTGAACAAGATATTTTAAAGGTGATTGGACAAAATTATACATTAGAAGAAGTGCTACTTTTACCTTTACAATACACAGTTTCAAATTTTTATTATAATAAAGATGCCTTTGAAGCTGCTGGAATAGAAGAACCAACTCTGGATAATCCATGGACTCTAGATGAATTGTATGAAAATGCAGCAAAATTACAAGAATCTAATGCTGTTCAATATGGATTTGCAGTTGATTATTCGAGAGCTCGTTACGATAACTTTATGTATTCTAATGGAGGATCCCATGTTGAGAGGTTAGGAGATTCTTACAGAGTAACGGCAAATAGCCAACAAAATATTGCGACATTGCAACAGTTTATTGATATGAATAATGAAGGCGTGCTTCCAAGAGTCATTTGGACGGGAGGATCTAACGATAACCCGGCTGATTTCTTTGCCAATGCAATGGCAGGAATCCTTTTATCAGGATCGTGGCAACATGCAACATTTAGCAATAATATTACAGATTTTGAATGGGGAGTAATGCCAGCTCCAGTAGGAACAGACGGTGCATCAACAATTTTAGGTGGCTCGGGCTTGGCGATACCATCAATCGCAAAGAACTCAGAGTTAGCAATTGAATTCTTAAAATGGTTCTATGAAGATGTTGATAATCACCTACGATTCTTAAAATCTGATAATGGGCTACCATTCCTTGAAGGTGTTGAATTTGTCCACCCAGATCCAAAGGTTGAAGCAGACTTTACGATTTTAAAAGCAGAGGTTGACAATGTAAAAGAGGCTTTCATGATTGATGAAGAGTCGGGATGGAGAAATTTCTTAGACAATGAGTACAGAGATTTACTTCGACAGGCAGTAAGCGGTGAGTTAACAGCTGAAGAAGCTTTAAATAATTTTGCGGCACAATTATCTGAAAGAGCTGAATGGCAATTAGTGGAATAAAAGTTTGTAAATTAGACCTCTACTGGAGATACGTCCAGGTCTATTATTTTTACTATTGGAGAGAGAAGGGTTACATATGCAGAGCAAAACTTGGAAACTATCTATAAAAGCTAAAGAAAAAAATGATGCAATGAATCATAATACCATTCACAAAAATCTAAAAAGATCTTTCTGGATGTTTATTGCTCCTTGTGCAACTTTATTTACTATATTTTTTCTAGTTCCACTAGCACTTAATTTCTTTTTCTCATTAACAAATTATGATGGTTGGAAAACAATGGAATTTATTGGATTACAGAATTATGTGAATATACTTAGTGATCCTCAATTCTATGCAGCACTTCGGAGAACAATGACCTACGCTGTTTTAAATTTACCTTTTAGAATCGCAATTCCGTTACTTTTTGCAATGTTACTAACATCACCCAAAATAAAGTATCGAACCATAATAAGAACATTAATCTATTTACCCGTATTATTATCTTCTTTAGTAGTAGGGATTACGATAAATTGGATGTTCAGCCAAACTCATGGGCTTATAAATTTTATTATTGAAGCTCTAGGTGGAACTGGCTTAGAGTGGGGAGCAAATCCTATACTAGCGATGATTGTCGTGAGTATAGCAAGTAACTGGGCGGCAGCAGGATTCTTTATGATTATCTATATTGGAGCAATTAATAATATTTCTGAAGATATATATGAAGCAGCAAGTGTTGATGGAGTAAACGGATTCCAAAGATTCTTCAAGATTACATTTCCACTTTTAGCACCAACAACCTTCTTGGTAATATTATTAAGTACGGTAAATTTACTTAGAGAATTTGCCTTAGTTCAAGGAATTACTCAAGGTGGGCCAGGAACATCTACTACTTTTATTGTGCAGTACATCTTCAATACAGGGTTTACTCAGCATCGTTATGGTTACGCTAGTGCTGCAGCAACGATTGTCATGTTTATATTTGCGTTTATTGCTTTTGTTCAATTTAAAATTAGTAATGGGGGAGATAACTAATGAAAAAAAATGAGCCTAATTACGTACAAACAGGTATAGGAATTATTTTGGGTTTTTTTATGGCATTTCCAATTTTTTGGCTAGTTCTAAGTTCTTTTAAACCTACTAGTGAGTTATTTTCTTATCCACTTACGTTATTTCCCAAAGATTTTACAGCAGAACATTATGTAAATGTACTAAACAACGGTTTTATTACCTATATTGGAAATAGCTTGTTTTTAGCTATTGTTGGTACGACAATAACTCTTATTATTAGTTCCATGTGTGGTTATGCATTAGCAATTTACAAAGGAAATATTAAATTCACGAACCTTGTATTTGGTGTGTTTTTATTAGGGACATTGATTCCGGGTGAAACATTGATTATTCCTCAATTTAGTGTGATTAGTGCATTAGGTCTGTATAACAATATTTGGGGAGTTATTCTTCCAGTTGTTACAACAACCACAGGGATTTTTATGTTTAGACAATTTTATTTATCTGTACCCATGTCATTTGTTGAAGCAGCACGAATTGACGGAGCAAGCGAGTTTTATATTTTTACAAAAATTATGCTTCCACTTGCAAAATCCACATTAATTACCTTAACGATTTTTAGTTTCATGTGGCGTTGGAATGATTTTATGTTGCCATTATTAGTATTAGCAGATCAAGATAGATTTACCATTCAAATTGCAATTAGAACCTACATCGGTGCAACTGGAATTGATTGGAGCTCGATATTAGCGGCTTCAGTAATTTCAATTATACCTATTACTGCCTTATTTATAGTACTGCAAAAATACATTGTTGGAAGTCAAGTTGCCACAGGTGAAAAAGGTTAATATTTTATTTTTGAAAAAAATACGTTTGAGAAGACTGGACATATTTCTTGAGTTCTATATACAATTTTCACTGGATTGTCTTTAGCCTCAGGGCCAGTATGAATCTATCCAGAAGATTCTCCATATATAAGAAGCAGTTAAATTTCTATATATAGCAATTTTTACTGAGTTGAACTAAAATTTAAAAGAACTTTAGATCAACAAATTTGGATTCGAGGATTTGTCACAGTCTTAAATCCTAGTTAAAAACTATAGTTAAGGAAAATCCTGTAGTGTTCAAGACTAAAACTTTTACAGCGAGTATTTTTAATGTAAGGCTATCATTTAAAATTTTAATTGGCTTTCAAAGAATAAATAAGATTTCAAAACTTATGAATGAGGTGAAAAAGTTATGTTCGTCTTTGATAAAGATGTAGAATATACTAAAGTTGATGGTAATACTGAAAGAAAGATACTAACTTACGCAGATGATGCAATGATGGTAAAGGTAAGATTTAAAAAGGCTGGTTCAGATCAAGATGAAATTCTTGTTCATACTCACCCTCATCAACAACTCACATATGTTTTAAGTGGAAGGGCTATATTTAAAAATGGTGATGAGATTTCAACTGTCGTAGAGGGAGACTCCATATATTTTTCTCCTAATATTAGCCACGGTTGCGTACCTTTAGAGGATAATACTATATTACTTGATGTCTTTACTCCCATGAGAAAGGATTTTCTTTAAAGTTCAGCTAGGGAACATATTTCTAGAAAATGTATAGACTATTCTCCTTTAAAAGTCTAGTAAGGTGAATAGATATTAGAGGTTATTTCCTTAATTTCGTTATAAGTTACCATGGAGATAATTAAAACTTTCATTATACTAAAGAGGTGGAGTGTAGAGTATGAGTATATACGGGCAATCCCTAAAAAAATTCGAGCCTATTCTAGATTTACTAAAAAATAATATCTTCTCAAATATTACAAATATCAGTAACTTTAAAAGAATTCAGTGTGACTATCATGAATGGAATAGAATGAACTCAGAAAGCGTAGTTTGGGAAGATTATGCCTCACATGAAGGTTATGGTGGGATAGATACTCACTATATTTTTAAAACAATAGTTCACATCGAAAGTCAGTATGTTGGAAAGCCATTGACTGCACATATTTCGACTGGAGCAACAGATATTTGGAATAATAACAATCCTCAATTTATTGCCTATGTTAACGGAGATATAATTCGAGGGTTAGATATTAATCACACAGAATTTGAGTTAACAGAAAATGCTAAGCTTAATGAGGAGTATGAAATCACGTTGTATTCGTACTGCTCGACAGAAAAAAATGATATTTTTTTAAATGCTTATCTAGGGGTGAAGAATAAGGAAGTAGAAGCGTATTATTATGATATTAAAACTATTTTTGATGTGATCTCGTTGTTAGATTATAATGACGTGAACTATTTCAAAATGCTTGAAATTATGAACGAGGCGGTTTCTAAACTGGATTTACGTCAGGTGGGGAGCACAGCTTTCTTTGAGTCAATTAATGAATCTAAAAGCTATTTAAAACAAGCATTTTATCAAGACTATTGTAAAAAAAGTGATATTATTGAACATTGTATCGGACATACCCATATTGATGTGGCTTGGCTTTGGACTTTAGATCAAACAAGAGAAAAAGTCATAAGAAGCTTTGCTTCCGTTGTTTACTTAATGAATCATTATCCTGAATATAAATTTATGTCTAGTCAACCTCAACTATACGAATATATAAAACAAAATTCACCTAAGTTATATAAAAAAATAAAAGAGTTAGTTAAACAGGGTAGATGGGAAGTTGAAGGTTCAATGTGGGTAGAGGCAGATTGTAATCTAGCAAGTGGGGAATCTCTTGTTCGGCAAATTATCCATGGTAAAAGATTTTTCAAAGAAGAATTTAATAAGGATAATGAAGTTCTTTGGTTACCGGATGTCTTTGGTTATAGTGCTGCACTTCCTCAAATTATGAAAAAAAGTGAAATTAATTATTTTATGACAACTAAAATAAATTGGAATGATACTAACAAGATGCCAAATGATACTTTTATGTGGAAAGGAATTGATGGATCAGTTGTTCTCACACATTTTATTACAACATCAGACTATACAAAAGAGGATGTAATTAATACGACATATAATGGTTTACTTAACGCATCCCAAGTAAAGGGGACTTGGCAAAGGTATCAAAATAAAGATATTTCTAAACAAACTTTGCAATGTTATGGCTATGGCGATGGTGGAGGAGGTCCTACAGCAGAGATGCTGGAATATCAAAGACGATTTGAAAAAGGAATACCTACTATGCCAACGACTAAGCAATCCTTTGTTAAAGAGTTTTTCAAAGAATTGGAATCAGAAGTTCAATCTAAAGATGTGCCTGAATGGTGGGGAGAATTATACCTAGAGTATCATCGTGGAACCTATACGACGATGGCTCAAAATAAAAAATGGAATAGGCAATCTGAGAACAGTAATTTAGTAGTAGAGTTCTTAAGTTCACTAGCTAATCTATTAGGTGTGACGAATTATTATCCAGTAACAGAGCTAGAAGAGAACTGGAAGCTGACGCTTTTAAATCAGTTTCATGATATTATCCCAGGTACAGCTATTGAAGAAGTTTATACGGTTTCAAAACAGCAATATCATAAACTATTAGATTCTAATCAAACACTTATCCAAAAGTCTTTGGAGGAAATAACGAAAAATATTGCTGTTGAAAAAGATGGAGTCATCGTATTTAATTCCTTAAGTTTTCAGCTAAGTTCTCTTGTGGAAGTAGAGGTTCCCAGTCATATTCATGGAATTGAAGTTCAAGGTAAATGGTTAAAGAGTTTTAAAAAAGACAACAAACTTACTTTCTTAGCGGAGGATATCCCACCTAAAGGGTACCAATATTATGCATTTAGGACATCCAAAGATGAATATATCTGTCATGAATTTACCTGGAATGAAATAGAAAAAACATTAGCAACTCCGTATTATCGTGTGGCATTCAATGAAAATGGTGAACTTACTTCTTTGTACGATTACGAAAATCTCAGAGAAATACTCAAAGAGAGGAAAAGAGGGAATGTATTTAAAATTTTCGAAGACAGGCCATGGGAATTTGATGCGTGGAATATTGAGAAGAATTATACCGAGAAGGTTTGGGAAATTGATTCTATAGAAGAATTTCAATTGTTGGAATGTACAAATATAAAAACACAAATCTATATAAGTCGGAATTTTCTGAATTCTAAGATAAATCAAGTCATTACGTTTTACTCTCACACTCGAAGAATTGATTTTAATACAACGGTAGATTGGCAAGAAAAAAACCTCTTACTAAAAGTAGAGTTTCCAATCGACGTATTTAGTAATAAAGGGGTATTTGATATTCAGTTTGGAAATGTTGAACGTCCTCTTCATCAAAATACTAGCTGGGATCAAGCCAGATTTGAAGTATGCGCCCATAAATGGGCAGATATATCGGAAGCGGATTATGGAGTGAGTTTGTTAAATGACTGCAAATACGGATATGATGTGATAGATGGGAATTTAAGATTATCTTTACTGAGAGGGACCGTTTATCCTCATAAAAATGCAGATAAAGGGAGACAGAGTTTTACATATGCGCTCTTGCCCCATAAAGGAGATTTTAGAACAGGGGACGTCATCGAAGAAGCTTATAGTTTAAATACCCCCGTGTATTCTCAAAAAGTTAGTAAACAAAGTGGGAGCTTATCAGCTACTTTTTCGCTGATGAATATAGAAGCTAAAAACGTTGTTTGTGAAGTCATTAAGTTGTCAGAGAATAAAAAGGGATATATTATAAGAATGTATGAATCATGGGGAAAAAGAACTGCTACTAAATTAAATCTTGAATTTCCAATTAAAGAATTATGGGAATGTAATTTGCTAGAGAAGCCGATTAATTTTGTTAATGGTGAAAAAAATACCTTTGATATTGTTTTGAAGCCCTATGAAATAAAAACTTATTTAGCCATTTGTAAATGTAATTATACTCTATAAAAAACCGTAGTCTAACTCTGGCTGAAGCCTAAGCTACGGTTTTTTTAATTCTCTATTAAGTGTTGTGAGTGAGAAATTTTTCTTACCTAAATATAAACTAAAATTGTGGAAAGCATTAAATATAGCATTAAGCAACAAGTGTTTCATCCAGAATGCAGTAATGATGGAGGTGTACAAATAGAGCAAATCATGAGAACCAATGGATTAAGCACTAATTACGGATATGATATCTTCAAGAAGGTATATGGATTTTCTCCACGGCAATACCTTTCTAAACTAAAATTAGATAAGTCGTGTTCTCTCTTTCCGTCATGATTAAAAAGGGTATCTTGATAAATTAAAATACATAAAAGAAAAAAATAGGCTAAAAAAAGGAGATGTTTCTTCATGCCCTAATAATTTAGTCACTTTTGATACATTCCCAAGAAAAAATAGGCGAAAAAGAAAACAAGTAGCGAACATTGACAAAAGCGCTTTTATATGCTAAACTTTACACAAATATAGCAGAATCATATATATTTTGTGATACCTTATTTACTAGAATTATGCGATATATGATCATAAAGGAGAGATTCTATGGACACACAAACAATGATTTTATTAGTCATTCCAATTATCGTAATTCACGTTATTCTTGTTGTTATCAACCTATTAAATATAAAGAAGAAAACTCGTACAAAATTTTTAACGAAGTCAATTTGGATTATCATTATCATTTTTATTCAGATCATTGGTAGTATTGCTTATATGGTAATAGAAGGTGGACATGATCATGACAGCGATTAAAGTTAAAAATGTAACAAAAACATTTGATGGCAAAAAAGTTATTGATGACCTGTCATTTGAAGTTGAATCAGGAACAATTTGTGGTTTTTTGGGATTAAATGGGGCGGGGAAAACAACCACTTTTAAACTATTGAATAGCTTAATTCCAGCAACTAGTGGTCAAATAGAGATTTTAGGACAACAAGTAACAACCAAAAATCCAAGTAAGGATATAAAGTTTTTACAGGACGTGCCAGAATTTTATCATTACATGACAGCAAGTGAATATTTAAAATTCATTTGTGAGTTGAACGACATGGACGATATTTCAAATAGAATTAGTGAAGTATTAGAACTTATCGGAATGAAAAAAGCAGAGAATAAACGTATCGGCACTTTTTCACGTGGAATGAAACAACGTATTGGGATTAATGCAAATATTATTTCTAATCCCAAGATTCTACTTCTTGATGAGCCTGTATCAGCACTTGATCCTGTTGGTAGAAAAGAAGTTTTTAATTTGTTAGAACAGCTACGTGGGAAAATGACAATTCTATTTTCAAGTCATATCATTGAAGATGTAGAGCGTATCAGCGATAAAATTATTATGATTCATGACGGGAAAAAAATAATTGATAGCTCTCTTTTAGAAATGACAAATAAACTTACAAGTAATAAACTTGAAGTTGAATGCTTCAATATGAATGATACATACAGAATTTTCAACTTATTTACTAACGATTTAGATGTCGTTTGTGAATTATT
>Ga0153974_1000227_pt1 | contig 13364 bp, 9 predicted proteins | sample TSGA058MetaG_FD_104741 | JGI IMG/M metagenome (GOLD analysis project Ga0153974, IMG submission 104741) | Attine ant fungus gardens microbial communities from Georgia, USA - TSGA058 MetaG | ecosystem: Host-associated > Fungi > Mycelium > Unclassified | place: USA: Georgia, Yuchi Wildlife... | reverse complement strand
TTATAATATAAATAAGCTACTTGAAACGAAACAAAAAAATCAGTGCTTACCTAAAAAGATAAAACACCAATTCCAATTATACTTTCAAATGACGTAACTTCCTGCTCCACCCTCTAACAAAAAGTCTATTTTTAAAGCTTACGTTTCTATAATAGCAACCCCTTACTTACTAAACTCGTTTCATTCACTGATCTCTTGAAGCCCCGGAATCACTTTACGACGATAAACCTGATAAGCAACCAGTGGTGTTGCCATATTAAAAATAACGGTTGTAAAGGCTGGCGTTACTAATATTCCCACCACAATTAGGACCACTATAGGTAAAATTGAACTATAAATAATAATATTAAACATTTCCTTAAAACTAATAAAGTGGCTATGACCAAATTTTAATAACATGGAAATAGCTGCAACCACAAACGTATAAATAAAATAACTTATAATTCCCGTTTGATAAACACCCACTACAAAAGGAACAATTAACAAGCCTCTTAATCCTTCTGCAATTGGCATAAATAAAAGTTCATAACCCTCATCTAACTGTTTTAATTCACCAAAATTAATTCCTTCTAATTTGTGATAGGAAACTGCATAAGGATGTCCCTGTTGTATAAATATTAACTGTTCCTCTAAAAACACTAAGCCCTCTACAATTCCATCGGTATCACCATTAAACCGAATTATCACTTCTTCATTAACATTAAATTCATAAGGCTCATTACAACTTAAACGATCGCCTTCAATTCCACACTCATGAGGTAACCCATCAATCAACACCTCTTTCTCATAATCCGATAAGTTCCATTGAGTTAAATCATAACGATATGTATCCTCTTGAAGGAACAATATGGTAAACGGAGACATATGCATAATTCCCAATAAAATTGCAGCAATCAACGTGATAATAATCGGTGTTTTCCTTAGCTCATAAATAGCACTAAGAGAATAAACTGCTTTAAACATTAACTTTAATCTCTTCAAAAAATTCACATCCTTTTTCTTTTTCTACCTCATTATACCAGTTTCAAATTTCTTAAACCACAAAAACCATAATACGTCCTTAAATAAAGGCATAATTAGAACTCGATTAATCCAGCCTCCTAATTATGCCCTTCTCATTTAACTTAACTTATACATAACTGCCTCATAAGGCCTTAAAGTTAAAGCTCTCAAATCTAATCCAGAATCCTCATCATTACTTAATAAAACCTCTACCTGTTGATACTCATCTAAGTAATTAAACTCCACTTGTCGATCATAAAAATTGCACACGACAATGATTTTTTCTTGTCCCAGAGTTCGTTCATACGCAAAAATATTAGCATCTTCCGAACTAAGCAAACGATAATCACCATAAACAATGACATCATGACATTTTCGAATCTTAATTAACTTCTGATAGTGATAGAAAATTGAATCTTCATCTGCCAACGCACATGTTACATTAACCTCTTTAAAATTAGCATTCACACTTAACCACGGCGTTCCCGTTGTAAATCCAGCATTCTCACTGCTATCCCATTGCATCGGGGTACGGGCATTATCTCGACCTTTTGCATAGATAGATTCCATAATTTCTTCATGTTTATAGCCTTGTTGGATTCGTTCTTGATACATATTTAACGTTTCAATATCATTATAATCCTCAATATTTTCCCATTTCACATTGGTCATCCCAATCTCTTCACCTTGATAAATATAAGGAGTACCCTTCATCCCATGCAACAAAGTTGCCAACATCTTTGCACTCTTTACACGATATATTCCATCATTAGCCCATCTTGAAACAATACGTGGCGTATCATGATTATTCCAAAACAAACTATTCCAACCTTCATTATCTAACTCAGTCTGCCACTTAGACAAAACTTCCTTTAACCTAACTAAATCTAACTTCTTTAAATCCCACTTGCTTTTTCCTTCAACTTCATCCAATGCAATATGCTCAAATTGAAAAACCATCGATAATTCTTCTCGTTTTGGATCCGAATACAACTTGGCGATCTCCGGAGTTGCACCCCATGTTTCACCAACTGTTAACAAATCATTCCCTTTTAACACATGTTGATGCATTTCCTGTAAATATTCATGTAACTTAGGACCATTCCCTGTAATTTTCTCATCAGGTAACTTTCCAATTAAATCAATCACATCCATACGGAATCCACCAATTCCTTTATCCACCCAGAAATTCATCATTTCATAAACCTTATGACGGACCGTCTCGTTTTGCCAATTCAAATCCGGTTGCTTTTTACTAAATAAGTGAAGATAATATTGTTGAGTCGAATCATCAAACTCCCACGCGCTACCTGAGAATGTTGAAAGCATATCATTAGGAGCCTGTCCAGAGACCGGGTCCCGCCAAACGTAATAATCACGATAATCATTATCTAAAGATTGACGAGCTTCAACAAACCATGGATGCTCATCAGAGGTGTGATTAACAACTAAATCCATTACCATCTTAATTCCACGCTTATGACCTTCATCAATTAAGCGATCCATATCAGCCATGGTTCCAAACTCATCCATAATATCATAGTAATCACTAATATCATATCCGTTATCATCATTAGGCGACTTATAAACAGGACTTAACCAAATCACATTAATCCCTAAGGTTTGTAAATAATCTAATTTTTCAATAATCCCTTGAATATCTCCAATGCCATCTCCATTACTATCATTAAAACTGCGCGGATAAATTTGATACACCACTGCAGAATGCCACCACTGACGCTCCATCTTAATCCTCCTATACTCAACTAAAATTCATATACTCGTGCTTCGAAAGGCTTTAAAGTCATCATACTTACGTTTTCATGATCTGAAACCTCATAGTTACTTAGTTTTAATTTCTCACTATTAACCCTTAAGTCTCCTAAATCAATTGTTTCTATGCTCTCTCCTAAATTACATATAATCACCGCTTTTTTATCTCCTAATGTTCGAGTATAAACATAAACTGACGGATGATTATCTAGAATTAAATTATACTCCCCATAGGTATATAAAACATCTGATTTACGTAACTGAATCATTTTCTTATAGAAATTTAAAATTGACTTTTCATCTTGCTCTTGTTTAGCCACATTAATTTCTGGATAATTGGGGTTCATGCCAATCCATGGTGTTCCCGTTGAGAATCCTGCATTTACAGAATCATTCCATTGCATCGGTGTTCGGCTATTTCCGCGGCCCATATACCAAATAATTTCCATAATGTCTTCGTGCTTCTCACCTTGTTCCAATTTTGAATTATAAATGCCTGTACTTGAAACATCTTGATAGTCTTCTACTTTTTCGAACTTCGCATTAGTCATTCCAATCTCTTGCCCTTGATAAATAAATGGCGTTCCTTGCATTAAAAAATACATCGTTGCCAATGAAGTGGCACTTTCACGCCAGTACTCTTGATCATTTCCTAAAGTAGAAACAACACGTGCTAAATCGTGATTCTCAATATAAAGGGCATTCCAACCACGGTTTTCTAAACCTTTTTGCCACTTAGTTAAAGTTTGCTTCAAAGAAATAATATCCTGCCTTTTAGTATTATCTTTCCAAAGGTTTAAATGTTCAAATTGGAACACCATATTAAACTTACCTTCTTCTTCTCCTACCCATAAGTGAGCATCCTCTTCTACTTTAACTCCGTTAGCTTCTCCTACCGTCATAATATCATATTTAGCGAAAGTATGATCCCTTAATTCCTCTAAAAAGGGATGAATCCCTTCCACATTCATATGCTTATCAAAAGACGGGACATACTGTAATCCTAATGGATTCGGCATATCTTTTAATCCAGCTTCTTTTTTAATATGACTAATGGCATCCACTCGGAATCCATCAATTCCTTTATCCAACCACCAATTTACCATCCCATATAAAGCTTCTCGTACTTCTTGATTTTCCCAGTTTAAATCAGGTTGTTTTTTTGAAAATAAATGCATATAATACTGTTTCGTTTTCTCATCGTATTCCCAAGCAGAACCATTAAAAATACTTTCCCAGTTATTTGGTTCTTTTCCATCTACTGCATCGTGCCAAATATACCAGTCCCGTTTCGGATTATCCTTTGATGAACGTGATTCAATAAACCATGGATGTTCATCACTAGTATGATTTATAACTAAGTCTATAATTAACTTCATCCCTCGTTTATGAACTTCTGCCAACAAAACATCGAAATCTTCCATCGTCCCAAACTCATCCATTATGTCTTGATAATCACTAATATCATAACCACAATCATCATTTGGCGATTTATAAACAGGACAAATCCATATGACATCAATTCCTAATTCTTTTAAATAATCTAATTTAGAAGTTATTCCCTTTAAATCCCCAATTCCATCCCCATTAGAATCCATAAAACTCCTTGGATAGATCTGATATGCAACTGCTTCTTTCCACCATACTTGCTTCATATAAAGCCCTCCTAACATTCATGCACTTACTAATAATTTAATTATAACTATCTCCTCTAAGGAATACAATAACGCTTTTACCTGTAACCGATATCGTATTATGGTTTAAAAAATTGTTCCACTACAAAAAAGAAGTTCTCCAAAAAGAGAACCACTCCCTGTCAAATTGTAGTGACCTCAAAGCAGAGATTGAAGCTAATTTTTTATGGCCATCATGAGAGGTATGCATCCGTTAGACTCACTAAAGTTCTATTAGAAAGAAAATTTGTGGACCAAAACGTGTTCAACGTTTAGCTTCTCATTGTTTTTTACCTTCTATTAAAAAATAATAAAAATCCCTAGTCCAATAAAGGACTAAGGTTCTAACCTATTAAGGTCTAATTAAACGACCCGTATTTAATAAAGATAACATTTGATTATTTTGAGCTGCTGTTCCTGTGTAGTTACTAATTCCATTAGCTGCGGCGATTCTTTGACGATACGCAAAACTCGAATCGACTCCGATAGAATTTAGCGTATCCACTAATCCACTTCCAACCGTTGGGGTAGCCGGGAAGTATTGTGATGTTGACCCTAATGGGATGATTAAAACCTGTCCGACTTGAATTAAATTAGGATTAGTCATATTATTCGCCTGTACAATAGCAGCAACAGTTACACCATACAAAGCTGCAATCGAAGTTAAAGTTTCACCCGCTTTAACGGTATGTGTAATTTGGCTAACCTCGTTACCCCCTCCACCTTGTAATCGTTGGCGTAATGCGTTCATGTTCCTTCCAGGACATTCTGTAGCAGTCCCTGGAAATTCATTATGTCCCATCACACGGGCTACAGGAATATTGAACCGCTGTTGATTAAATCGAATACGCGCTTCAAGTGCAGTTTCTTGTTCAGGTGTAAATGAACCACTCCCTACACAAGAAATATGATAAGTTGTTAAATTATGTCCTGAAATTCCATTGGTAACCACCTCTGGTACATAACACAGCTGTACACTACCATCTCTTAAGATTATTTCTGAATATCCCCCATTTCTCCATCCTAATGTTTTCCAATGCTGCTCAAAAACGAATACATCACCTGTTTGAGTTGCTGAATGGTGTATGCCAAGGTGTGTTATTTGTGATGCATTACGTGTTTGCCACGGGTTACTTGCACCCATTGTTTGCTTAGTTAAATCGATTATTTTTGTCATGTATATCATCTCCTTAGTTTAATATTAACACCTTAATCTATGAATTTTTTGCCAATTTATTGTTTGTTATTTACCTGTTTTACTACTGACTATGTATTTTCTTCGACTAATATCAGTCTTTCAGAGACTTTTTAAGTTAGATGGAAAATAACGATGAGAAGACAACATGTTTCACTCTATGTCGTCACGAGAAAATTGTTGGGATAATGCATCGCAAGAATATTTTGTCATATTAAAGATGAAATCAACCTTAAAGAATATAGGGTAGTAGATGATGTGAACTATTATAATAATACAATACAATGAACTGGAATTCATCCTTTAAAAAAATATGTCTAAAGTAAAAACACCAGCAACTTTAGATAGCTACTGATGTAATTTTAGCTGTAATAATAGGTTCAGTCCAATTTCTTAACAAATATGTCTTTCTTCCTATGTCCCTGACATGAGTCCACTTTACTTTTTTAGATCTATATCACTTTTTTGTACGAGAACGTATTTTACAAAGCTTAATATTGGACAATCATCAAGTTGGGCCTTTGAGCAAACTAAAGAATAAAAATGTTTTGAATATATTTGACATGTATGCAGTTTTATTGTAGGCCTTTGGCAAAGTTTTGTATTAAATCTTTCATTGTTTCTAGAACAAAGTCTATGCTTAAACAATCGCTGACACCTCTATTTTTCTTATTTTAAACCTAGGTCAGCACTATTATCGATATCTTCCAATACTCTAATCTAAAGAAAAGAAGATTTCTAACCTCTGAAATCTTCTTTAAATAAGCCTTATTATTGTTGCATATGAAGTGAAGCATAAAAATCTGCCTCTGCTTTAGCTGCTGCTTCTTCAGGTGTTAATAAACCATCCCAAACAGCTTCAAACATTGGTCCAGCTGCTGCCCAATAAGATGACATTTCTGGAATAAGTGGCATTGGATGAGCGTGCTCAGCTTGAGCTAAGACTCCTAAAGAATATGGATCTTCTGACACCCCAGGAATTATTGTTGAATCTACTAAAGCTGGAATCGATCCACGACCTTCATATATAATCTGGATTCCTTCATCAGAAGCCATAAAATCCAAAACTTCTCGAGCAGCATCAGCTTCATCTGTATATGAACTAATTATCGCAATTGTATACCCTGCAAAAGTTTGTGGTTGTGTACCATTAATCGTTGGAATAGTCGTAATTCCCCACTCAAAATCTGCATACTCATGCATATCTGAAATTGACCATGGACCAGAAATCATATATGGTGCTTCTCCATCCACAAATCTTCCATGAGTAGTATCCCAATCTAAATCTCCTGATGGTACTGGTAAAATCTCAGATACTTTTTCTAAAAATTCTAATCCTTGCACAACTTCCGATGAATCTAAACTAATTAAATCTGCGTCATCATGATTTGGACCAAATAATTCATAACCATAACTTGTTAGGAAGATATGGCCATGATAAGGATTACCTCCTTCAAACAGTAGGATGAATTCATTATCTCTTGGGTTATTAAATTTTTCTGCTTGTTCAAGTATTTCTTCAAAAGTTGTTGCAACTTCTAACTCTAATTCGTCTAGTAACGTTTTATTGTAAAATAATGCAACCGACTCTGTTGCTAACGGAACTCCATAATATGTGTCATTATGACTAACAGTTCCTAAAGCATCATTAGGAATACGTCCCTCCATCATCTCACTTAATTCTGACCCAAGTGGTACGAAGGCGTTTTGGTTTACTCCATCAGCCATATGGTCATGAGGAATTAATATAATATCCGCACCAAGACCTGCTGGACCATCTAGAAGTAATTTTTCTAACGTATCAACTGTACCTACCTCTTCCCACGTTATATTGATATGTGGCAACGCTACTGCTAATGCTTCTAATAAAGGCTCTGCATAGTCCTCCTCATCTAGCCATAGTTTAAGATCAACAGGCTCTCTCGTTTCCGAACTATCCACTTCATTTCCTTCAGTTGTATTATCAGTAGGATTAGCTGATTCATTACTACAACCTATTAATGTTCCCATCGACATTGCTATAAGTGTACCAATTGTTAATAATTTTTTCATAGTAATCTCCTCATTTCTTTATTTTTTCCTCATAAGTTAACTTCACTACTTATACCCTTAATATAACATTGCTTTTAAACTTATACAATATGTTAAGAGATTTCCGATAACGGTTTCACATAAATGTTAGCTGTTTTTTTAATTCTAAAATGAGAACTATCTAAACCAAACATTCTTTTAAGCTAAAAAAAGGAATCCATTGTTGTCTAAGTGACATAACAACAGAGTCCTAAGCTTACATTTTTATTGGGAAAATTTGTTCACCAACAATTGACAAAGAGCCAATCATTTGACCAATTAGGTACGAATTAATATTTCTTCTACACACTTTTAAAATTATACGATGATACAGTGAATGCAAATAATATTACCCTATCGAGAGATATCATCAATTACATTTGAATACGCTCCTCCTATATAAATATTCCCATCCTCTGTAACTTCAACATGAAAATCAATATCTTTTACCACAATGCCATTATCCTTAAACTAATAATAATTGGTCATAAATTTTAAGACTCCAATCGACAGCGATTCCTAATCTATAACTTTTTAATCGAACATATTTTCACAAATCGCTTTAAAATAAAGGGATTGCTAAAAAATAAAAACCTTATTTCTCACCGATTCCTAAACATGCCATAATCCAAATGGAACTTGCCGTTGTTAAACCGATAATACTGCGTTTCATAATCATAATCGTTTAGTAATCCCAGCTGCATCTTGATGCGTCATCAGTTCTTAAATTAAAAAATGCTCCAATATAGCAAAACTTGCAGCACCTAAACCTAAACCAACTAAAATATGTATAGTTTACACTAATTAACTATATCATCTCTTCTAACATAATACAATATGAGTCAAGAGCAACATATTTCACTTAGAAATTAAGACAAATGACAAAAACTCCCTTTCAATACTTATCATACTGAAAAGGGAGCAAATTTTTATTTCCAAATTCGTATTATCTTAAAAAAGAAATCAATCTGTTAGAAACCAGATTTCGTTGATTCACGCTCGACAAGCTTAACAGGCAATTGCACATGAAACTGTTCAAGTTCTTCTTTATTTAACAACTGAAATAAAGTTTTAGCTCCAAGCGTCCCCATCTCATGAATCGGCTGTGCAATCGTCGAAAGCTGTGGATCCGTAATTTCGCAAATACTAATATTATCATATCCAATCAACTGAACATCTTCGGGAACTTGTCGACCTAACTGCTTCAAACAACGTAGAGACTTCGCAGCAAAATAATCACTAGCTGCAAAAATCCCATCTATCGTCGGATGCTGTTTTAAAAACTCATAAATCTTATCTGAAGGATCCTCATTAAAGTCTAATTCAACACTATGAACCTTAATCTCTGGATATCGCTTAATGGTTTCTAAAAATCCTTTAGCTCGCTCATCTGCCGAAATTAATGTTAACTGTCCACGAAACTGGACAATATGACGACAATTTTTTTCAATTAATTTCTTAGCCGCAAGCTCGCCTCCCATCATATTATCAGGCGCAACAGATGGAATCACCGAACTTACAATCCGCTCTAATGTAACAGCAGGAATATTTAGCTTCTTATAATACTCAATACTCGAAGCAGCTAAATTAGAACAAATAATAATTCCATCTACTTTATTAGTCGAAAACATTTGAAAATATTCCTTCTCTCGCTGCGGATTCTCTTGTGTCGTACAAAGCATCATCTTATAACCATGCTCTATAATAATTTCTTCCATTCCAGAAATCATCGCATTAAAAAATTCATTTTTCAAATCAGGAATAATAATTCCAATAATTTTAGATGACTTGCGATAAAGCGAACGCGCCACTTCATTAGGAACATAATTTAATTCTTCAATCGCATCCATAACTAATACTCTCGTATGCTCATTTACATACCCCTTATTATTAATAACCCTCGATACGGTTGCAACTGAAACATTGGCTAACTTTGCCACATCTTTAATATTCGCCAAAAAGTTTTTCCTCCTTCTAAAATAAATCTCATAACATAATTATAACCCAGATATCAACTATGTTAAATAGAGATAGATAAACTTTATTTGAGTAACGCTGCTGAATAGGCTTTTATTAGTAATAACTGATTTTGATCAACGCTTTTATCAGTCAACAAATCCGTATATCTATTTTCTGGAAGCTTTGAAAGGTCAATAGCCTGATCATATTCCTGATTATTTAATACGACATAAATGCTCTCGTCTTGATAAGTCTTTTGGAAAATAATAATACCTTTCTCATCATCAACCTCAATCCATTCTAAATCATGGGAACTCATAGCTGGAAACTCCCGACGAATCTTAATAAGCTTCTTTAAAAATGCATAAAAATTTAGATCCTGCTTCTTTTCATCCCAAATCATACATCTGCGACATAAAGGATCAGCGCCACCATCCAAAGCAATCTCACTTCCATAATACAAACAAGCTGAACCCGTTTGAGTCATTAAAAAAGTATAAGCAAGTAAAGCTTTGTCCTTATCTCCCTTACATACTGTCAACAAACGTTCTGTATCATGACTATCCAACAAATTAAAATTTACTTCACTCACAGAGCGCATATATTGAGTTCTAATCTTATTAATCGCAATCATGAACTCAGAAGAACTTAACTTACCTTTGGCAATAAATTTAATCACTGCATCAGATAATGGATAATTCATAACTGCATCAAACTGATCTCCTTGTAACCAAGGCCTTGAATCATGCCAAATCTCTCCTAAAATATAAATATCAGATTTAATCTCCTTTAACTCCTTACGGAAAATTCGCCAAAAAGCGTGATCGACTTCGTTTGCTACATCCAAACGCCAACCATCAATATCAAATTCACTGACCCAATACCGTCCAACTTGAAGAAAATAATCTAAAACCTCAGGGTTTTCTGTATTCATCTTCGGCATCTTTTCCACAAAAGCAAAGGCATCATAATTTAACTGACCTGATTCTACCAAAGGAAACTTACGAATATGAAACCAATCTTTAAAACTAGAATTTTCGCCATACTTTAAAACATCTTTCCATGGCTCAAATTCTGCACCACAATGATTAAAAACCGCATCAAGCATCACCTTAATTCCACGTTCATGGGCCATCTCAACAAATTTTTTAAACGTTTCCTTATCACCGAACTGAGGATCAATTTCAAAATAATCACTGGTATCATATTTATGAGTAGACGGTGCTGTAAAAATAGGACACAAATAAATTCCATTAATCCCAAGTTCTTGTAGATAATCTAACTTATCCATAATCCCTTGCAAATCTCCTCCAAAAAAACTATCTCCTGTCGGATCACAACTTCCCCACTCTAGAGTCCCTTCAGGATTCAATAACATATTCCCATTATTAAAACGTTCTGGAAAAATTTGATACCAAACCGTCGACTTTACCCACTCAGGTGCCTGAAAAACATCGGCTCCATTAAGAAATGGAAAACAAAAATAATTTCCAATTTGCTCCAAAACATTCTCGTCTTCTGTCTTAACCAAATCTACAATTTGATTCTCCCCATAGAATACCTGCTCCTGACCGCTAAATAAAATAAAGCCATATCGCAATCTTCTAAAAGGCGGTTTAATCTCAACTATCCAAAAATCAAATAAATCAGTACTTGCTTCCTTCTTCATTTCCGACTCTTCACAAGCCCAACCTGATGCTCCTTCTGCATTAAGATTGCCTCCACCACCTCCAGCTAACCAAAGATATGGATCTCCTGAACGGATCACAACACGTTCTACTTCACCTTTCACTGTTCTCAAACGAAGATGTAACGTCTCCTTATCGTATGCATAAGCATAATTTGAATTAGGTTGATGATAAACACCATGTAAATTCATCTTTTTAACTCCTTTTTAATCTATAATTTCTCTAAAACATTTAAATTTAAATCCCTTGCCATTTCCCGAGCCTTTTCCATAGCATCATCATTTAGACTACTTGGATCATGGCAATCCGAATTAACTAAAACTTTAATTTCTGGATAATAATCCCTAATAATCCTCCAAAATTCAATAACTGGATACGGATAACGTTTCTCAAATTCATATGTTTTCAAATCATATCTTAATCCATTTGCATTAAATTCTAAAAAAACATCATTCTCATTTACAACTTTTGCAATTCGATGGGTTATTTCAATACACATTTCATCCCATACTGGATAATGAATCATAAACAAATCGGGATGTGCCAAAATCTTATACAAATTAGTTTTAATTGCCCTTTCGATATTTTCGGCATACACTTCTAACTGTTCTGGCTTTGAAAAGCTATAAGAATCCATAAACCGTCCCTCTTTTTCAATAAAATGTTGCCCTAAAATCAAATAATCAGTCCGTTGCTTCAACTGTTCCAAATAGTCATGAACCTTAGAAGCATACTCACATTCTAGCGATTTTAAAATGCTAATTTCAGGGTACTTCTTCTGAGCATCCTCAATATCCTGAAAATAACTCTCAAGCTCACCATAACTCATTCTTAAATTTCCTGCCTCAGGAAAGTTTTTATATGGAACATGACAACTAATCCCAATTTCCAAATAATTATGTCTGATTGCTTCTTTCACATAATCTTCAACTGTTCCCCCCGCATGATGACAGCGATTATGATGTGTATGATAATTAGTTAACATTTTTCTACCTCTCTAACCTCAATAATAGTTAATTCAAACCGTGATACACCGAATCAAGATAATATTACCATGACGCGAAATATCGTCAATCACATTTGAATATGCTAAATCTCGATTTATATCTAGCGTATAAATATCTGTATAAACATTTCCTTGATCCGTAACTTCAACATAGAAATCAATATCTTTTACAACAATCCCATTATCCTTAAAATAACTTATCATAAAATCTTTAGACTCAACCCGATGTCGATATTTAATTTCTAACTTCTTAATAGATCCCACCTTTACAAAACGTTTCAGAATAACCAATGTTACTAATATCGTTAAAAATAAAGGAACCGCTAAAACATAAAAACCATAGCCAACAACGATTCCTAAACAAGCAACAACCCATATTGAAGCAGCCGTCGTTAACCCTGTAATATTTCGTTTCGTTATAATAATCGTCCCCGCACCTAAAAAACCAATTCCGCTAATAACTTGCGCAACTAAACGTCCAATACTAAAGGAGTAAATACCAGCTGCATCTGGGTGCGTCATAAGTTCATAAATCAACAAACGCTCTAAAATTGCAAAACTCGCAGCCCCTAAACAAACCAAAATATGGGTTTTAACCCCCGCAGGACGATTTTTATGCTCACGTTCATAGCCAATAATCCCCGCCATAATCGTTACTAAAACAACTCTAAACAATACTTGATAATATGTCATATACTCCTCCCCTACCACTTGATTTTGCAACTGAACCAAGCGTTATTTAACATAAATTAACTATAACACCTATTATTCAATTAAACAACATTACCACAAGACAATGTTATCGGTTACATCATTTTTTCTATTTACAACTCTAAAAATACTCTTAAACGCAAAAAAAGCACACCTATAGCGTACTAAACGATTAAATTAATGGAGCGGGTGAAGAGAATCGAACTCTCACAGTCAGCTTGGAAGGCTGAAGTTCTACCATTAAACTACACCCGCTTATTGAATTAATGGGGCGACTGATGGGAATC
>Ga0153974_1000226_pt1 | contig 13427 bp, 8 predicted proteins | sample TSGA058MetaG_FD_104741 | JGI IMG/M metagenome (GOLD analysis project Ga0153974, IMG submission 104741) | Attine ant fungus gardens microbial communities from Georgia, USA - TSGA058 MetaG | ecosystem: Host-associated > Fungi > Mycelium > Unclassified | place: USA: Georgia, Yuchi Wildlife... | reverse complement strand
TTGCCTCTCGCTAACAGTTCCTACTGCCAAGCCTGTAGTGGACTTTCACCACCAAGTTTCCGCCCATGCCGGGCACACTAAAATAAAAAACTGGAGTCTTTACAGATTCCAATTTTTATCTTATGAAGTTGCTCTAATCTTCCTGCCTCTATAGGCGTTGAGAGATTAAGAGTCTAACAGTTCGTTGCCCCTATCCTAAACTTCGCTATGGTGAAATAAGCCTTACTTAAAAGGATTAATCTTAGCGTATATTTTATAACTATCAAACTTTGCTTCATTAGTTAGTCCATACTTTAGGGCAGTCTCACTTATGTATATCAACTGATTATTTTACTAATGATCCATTTGGAAGTTCATCAATAATGGTTGGTAATGTTAATTTTCCATCAGCAGAAGCAGCTAATACCATTCCTTCTGATAATTCGCCACGTAACTTAACCGGTTTTAAGTTTGTTACAACGACAACTTTCTTTCCAATTAGTTGCTCTGGTTCATAGTGTTGGGCAATTCCTGAAACGATTTGACATGTTTCATTTCCTAAATCAATTTGAGAAACAAGTAAACGGTCTGCTTTAGGATGGCGTTTACACTCTTTAATTTCTCCTACTTTAAGTTGAATTTTCATAAAGTCATCGATTCCAATAGTAGGCACTTCTTCTACTTCTTTAATTTCTTCTTTTTTCGGTTCTTCTTTTTTCGGTTCTTCTGTTATAGGTTTAACTGTTTGTTGCATTTGTTCTTTAATGTATTCCACTTCTACTTCTACCTCCAAGCGCGGGAAAATAGGTGTTCCTTTTTCCACTACTTTTGTATTTGCTGAAATTGTATTATATTTCATTAGGCTATCCCATGTTTTTGCTTCTTCAGCCTTGATCCCTAATTGAGAAAATATTTTAGGAGTTGTTCTTGGCATAAAAGGCTCTATCATAATAGCAATTTGGCGTAAGCTTTCAACTAGGTGAACCATAACAGACCCTAAATGTGGTTGGTTAGCTTCATCTTTTGCTAATATCCATGGTGTTGTTTCATCGATGTATTTGTTAGTCCGTGCAACAAGTGCCCAAATATCAGCTAGAATATTACTAAACTGCATTTTTTCAAAATTAGCCTCTACTTTGGAAACGGTCATAGCGATAAAGTCTTCTAATATCCCGTCAAACGCTGTTACTTGTCCTGTGTACGTTGGAATTTCACCGTTAAAGTATTTATTGATCATAGATACTGTACGGTTTAATAAATTTCCTAAGTCATTTGCTAAATCGAAATTGACGCGTTCTACAAATGATTCTGGTGAAAAGACCCCGTCTTGTCCAAAAGGTAGTTCACGCAATAAAAAATATCGTAGTGCATCTAAACCATAGCGCTCAATTAACATCTCAGGGTAGACAACATTGCCTTTAGATTTCGACATTTTACCATCTTTCATCATTATAAATCCATGAGCAAAAATTTTCTTCGGTAACGGTAAATCCAGTGCCATTAAGAATATTGGCCAATATATAGTATGGAAACGTACAATGTCTTTTCCAACCACATGGACGTCGGCCGGCCAATATTGATTAAATAATTCATCATGATTAGAACCGTATCCTAATGAAGTGATGTAATTAGATAAAGCATCAACCCACACGTAGATAACATGTTTAGGGTCATTTGGAACTTTAACTCCCCAATCAAATGTCATACGTGAAACAGATAAATCTTCAAGGCCAGGGCTTAAAAAATTGTTTAGCATTTCATTTTTACGTGATTCAGGTAAAATAAATTCTGGGTGCTCACTATAGTAAGCAATTAAACGATCTGCATATTTTTTCATATTAAAGAAATAAGATTCTTCTTTAACACGCTTTACATCACGATTACAATCCGGACACTTTCCTTCGATTAATTGTGTTTCTGTGTAATAAGTTTCACAAGGAACACAATACCATCCTTCATAATGACCTTTATATATATCACCGTTATCCACAAATTTAGCAAAAATCTTTTCGACTAATTCTTTATGGCGAGATTCAGTTGTACGAATAAAGTCATCATAGGTTATATCCATCATTTCCCATACTTTTTTTGCATTTTCTGCTATTTCATCAACGTAGTCTTGTGGTGACTTACCAGCTTCCTGAGCTTTTTCTTCAATTTTTTGTCCGTGCTCATCCATTCCTGTTAAAAATCGTACATCAAAACCACGACTACGTTTATAACGGGCCATTGCGTCAGATGCTACTGTTGTATAAGCAGTTCCAATATGAAATTTTCCACTTGGATAATAGATTGGGGTCGTTATATAAAATGTTGGCTTAGTCATTAAAATGTCACCTCTTTACTTAGTTTTAATAAATGAATCCTGGTTAAACAAAGATGATTTTCTAATAGGTGTTTACTATATAGAAAACCATTGATTATTTATGTATCTGGCGTCACCCCTTAGACCCAGATTATTTGGGTTATACAGGGCAACTATCGATCGGCGTAGTAAGACTTTCAAGCTGTCAAAAATCAACTGCGTCTAACACACCTGTTTTTTTCAGGGCAAATTTACAATATTTTTATTATAGCATATATTATTAGCTAAAACAAACATGATTATACCAAGTACCTCTTGGTGTTTGTAAGCTATCCATCGTCTCAAAAAATCGCTAAAAATTAATACATTAGTGAAGAACTTGTGATAAATCTGTGTAAAAAACATTGTAAATTAATTGCAATTTTAAATTAATCACTATATACTAAGCTGTACACATTATTTAAACTAAAAAAAGGAGGATTTTTATTGATTAAAAAAAATTGTAAATTAAAAGTAATGAAACTTATCACAGTGATACTTTGGATTAGTGCCTTTATTGTATGTCCAAAAACATCTCTGATGGCTGAAGCTTCCGAGCTAGAAGTTTGGAATGCAACGGATTCTAGTATCTTTGGAGAATATGCTTTAAAGAATGGAGCACCAGGCAGTCAGTCTGCTCAGTTGCAATACATAATAGATGAAGCATCCAGACATAGTAAAACAATCTATATTCCTAGTGGAGAATATATCCTAGGTGAGACGGTAAATTTAAAGAGTAATATTCAAATAATGGGTGATCTAAATGAGCCAACCATTCTACGTGCAACCAGCGCTACAGTTCAATTAGATGATAGTAGCTATGCCCACACAAGTGGAATTGAAATTAAAAACCTCTTTTTTGATGGCGTGAGTATTTTCACGCGACGTTCTCATGATATTGTCATTCAAAATAATGTGTTTTACAATCCCTTAACATTATTTCCTATTAATCTTGTAGCTTCTAAAAGTGCTGATTTATCCAACAATATCTTTATGCGAGATATTGCACACGCAACACCTGACACTGAAAATCGAGCAATTTACGTAGGCGGCTTTGCTACGTCAAACTTATATGAATACACGGAAGATATTTTGATTGAGAATAATCTTTTCGGATTAAAACTGAATGAATTAGATGCTATTAAGAGTTTTAGTAACCCGAGTATCATTCAAACCATCGAGCGATTACAAATGGCTCTAGAAACAGATAAAATCTATGTGACGGATAATGAACAAAATTATTTATCAACGGGTGTCAATTCATACAACAACTTAAAGAACGCCCTTATTAAAGACAACATTTTTTACCAAATGTATGAAAATGAGGATCGTTTTGGGGTAGTCGGAGATCATGCTATCTATTTAAGAGGATCTCAAAATGTTCAAGTGATAGGTAATCACTTACGAGGATTACACAACGGTCCCTATGGAGGATTTAAATTTAAATCTGGACGTGATATCACCATTATGAATAACTATTTACGCAATACTGGAATTATTATGTATGAAACGCCTGAATATGGTTTAGGAGACAGCTTTGAAGAAGGTACTGTTGCAGAGCTTTCTCGCTGGTTAGTTGCTAATAACATCTTTGATTTTAAAGAATGGCAGGATAGATATGCAATTGGTATTGAGTACAATAGGCATACAGGTATTGATAATGTTTTTAATGGTGTCTTTATGGATAATCATTTCGTTAATTATCACAATCTATGGACTGGTTACAGACGAGAGTTACTCATTCAAAATAACAACGGTGAAGGCTTTAAAGGAGAATCAACATTTGTAGCAGGAAATACACGTGACGATACGATAGATGGTATCTTGAATGTGGAGTTCTGGACAGAACAAGATGTCTTAATGATGCCTACAGACTGGACAGAACTTGTTGATAGTAGCATTTATGAGCAATATAAATACAGTAGAATCCCTATTAGAAACACATTACCTATTGCTCAAAACAGAGTCATAACTCTAGGAGAGGAAGTGTCACCTTATGACCTAGTCGCTCATACACATGATGCTGATGAGGCAAAACCTGAGGCTACTATTTTAAAACCTGAAGTCTTGACTAACGTTGGTGATCAAAAAGTCACAGTTTTATTAACGTATCAAGATTCATCTACTGTAACTATAAATTCAATCGTCACCGTTCAAGAGCCTACATATACATCAAAATAATCCCTCAAACTTATACTTGAGAGAGCCCAATTAGATAACGTTAAAGTCCGTCATTTCACAATGTAGTGAAAAGACGGACTTTAACATTATCTAAGGTCTAACTCCAACAAGAGTTAAGGGACCATTAAAGCTACCATCAGATCCTATGAAAATGATTGTATTGGTGCTATAGCATTTGGATTAATCCATGATCCAGGGACACCTTGTTGCGTTGTGACATTAATCATCCTATAGCACGTATTAAATCCTAGATGAACAGTAGTCCGTTGATTACGGTTTGCTAAGGCAGCAACAGTAATAAACCCTGTGTTGCTTATCGATACATAGAAAAAGTTTTAAGGTTTAGTTAAATGTTAAACTATTCGTTGACCTATACAGACGTCAACAAGCTTCGACATCTTAATATGATATGATAACCCTATAAAAATAACTTGAGAAACTTTATTTCTTCAAAGGAGGACATATGAAGGGGCAACTGACACAACGTGATATTAATTTAATTGAATATTGTGAGAATAACTTACCTATCTCTAGCGATATGGCTGCTATTTTATTCTATCCTAATCGTTATATTGCCCAACGCAGATTAACAGTTATCCACAATTTAAAGCAACTTAAGCGAGCAGATCGGCTTGTGGTCAATCAACCGTACATTTATTATCTTCAAAAAAAAGATTTGAAAAATCTGCCTTTTACTAAGTTACTTTGTGATTTGACTCTCCAGGACTATTCCATTGAAAATTATCATTGGAATGGGGATCATTTAAGTACTATCATTGAAAAAAATGAACAAAAGTTTAAAATTCACGCAACTCGTAGAAATTTATCACAAGTTTATAAGCGTTTAAATTTAAAATCACTTTAAAATCTAAACCTTGTTATCTATATGAAAAAAACTCGTAGCACTCACGAGTTTTTTCAATTTAATTAAAACGCATTTTTTTTACGCTAATTATTTCATTATTTTTCGTATAAATTCGTGGAACCCTGTCACTAATTAGACATAAAACTTCATAGCTTATAGTGCCTAGTTCCTGAGCTACTCGTTCAACTGGCATTCCTTCACCAATTAAAACAACCTGAGTCCCCGTTGGGAATTTCTTCGGAAGACGAATCATCAATTGATCCATACAAACACGTCCCACAATTTCGCATTCTTGACCATCGACTACCACATGACGACCTTGATGGGCACGAATCCAACCGTCTGCATAACCAATGGGAACTACACCAATCCACTCATTTCCTTGCGCTTCATATGTAGCTCCATACCCTACTTTATCCCCTTTTTCAATTTGCTTTACTTGTATAATTCGTGAATAAAGTTTTAAAGCTGGCTGTAATGGGAAATCTAAGGCAATAAAGTTTTCGTCTGGATTGATTCCATACATCCCTATTCCTAACCGTATTCCCTGATCAAAATCAAAATCAAATTGAAGTAAAGTAGCTGTATTTTCTACATGTACATACTTGACTCCATTTAAATCAAGTTTGGCAAGTTCATTTTTAAACATCTCCACTTGTTGATTTAAATACACTAAATCACAATCAGCTGTTGCCATATGGGTATAAATTCCTTCTACTTCAATCATTGGATGATCTTTTAAAAGGTTAAAGCCTCCTACTATATCTTGATTAGCAGTTAAACCTAAACGATGCATTCCGCTATCTATTTTTAAATGTACTTTAATGGGAATATTCAGTTCCATACACGCCAAAGTACTTACCCATAATTCATCATGTGCCGTTAAAGATATGTTACGCTCAGCAGCAAAAGTTACATCTTTTAATCTTGTCATTCCTAAAACAAGTATTGGGCTATCTACACCTTGTTCACGTAAGCTAATGGCTTCGTCTAATGCACTTACTGCTAAAAATTCTGCTCCAGCCTTAATGGCAACTTTAGCAACTTCTAAATCTCCATGACCATATCCATTTGCTTTGACTACTGCAAAAATCGTTTTATTAGGATGTAATTTCTTAATTTGTTTTACATTATAATCAATGGCATCTAAATTAATTTCTGCCCATGTATCTCGATAAAACGCCACTTTCTCCACCTCTAATCTGTAAAGCTCCTACCTCTTTAATCTGTCAATAAATCATTTTTCAAATCACATATCTAATTTACATGGTATTCTCGATAAACTTCGTTTTTAGCAACACCACGCTCTTTTGCCACTTTCTTAATACTTTCGCTTGTTTTATATCCTTGATCCAGATAATGCTTTACATGTTGATCAATTTCTAGTTCTTGCCACCAAATGATATCCGCTTTCTTTTCTGTTGATCCTTCAACAATTAATACGATTTCACCTTTTAATTCATCTGCAACCTCTATGCATTCACTAATAGAACCACGAATAAATTCTTCGTATTGCTTTGTTAATTCACGAGCAATAACAACTTGACGATTGTCTAAAATCTCTTGCATGATAGTTAGGGTTTCTTTAATACGATGTGGTGATTCATAATACAAAGTTGTATAAGGTTGATATTTTAACTCTTCTAATTCTTTTTTCTTTTTGGATTTTACTCGATTCAAGAAACCATAAAAGATAAAAGGTTGAGGAACTAGCCCTGAAGCAATTAATGCGGTTAAGGCAGCATTGGCGCCTGGAATTGGAATCACGGCATAACCAGCTTCAATTGCAGTTTGGACAATTTCATATCCGGGATCAGAAATACAAGGAAGCCCAGCATCACTAACAAGGGCGATTTCTTTTCCCTCCCTTAATAATTGTAAAATGTATTCACCTTTCGAGTTTTTATTATGTTCATGATAGCTCGTTAATGGTGTTTCAATTTCAAAGTGACGACATAATTTTTTTGTATGGCGAGTATCTTCAGCGGCAATGATATCCACTAATCTCAATGTCTCGACAGCTCTTGGCGTCATATCATCCAAGTTCCCAATTGGGGTTGCTACAAGATAAAGGCAAGCTAATTCCTGTTTAAAACTTTTCTGAATCTGCATTTTACTCACTCCATTTAACTTTCTTAACTTTTGATACTATTATACCAGAATAAATGTCAACAGATACTGCAAATTAAAGAAAGATTAATAGAAACTAATAGAGATCTTGATATCAAACCTTTTCAAGATGATAAAATAATATAAATTAAGCTTTGTTGAAATTAATATGAACTAATACAAATAAAAAAAGTTTTGATGGTAAATTTAGTGGCAAAATAAAAGATGAAATGTAATCTTTCTAAACAAGTAATTATTGTATTGAAGTTTTAATTATCACTACCCTTTTAAAATTTAAAGAAGAGCAAAAATATCTAATACTTGAATCGTACTTTTCTGAATGAAAATTAATAGATAAAATAAAGAAAAATACAGTTTTCATGACAAATTCGGTGGTAAAATAACCAAAAATAAAAAACTTGTAGAGAACCGAACACCTTAATGTAAGGTGCTTCTCTACAAGTTTTTTATTGAAAAATTTTGGTCATGCACGACATATCAGGATTAAACACATTTTATAAAAGTGTATAAATCGGGAAAATATTCCTAAAAATATTTACTCCTCATAGCTGCTATTATTTTGATATAAATCAGTATGAGACATGTCCCAGTTGCTATAAGCCGGGTGCTAAATCAAAGACATATCGATTAAAATTAATAAGTGAACCAGCTTTAACAATCTCTCTTTCATCTGGTGTCATTTCTGATATATGTAACATTATTTCGTTAATCTCGTCGCCAATCACATAAGCTGGAATCTCTTTCAAATCTCCATCTAATAATTCCTTAATATTCGGAACATAAATGTAGTCTCCCACTTCAAACTCTGGTGTTTCATCTAATAAGAAAGGAATCATTCCCCAGTTCATAATATTTGAACGATAACGCTTTGTTGCATACTCTTTTGAAATGTTTGCCAAGCCACCTAGTACACGTTGACAACTAGCTGCCTGTTCACGAGCTGAACCATCGCCTGGTTTGACTGCATAAATCACACTTCCAATTTCAATTTGAGATGTCTCTACATTTTCTTGCCCAGAAATCGTCTTAATTTTTCGATACACGCTCTCTAATGTTGAATCCACTTCTGATGGGCATTGCCCCGCTACACGTGCCATTTCCAACTCTTTAACGGCTTTTGCTTTACCTACATAGGCTGGGTCTCTTCGCGACAACGTAAATTCAGCAAGTCCTAATGGATTAGACCTAAACGAAGATGTTTCTCCAGACGGAATTAATTCATCGGTTGTTGTAACCTCATCCATAATTTTTGAACAAACCTTTAATAAGATATTATCCGTTAAGCTACTCATATCTGGCCAATCCTTTATATTTGGACCGTAAACAAGTTCTTCTTGAAAATTGCCAGCCTTAAATCCTTGATACACGGTATTTTTATATGGAGTATCATCATACTCATAATCCGGTACAACATACTCATCCATTACTGATGTTGCTGATGTTAACTTACCACCATTTGCTGCTGTTGCGGCAATTGAACGTGCATCCATGAGTGCCACCGAAGAAATTTGTCCATTCCCTGGTTTAGAACCCTCCCGATTAGGGAAATTTCTTGTTGTATGGCGGATACTTAATTCACCATTTGCTGGTGTATCTCCTGCTCCAAAGCAAGGTCCGCAAAATGCTGTGCGTAGAGTCACTCCAGCCATCATCAAATCACCTAGAACTCCCTTCTTCACTAAATCCAGATAAACAGGCTGTGAAGATGGATAAACAGATAATCTAAATCCTTCTGCACCACAAGATTTTCCACGTAAGATATGAGCCGCTTCCATCACATTACTATAAGTTCCACCAGCACATCCAGCAATAATAGCTTGATCAATTTGAAGCTTACCATCAACAATCTTATCCACTAAATTAAATTTAAGATCCGGCTTACCAAATAATTTTTTAGCTTCTAACTCAGTTGCTCCTAAAATTTCTTCAAGATTCGTATTTAAGTCATCAATCTCATAAACATTACTTGGATGGAATGGTAATGCGATCATCGGTTTAATTGTGCTTAAATCTACATACACCATTCCGTCATAGTAAGCTGTTTCAGCAGGATTTAACTCTTTGTAATCTTGGCCGCGTCCATGAATAGATAGGTATGTTTTCGTATCTTCATCCGTTCTCCAAATTGAAGATAGACAAGTCGTCTCTGTGGTCATAACATCAATACCATTACGATAATCTGTTGGAATCGATGAAACGCCTGGACCTACAAACTCCAACACTTTATTTTTGACATAACCATTTTTAAAGACTTTACCAATAATAGCCAATGCCACGTCCTGTGGACCAACTCCCAAACTTGGTTTACCCTCCAAATAGATAGCAATGACTTCTGGATAATCAATATCATATGTATTTCCGAGCAATTGTTTAACCAGCTCTCCGCCACCTTCACCAATAGCCATTGTTCCTAAAGCACCATAACGCGTATGACTATCTGATCCTAGAATCATCTTACCGCAGCCAGCCATGGCCTCACGCATATATTGATGAATAACCGCCATATGAGGCGGAACAAAATTTCCACCATACTTCTTACAAGCTGATAACCCAAATATATGATCATCTGCGTTTATCGTCCCACCTACTGCACATAAACTATTGTGACAATTTGTTAAAACGTAAGGTAACGGAAACTCCTTCATTCCAGATGCTCGTGCTGTTTGAATAATTCCGACATACGTAATATCATGAGACGTCATCGAATCAAACTTCAACTTCAAACGATTCATATCTCCTGTCGTATTATGAGATTCTAAAATTGAATAAGTTATCGTTCCCTTTTTCGCTTCTTCCTTATTAATCTTTAATGCCATCGTCTCTGGGATTATCTCCTGTCCCTTTACTAGAAAAACACCTTCATTATATAACTTAATCATACCAACAACTCCCTATTTATGATAAGATAATATCAAATTCATTAAACCGATTAATTGTAATTTATTGATTCAACCAAGTGAATACTAACAATAATAAATGACTATATTGATAAATATAACACCTCAGGAGGTAAATCCCTTGGATTTTAGAAAACTTTCTTATATCGTTGCATTAGCAAAATATCAAAATATCACTAAAGCTGCTCAATCTCTATTTATCAGCCAACCCACCTTAACAAAATTCCTACAAAATCTAGAAGATGAATTAGGTCAAAAGCTCTTTCGTCGATTAGGAAACAAACTCCAACTCACGTACGCAGGTGAACTCTACGTCACAAAGGCCAAACAAATTCTAGCTCTAAAGAAAGAATTAGATCAGGAACTTAATGATATCCTTAAATTAAACATAGGGGTCCTAAAAGTTGGTTTCCCTGCAATGCGAGGAACCTATATGCTCCCTCGCACCCTTACAGCCTATAAGGAACTCTACCCCAATGTTCAGTTACAAATAAAAGAAGCAAACTCTGATATATTGGAAAACATGATTTTAAATGGAGAAATTGATATAGCTTTCTTTAACTCGCCTATCAAAAGCAAAAGCATCGGATACGAAACCATCTGCCAAGAAGAAATCATTCTTGTCCTATCACCCAATCACCATTTGGCGACTTGTGGCATTATAAAAGATAACAGCAACTATCCATGGTTAGATATCCACCTTCTTAAGGACGAGAAATTCATTCTTCCAACACGTTCACAAAGGACAAGACAGATCGTGGATGACCTTTTTAAACAAAACAACTTACCACTAGATATCCTACTTGAAACCAAAAATATTCATGCTGCGGTCTTACTTGCTTTAGAAGGTTTTGGTGCAACTTTCATAAATGAAACCCATTTAAAAAACGTTTACTTAGAAGGAGAACCCCTTTATTTTTCAGTTGGCTTAACAACCACTAAAGTTGATTTTGTAGCAGCTTTTCGTAAAAACTCTTATCTTTCGTATCATGCAAAAGAGTATATACAAGTTGTAAGGAACTTTACTTAATTAATAAAAAGCTACTCCCTCCATCAAAAGATTTGCTGTCCTAAATCCAAATGTCGACTTAATAATGACCTCACTTGCTTCAAGTTGATAATTAACACCCGCTTCTAATATTCCTCCTGGATGACCAATTCGAATACATTGGGTATCAACGTCACTTCTCAATACCTGATGCACAATACTTCCCTCCACAGCTGCTGCAGCAGCTGTACACATCGCACCTGTCATTGCATACGTAGGGTGCGTTTTTTGCATAGACATCATTCGTGAAAGCAAATCTATTTTGTCACCAGCTACCTTTTGTCCTCCAGAAGTCAAGTATTCATCTGATTCAGCCACAAACGTCATCTTTGGAATTCCCGGTGTCTCCCATGCTGATTTTGTATAGTCTTCGATTAAGGCTAATTTAACGGCAGCAACCCCTCGTACCTTCTCTAGTAACGCAAGCATCTCCTCATTTGCATCTATATCCCTCGGCAATTCGATTCCACTTAATCCTAAATCCTTTGCTTTTACAAATACCAATGGATTCGCTACATCTACAATGGAAACTTCAACTTTTCCAAATCCCGGAACATCAAGAACATCCACAACATTACCAGTTGGTAGCAAGCTACCCGTCACTGATCCTGATGGGTTTAAAAATTTTAACTTTACAGGAGCAGCTGTCCCTTTCACCCCTGCAATTTCATAATCGCCATCAAACTTAACCCTTCCATCTTCAACCATTACATCGGCCTCAATCACCTTATCCGTGTTGGTATTATAAATTCTGACTGTTGTTATGGGCTCTTCTAACTTAACCAAACCTTTTCTAATGGCAAAAGGACCAACAGCTGATGAAATATTTCCACAGTTTCCTTTATAACTTACTAGTGACTTATCCACCGATACTTGCGCAAAAGTATAATTAACGTCGGCATCAACTCTTTTAGATACACCTATAATCGCAACTTTACTAGTTACTGAAGTGGCACCACCTAGTCCATCAATCTGTTTTGGATCTGGACTTCCCATGACACTTAATAACAATTGATCTCGCTTCTCTCGATCTTGAAAGATATCATTTTCTAAAAAAAATACCCCCTTACTGGTGCCTCCTCGCATAATTGTACAGTTAATTTCCTTCAATTGTTTCATTCTTTTCCCTCCTCAATTTCTTTTATTTCTTATTTATAAAATTAAGAATGTGATTTTTTTCCTAAACTTTATGTAACTATACTGTATCATCTATCATATCATGTGTCCAATTCATTTTTTTAATAAAAAGTATAGCCTAAAACTATAACTGAAAAATAAAAGGCGAACTTGTTTATATATATCATAAAAAAAGATTTAAAGTTTTAGTTGCCTATTGAGATGGCGAAAGCAGTTGCGAAAAAAAGAACAGAAAATCTATGAAAATCCCGTGGCAGCACTGTTTTGATAGATTTTATACCTCGTTCTTTTTTACATCCTATATAGCTTTTGAAATATTACTATCCTTTTTCATTAATCTACTTGATTATTATCCAAAATAATTTTCGATAGCAAAGTGTTCAGTTAAGAATTATCTAGACGCTTCTGAAAAACAAAAAACCTCAAGTACGCAAAGTTCCTGAGGTTTTGAATCAAATTTTCGCACGTGGCGAGACTACTAATCTGAGTACGACTGCCTGTCGCACAAAAGCACCAGCAAGATGCTGATGCTTTAAGTCTATTAAGTTCTTTATCAAGTTTGATGCAAAATCCCATTTGAACCGGAAAACGTCTTTAAACGTTGGTATAATAAATCGATTAACGTTTGCAGAACTACGAATACAGTAATATCAATACTTTGGGATTTGATTGACCTATATTACATACGCGCACCCAAGATGAGGGGGTTGTGTATTTGACAAGCATCATGGATTTATATTCAAGGAGATAATTGCGTGGACACTAACTAACACGATGACAGCTGAGACAGCTGAGGAAGTCTTGAAATGCCTGGAATTAGCCAAGCAAAAGAGAAATTTGGACGTG
>Ga0153974_1000225_pt1 | contig 13453 bp, 14 predicted proteins | sample TSGA058MetaG_FD_104741 | JGI IMG/M metagenome (GOLD analysis project Ga0153974, IMG submission 104741) | Attine ant fungus gardens microbial communities from Georgia, USA - TSGA058 MetaG | ecosystem: Host-associated > Fungi > Mycelium > Unclassified | place: USA: Georgia, Yuchi Wildlife... | reverse complement strand
TGAATATCAATTCAATATTAGGGAGTTCGTCATGTCTTCACTGTACCAGCGGTCGATTCTACGATTACTCGATTGTTCCCAGCAAGAGTTAACCCATCTTCTGACCCTTGCCGCCGACTTAAAGCGTGCAAAAAAACAGGGAACCGAGCACCGTTACCTCACAGGTAAAAATATCGCGCTGATATTTGAAAAAGACTCGACGCGTACCCGCTGCTCTTTTGAAGTCGCCGCCTATGATCAAGGCGCTGGGGTCACGTATCTCGGGGCGAGTGGTAGCCAAATTGGTCATAAAGAATCGATTAAAGACTCGGCCCGCGTACTAGGCAGAATGTATGACGGTATTCAGTACCGTGGATATGGTCAATCTATCGTCGAGACCTTGGCAAAGCATGCACAAGTGCCGGTTTGGAACGGCTTAACCACCGAGTTTCACCCAACCCAACTCCTAGCCGATTTGCTCACTATGCAAGAGCATCTGCCTGATACACCATGGAATAAGATTAAACTGGCTTACCTGGGTGATGCACAAAACAATATGGGTAATACCTTATTGGAAGCTGCTGCACTCACCGGATTACAGCTAGTGATGGTTGCACCGCAAGCCTGTTGGCCAGCCGCAGAATTAGTGGCGGAGTGTCAAGCGTTGGCTTCACAGCACGGCGGCTCGATCACGTTAACCGAAAATGTCGAGCAAGGGGTTAGTGGTGCTGATTTCCTCTATACCGATGTTTGGGTATCGATGGGTGAACCAAAAGAAGTCTGGGAAGAGCGTATCGCATTATTACGCGATTATCAGGTCAATCAACAGGTGATCACTGCGACAGGAAATCCACAGGTTAAATTTTTACACTGTTTACCTGCCTTCCATGATAGTGAGACCGTTGTAGGTAAAGAGATAGCAGAACACTATAATTTACCGCAAGGAATCGAAGTCACTGATGAGGTATTCGAATCATCACACAGTATCGTCTTTGATCAAGCCGAAAATCGTATGCACAGTATCAAAGCCTTAATCGTGGCAACCTTAAGCGATAAAGTTTAACTATCGAATAAAATCAGCATAGCCTCGTTAATGAGGCTATTCACTCTTACCCAACTTGCCATTGAGTCATTTATCTCTCAACGCTCCCTCTTGCAATCCGTAAGAGAACTTATGCAAAAAAAATTGTTATTTGAAGGAATCGAATAAACAACCTCCTCCATAAGTCGTTAAAATTAAATGTATTCTAAAAATACTTAAATCCGCATCACAAATATAAAATCCTTATTAAATTTCCCTTTTTGCTTAATTTTTCATTCGTAACATGAAATAAACGTAAGACCGCTCTATTTTCACCTAAAAATAGACTTAAACATTCCAGAACAGGGGGTGATAATTATGTATTTGATGAGAGAAAAATCTTTTTTATTACATAGTTACGCAGTTTACGTTGCGAATAAATCCCCACTTCCCTGACTTAAATCAGAGCGAGTTTAAATAGCCGGTCAAGGCTATTTTAATGTGACCAGTCTCTCTTTTTCTCATCGGTGTCAACCGCATACTCCGCCACATTACTCTTATACCCTGCGGGGGAACCCGCTTTATCTAAAGAAGAAGGACTTTCTATGAAACGTCATTATGTAGGTTCTGAAATTGGTAAATTAAGAACAGTTATGTTGCACCGGCCTGTGCTAAGTTTGCAGCGCCTTACCCCATCTAACTGCCAAGAATTATTATTCGATGACGTATTATGTGTCGAACGTGCAGTAAAGGAACATAATCAATTCGCACAACTTCTGCGCGACCAAAATATCGATGTCTTGCTGCTTGGCGAGCTACTCGCTGAAACCCTTCAGAATACTGAGGCACGTGACTGGCTACTCACCACCCAGCTTTCTGACTATCGATTAGGTCCATCCTTAGCTCAGCCGCTACGAGAATGGTTGACGGATCTCTCTGCAGAGCAACTTTCACGCTACATGACGGGAGGGCTGACTTGGCAGGAAATACCCGAAACATTACTAAAATCACGAAATACTTCGCAAATGCACTCACCGTTTATCACGCGGCCACTGCCTAACCATCTATTTACTCGTGATACCTCCTGCTGGATCTATCAAGGTGTCAGTATTAATCCCATGGCGAAGACCGCTCGCCAACGGGAAACTGATAATTTACGTGCTATTTATCGTTGGCACCCACTTTTTCAAGACAATAAGTATATTAATTATTATGGCGAGGAAGAGCGGTATTACGACCATGCAACACTTGAAGGCGGCGATGTTTTAGTTCTTGGTCAAGGTACGGTATTAATCGGCTTATCGGAGCGCACCACGCTGCAAGGCGTTGAGCTACTTGCAACCTCTCTTTTCCACCATGGACAAGCGAAAAGAATTATTTTGGTCGGATTACCCAAACATCGTGCTTGTATGCATCTCGATACCGTCATGACTCACCTTGATATTGATACATTCTCAATCTATCCAGAGATTATCCAACCTGATATGCCATGTTGGACGCTTACACCGGATGGAAAAGGCGGGATTAAACATAATTCCCCCCGCCCGTTGGTCACCCTTCTTGAAGAAGCCCTTTCCGTCACAGAGATCCGCTTTATCACCACCGGGGGAGATGTTTTCGAAGCCGAGCGCGAACAATGGAACGATGCCAATAACGTGTTAACACTAAGGCCGGGCGTCGTGGTCGGTTATGACCGGAATTTACGTACAAATGAAAAATACGATAAGGCCGGTATTAAGATTTTGACTATCCAAGGTGATGAGTTGGGTCGAGGTCGAGGTGGAGCAAGATGTATGAGCTGCCCGCTCGAACGTGACGATATCGCGGGGATGGGGCTATGAGTAAAAAACCGGTATTAGTCGTTGCCTTAGGGGGTAATGCACTATTGAAAAGAGGTCAGCCTTTGGAGGCTGACTTACAGCAGAAGAATATTGAGTTGGCCGCTCAACAACTCGCGGCGCTCAGCCAGGATTGGCGTATTGTATTGGTTCATGGTAATGGCCCACAAGTCGGGTTATTGGCCTTACAGAATGAAGCTTACCAAGATACTAAGCCTTACCCTCTCGATATATTAGTCGCTGAAACCCAAGGAATGATTGGCTATCTATTACAACAAGCCTTACGTAATTATCTGCCAAACAGTTCTGCCGTATGTGTCATAACGCAGGTATTGACTGACAGTAATGACCCTGCTTATCACTCACCCAATAAGTACATTGGACCTAGTTATCGGCGCGAGCAGTTATCCCAGTTAGATCCCTCTTGGCAAATTAAGCCTGATGGCGATTATTTTCGCCGAGTCGTGGCGTCACCGCGTCCGCAAAAAATCCTTGAAACCCCGGTGATTAGCCATCTACTCGAAGATAACCATCTGGTCATCTGCTGTGGGGGCGGTGGCGTACCAGTCATCGAGCAAAATAATCAGTTACAAGGTACCCCTGCAGTAGTAGATAAAGATCTCGCTGCGGCCCTCTTGGCAGAAGAGTTAGACGCAGATGCACTGCTTATCCTTACCGATGCAAACGCGGTATATCTCAATTGGAACACGCCACAGCAATCCTCGCTCAGCGATATTACTTACCAAGCGCTACAGACTATGTCGTTCGACCAAGGGTCGATGGGCCCGAAAGTCCAAGCCTGCTGTGCATTTGTCGAAAAAACCCAAGGGATTGCCGCGATCGGAGCGCTCGATGATGCACTCGATATTTTAAATGGTAAGCAAGGGACACGCATTCATCCATCCCATTCATGATAAGGAAACGACCATGAAACATTCACTCAAAAACCGACACTTTTTAAAACTTCTCGACTTCAATGCAGCAGAAATTGCCACATTGATTGACCTCGCACGTGAACTCAAAGCAGACAAAAAAGCGGGTCGCGAAAAACAACAGCTTTTACACAAAAACATTGCCCTGATCTTTGAAAAAACGTCGACGCGGACGCGCTGTGCTTTTGAGGTTGCGGCGTTCGACCAAGGCGCACAAATCACTTATTTAGGGCCTTCAGGATCGCAAATTGGTCATAAAGAAACGATGAAGGATACTGCTCGAGTACTTGGTCGGATGTATGACGGTATTGAATATCGTGGTTATGGTCAGGAAATTGTTGAAGAGCTCGCACAATACGCTGGTGTTCCCGTGTGGAACGGGCTGACCGACCAATTTCACCCGACGCAAATTCTCGCCGATCTGATGACGATGCTGGAACACTCCCCGGGTAAAAAATTGGCTGACATCCATTTCGCCTACCTTGGTGATGCCAGAAATAATATGGGTAATTCCCTTATGGTCGGGGCAGCTATCATGGGGATGGATATTCGTTTGGTCGCGCCGAAAGCATTTTGGCCCGATGCAGAACTGGTAACTGTTTGCCAGGCGATCGCTGAGCAAAGCCATGCCAAGATCACGCTTACCGATCAAGTCGAAGAGGGGGTTGCTGGCGTCGATTTCCTTTATACCGACGTTTGGGTCTCCATGGGGGAAGCCGAAGAAGCTTGGCAGCAGCGTTTATCGATAATGCAACCCTACCAGGTCAATCAGAACGTACTGACAGCGACTCATAATCCGCAAGTGAAATTTATGCACTGTCTACCTGCCTTCCATAATGCTGACACCTCAGTCGGTAAAAAAATTGAACAACAGTTTGGCTTAATTGGTTTGGAAGTGACTGAGGACGTATTTGAATCTTCACACTCAATTGTATTTGATCAAGCTGAAAACCGGATGCATACCATTAAAGCGGTAATGGTTGCGACGCTCGCAGAGTAAATTCAAACGGTAGGGTGAAATACCCCTACCGTGGAGTACGATTATGAAAAGTTTTAAATTCCCTTCTGCTTATTCCATCCTTTTCGTATTAATTATTTTTGTTGCATTACTGACTTGGATTATTCCCGCTGGTCACTATCAGCTCGAATTAAATCCACTTTTAGGTAGCGAAGTACCGGTTGCCGGAACTTACTCCGTAACACAGGCTAATCCGCAGGGCATTACCGATATCTTGCTCGCGCCAATCGATGGGTTATGGAATCACCGTACTGGCCAAGCGGCGGCTATCGATGTCGCCCTCTTTATCCTTATTATTGGCGGATTTCTAGGAATTACGACTAAAACGGGGGCCATCGACGCGGGGATCCAACGGGTAACTGGGCGGTTAGTCGGTAAAGAAGAGTTAATGATCCCTATTCTTATGGCACTTTTTGCATTAGGGGGAACCATTTATGGTATGGCAGAGGAGTCTCTTCCTTTCTACTCTCTACTAGTACCCGTAATGGTCGCCGCACGTTTCGATCGCCTGGTGGCTGCAGCGACGGTGTTATTAGGCGCTGGTATCGGGACGCTAGGCTCGACCATCAACCCTTTCGCGACCGTGATAGCTGCGAATGCTGCAGGTATTCCTTTTACTCAAGGAATGGGCCTACGCATTCTCTTATTAGTGGTTTGTTGGTGCCTTGCCGTTGCATGGGTACTCCGTTACGCCATCGCAGTCAGAAAAGATCCTCAAGCCTCCTGCTTAGCCAACTTGAGTGGAGAAAATATAGGCAGCCCTGTAACTCCCGTCCAGATTGACTTTACTCGAACCCATAAAATTATCCTTATTCTCTTTGCCTGTGCTTTTGCCATCATGATTTACGGCGTCTCGGTCAAGGGATGGTGGATGGCTGAAATTTCTGCCATGTTCTTAGGGTTTACCCTCGTTATAGGTATTGTTGCACGAATGAGCGAGAGTCTATTCGTCGACACCTTTATTGAAGGGGCGAAAGAACTGCTGGGCGTTGCATTAATTATCGGGATCGCACGAGGCATTGTCGTGATGATGGATAACGGTATGATCACCCATACATTACTTCATGCTGCAGAAAGTATGGTGACCGGCCTTCCCGCACTGGTTTTTGTACTCGTCAGTTGGGGCCTAGAAGCGCTGCTCTCAATTCTTGTTCCTTCTTCTTCCGGGTTAGCCGTAATGAGTATGCCAATTATGGCTCCCCTTGCTGATTTCGCAGGTTTACCTCGCGATGTGATGGTTACCATCTACCAATCGGCCTCAGGGGTAATCAATCTCGTCACTCCCACCTCTGGGGTAGTGATGGGGGGCTTAGCCATCGCTAAAGTGCCTTACGGTAAATACCTACGCTGGGTGGCGCCGCTATTACTCACCCTAATCGTCGTTAATCTACTTGTGTTGAGCTTCAGCGTTCTTATCTAACGGAGTGTCATATCGTAGGAGAGGCAAAACATGGAACGTAAAAACGTACTCGATCAGGACTTACTCGAGCTTTGCCAGCAGCTAATTATCAAAGGGGCGTACACTCATCAAACCGCTTTGCAAAAGGACCTGGAGAAGGTCGTAGGCCGTATTAGTTTAGCCACTATCTCTCGACTCCTTCAACAACTGGGGGTGACTAAAATCCAAAATGCACGCGGACAACGGGTTTATGCTATCGATGGCTTACATCAGGCTAAAGTGACGCCACAACACCCTTTAGCGGAAATGGTTATTGATATCGTCAATAGCGATAGCTTCGTATTGATTCACACGGCGCCCGGTTACAGCCAGGCGATAGCTAGGCTTATCGACTGCCAACACGCTGATGATATTCTGGGTGTCGTGGCCGGTAATGATAACGTTTGGATTGCCCCAAAGGACTGTAAGTCGACAACACAGTTGTGCCATGGATTACGTAATTGGCTACTTTTGACCGGTAAAAAATGAAGATTAGCTATTTTCCAACCTTAGCTCTCTGCGTATAATGCTGAATATCACGCTTAGAGAATTTTGTTATGCCAACGGCAACTCGAACACAACACACGCTACACCTGCCCACCAGCGGGAATACGTGCCGTGGTTTTCTAAGCACCATTATTCAGAAGAAAAGCTCCTATAGTAGGGGCTTTTTTTTTGCCATTATCACCCCTGTCGAGGACCTCTCCCGTGGCAAATCCCTTATATGGTAAACATATCATTTCAATTAATGATTTCAGCCGTTGCGAGCTAGAACTGGTTTTAGAAACGGCAGCCTATCTAAAAGCGCATCCACAGCCAGAACAACTAAAACATAAAGTGATTGGAAGCTGTTTTTTCGAGGCCTCAACCCGTACCCGCCTTTCCTTCGAAACCGCAATTCAACGTTTAGGTGCATCAGCCGTTGGCTTTGCCGATGGTGGTAACACGTCCTTAGGTAAGAAAGGTGAGACACTGGCCGACACCATCTCGGTGATTAGTCACTATGTCGATGCTATCGTTATGCGTCATCCGCAGGAAGGAGCCGCGCGGCTAGCGACAGAGTTTTCAAATAATATTCCCATCTTAAATGCCGGCGACGGAGCCAACCAGCACCCGACACAAACCTTACTGGATCTCTTTACTATCCAAGAGACGCAGCAAAGTCTTGATAACCTCCATATCGCGATGGTAGGCGATCTGAAATATGGCCGAACCGTTCACTCTTTAGCGCAAGCCTTATCTAAATTCACAGGCAACCATTTCTATTTTATTTCTCCCAATGCCCTCGCAATGCCGACCTACATTACGGATATGTTGGACGAAAATGGTTGCCCTTGGTCCCAACATGACAGCATTGAAGAAATTATTCCGCAGGTTGATATCCTCTATATGACTCGAGTTCAGAAAGAGCGCTTAGATCCCTCCGAATACGCTAATATGAAGGCGCAATTTATCTTACAAGCCTCACACCTAGCCGCCGCGAAACCGAATATGAAAGTCCTCCACCCTCTACCAAGAGTCGATGAAATCGCGACAGATGTCGATGAGACCTCCCATGCGTGGTACTTCCAACAAGCGGGCAATGGGATCTATGCTCGTCAAGCCCTGTTATCTTTAGTCTTAGATGAAACGTTAGTAGGAGAGTCGTCATGAATCAGGATAAATTACAGGTTGAAGCAATCAATAACGGTAGTGTAATCGACCATATTCCTGCTCGGCTCGGCTTTCGCTTACTCACCCTGTTCCGTCTCACCGAAACGGATCAGCGAGTCACTATCGGTTTAAATCTTCCTTCCGGTGAAGGTCGGACCAAAGATCTGATCAAGATTGAAAATACGTTCTTAACGGCGGACCAAATAAACCAATTAGCGATCTATGCCCCCAATGCCACGATCAATAATATTGAGAATTTCAAAGTGGTCGCTAAGCTGCGCCCAACGCTGCCCGACGAGATTCGTACCGTATTAGTCTGCCCGAATGCTAACTGTATTAGCCACAACGAACCGGTAAATTCGCGCTTTGCGGTGAAAACCCGGCGTAATGAACTGTACTTACGCTGTCATTATTGTGAGAAAGAGTTTTCGCGTCAGGCGGTGATTGGGCACTGGTAATCAACAGCCCGCTCCCTATAATGAAAACTTACGCTATTCGTTATCGTCATGAGGAAGAAGTATGTCACGTGAAATTAATACCCAGCATGCCCCTGCCGCAATTGGCCCCTATGTCCAAGCGGTCGATCTGGGTCAGCTTGTTCTGACTTCAGGCCAAATCCCTGTCGACCCAAAAACAGGCGAAGTTCCTGCTGAGATTGCCGCACAAACTCGCCAATCGTTGCATAACGTTAAAGCGATTATCGAACAAGCGGGTTTGAGCGTAAAAAATATCGTAAAAACTACAGTCTTCGTTAAAGATCTTAATGACTTTGCAACGGTTAATGCGGCTTATGAGCAGTTTTTTACTGAGCACGAGGCAGCCTTCCCGGCTCGCTCTTGCGTAGAGGTGGCTCGTCTTCCAAAAGATGTCGGTATTGAAATCGAAGCGATTGCCTTACGTAGCTAATAATATCTGGGCAGAGGTACTCTTATGGCCTCTGCCAAAGTAGTTTTGTGCCAAATCCCAATTGGTTATCGGTCATTTTTAATTGATTGATCTGTAACTGCCAGAGCGGTGCCGACTTTTTTTTGGCAATGGGAAAACGTTGTTGGTATGCTTCGAGGCCTCGCTGGCCTGTATCTCCCTCAGCCAAGGCGATAACTCCCTGAAATTGAATACCTTGTAATTCGGCAACTAATTCGGTTTGCGCGCTTACAGTCCCAACCACCGATGGAGAAGCGACCATCAATCGCCCATGCAGGGTACTCGGTTCTGTCATAAGCCAAAAGCTGATATTCTCGCTATCCAATGCATAAAAACAGTTAGCCGCCCAGAACTCATCACCGTTTCGTGCACAAAGCGTCAGCACGTGCTGACCCGCTAAGTAGTTTAGGCAGTGTGCTAATTCATCCACGAGGATCTCCTGATAATGCATCAAGACAGGGCCTTACAGCAGGCCGACTGCCAGTGGTATTTGTATCTGATCCAAACGGCAAGCGGGACGCTTTACACCGGTATTACCACCGACGTTACTCGTCGCTTAGCCGAACATTGCAGTGGCCGCGGTGCCAAGGCGTTACGTGGACGAGGTCCGCTTACACTTGTTTTTCAAATCCCAGCAGGGGATCGTTCTAATGCACTACGTCTTGAATACCGAGTTAAGCAGCTAAGTCGCGTAAAAAAATTGGCTATTGTCAGGCAACAGCCACCAAGTATTAATGATTGGTTGATCCAGTCAGCTCAACACTAGGTAAGGTCAATACTGCTTGGTATTGTGCCGCGCCTTGCTCCTCTAGAGGGTAAACAACGACCTTTTGCTCGCCCAGGGTATCCACTGCTAATCTTGGAGCAGATTTAAAGCCCTGCTCTTGCAGCCAAGCCAGTGCTTGATAACCGACTACCGCGCAGTAACTAAATTCATTTAAGCTGTCTAACCCTTCGAATAGCAAGTCCTTCGCCAATGAAGTCGAACTATAATGTGGGTCGATAACTGTGGCACTAATAACGACCCAGTTAAGATCTTCGCCATCTACTTGAATCGGACTAAAGGCCTGGTAGCCTAAGACTTTTCCTTCATCATCGGTAGCCACTACGCCAAGCGTGATTAAACCCGCTTCACGCAGTGCCTGAATACGCTCCGCCAATTGTGGATGTTGGGCACCATGTCGAATAAGCGTATCAATCCCTGCTGCGTCGAGACCAATTTCAGTACGAAGAAGCATAGTTTTTCCTCTGCAAAGCGTGAAAATATAGGCAAGGGGTAAAAGGAAGGGATTAGGTAGACTTCGATTTACCTTGACGGAAGTCAGCATAGCATACTCCCTCTCATCTCGGTAACTACGCCGAACAACGCTGTGCGACGTTTCGAAACCTGCGCGACATCAATACAACAGAATCTTAGTTCGCACAAACTGCGAGTCACTTTTTACCGGCAGTGCGTAAAGTGTAGCCATGTCAGTCCTTTAAACGAAGGTATCCTATGTCTGAAAATCGCCCATTTAAACTATCGGTGTTAGATCTCGCGCCTATCCCCCAATCCTCTGTCGCGAGAGATGCTTTCAAACGTTCTTTAGCATTAGCTCGCTTCGCTGAACAAGCGGGTTATCATCGCTATTGGTTAGCTGAACATCACAATATGCCGGGGATTGCCAGCGCCGCAACCAGTGTACTTATCGGTTATTTGGCCGCTAATACTCGCCACTTACGCTTAGGATCGGGGGGAGTAATGTTACCCAATCACTCTCCCCTAGTCATTGCTGAACAATTTGGGACGTTAGAATCTCTCTATCCCGGACGAATCGATTTAGGTATTGGCCGCGCACCCGGCAGTGACCCCACTACAATGCAGGCATTACGCCGCCATAGTACGCCACAGAGGGAAGAGCGTTTCCCAGAAGACGTCCAGCAGCTTATTACATGGTTCGATACGCAAGATGACCACTCTTTTACGGTCCGCCCCGTACCAGGGGTTGGGTTAAATCTGCCCATCTGGCTGCTCGGATCAAGCATGTACAGTGCCCAGCTCGCGGCCAAGTTAGGTTTGCCCTTCGCTTTCGCCTCACACTTCGCTCCGGATGTTATTAGCCAGGCAATAGCACTTTATCGTGATGAGTTCGTTCCATCTGCCCGGTTAGCGCAACCTTATGTGATGATAGGCGTGAATATTATCGCGGCAGAAAGTCGGGCACGGGCACGATTTCTTTTTACCTCGCAACAGCAACAATTTGTTTATCTACGTCGTGGCGTACCGGGAAAACTTCCCGAACCGGTAGAAACGATGGATAAAATTTGGACCCCAGCCGAGAGATTTGGCGTGGAGCGAGCTTTAAGCCTCTCTTTAGTCGGGGATCTGGCGGGAGTGACGCATGGACTGCGTGCTATTCAGCAGCAGTACCAGGTCGATGAGGTGATGGTTAATGGGCAGATTTACGATAATGACGCTCGGATCTATTCTTACCAGCTCGCAATGGAAGCCCATCGCGCTATTCATTCACTTTCAGTGTAAAAAAAAGGGAGCCAATAGGCTCCCTTAGTCATTGTAACAGCGTTAATTAACGGCGTGATTCTTCACGGCGACCACGATGGCCTTCACCACGGTTACCTTCGTTACGGTTCCCGCCACCAAAACGGCGTCCACCTTCACGACCGCCACGGCCAGCACCGTCACGGCTACCGCCATCACGACCACCACGCCCACGGCGTGGTTCACCTGGCTGTGCATCACCCATTAACTGCATATTCATCGGTTTGTTGAGAATGCGAGTTTTGGTGAAGTGCTGTAATACTTCGCCTGGCATACCTTTTGGCAGCTCGATCGTTGAGTGGCCATCAAACAATTTAATGTTACCGATGTAACGGCTGCTGATATCACCTTCGTTAGCGATCGCGCCAACGATATGACGAACTTCAACACCATCGTTACGACCAACTTCGATACGGTACAGTTGCATATCGCCAACATCGCGACGCTCACGGCGTGGACGATCTTCACGAGAACCTGATTCACGATTACCACGACGGTCATCACCACGACGCTCGTCACGCTCACGGAATTCACGACGTGGGGGACGTGGTGCTTCAGCAGGAACGATTAATGAACGCTCACCTTGTGCCATTTTCAGCAGGGCTGCAGCCAGTGTTTCCATATCAAGATCTTCTTGAGGAGACAGCTTAGTCAACAGACCACGGTACAGGTCAAGATCACTACTTTCCAGTTGCTGTTGTACACGCGCAGCAAACTTCTCTTGGCGACGAGTACTTAATAGCTCCGCATTTGGCAGCTCAACTTCAGGAATCGTTAGCTTCATGGTACGTTCGATGTTACGCAGTAAACGACGCTCACGGTTTTCAACAAACAGTAAAGCACGACCAGCACGGCCTGCACGGCCAGTACGGCCGATACGGTGAACGTAAGACTCTGCATCCAATGGGATGTCATAGTTAACAACTAAGCTAATACGCTCAACGTCTAACCCACGTGCTGCAACATCGGTCGCGATTAAGATGTCAAGACGGCCATCTTTTAAACGCTCAAGAGTTTGCTCACGCAATGCTTGGTTCATATCACCATTTAAGGCTGCGCTGTTGTAACCGTTACGTTCTAAGGTTTCAGCCACTTCTAACGTTGCATTTTTAGTCCGCACGAAAATAATCGCCGCATCAAAATCTTCTGCTTCTAAGAAACGGACTAATGCATCACTTTTACGGCCGTAAGCAGTCCAATAAGATTGGCTGATATCTGGGCGCGTAGTTAAGCTCGATTGAATACGAACTTCTTGTGGGTTGTTCATAAAACGACGCGTAATACGACGAATTGCTTCTGGCATAGTTGCCGAGAACAGCGCCGTTTGGTGACCTTCTGGGATTTGCGCCATGATGGTTTCAACGTCTTCGATGAAGCCCATACGAAGCATTTCATCCGCTTCGTCCAGCACTAAGCCACGTAAGTTTGACAGGTCAAGGGTACCGCGTTTTAAGTGGTCAAGTAGACGTCCAGGGGTCCCGACAACGATTTGTGGACCTTGACGCAATGCACGCAGCTGAACGTCATAACGTTGGCCACCGTAAAGTGCCAGAACGTTAACGCCACGCATATGTTTTGAGAATTCGTTACATGCTTCGCCTACTTGTACCGCCAGCTCACGCGTTGGCGCTAGCACCAGAATTTGTGGCGCTTTTAAGGTAGGGTCGATGTTATTTAATAGTGGCAGTGAGAATGCTGCCGTTTTACCACTTCCGGTTTGGGCCATACCCAGTACATCACGGCCAGCTAGCAGGTGTGGAATACACTCCGCCTGAATAGGTGATGGTTTTACGTAACCCAGATCGTTCAATGCAGAAAGAATGGATTCGTTAAGGCCTAGATCGGAAAAAGTGGTTTGAATATCAGTCATGTAGTACAAGTGCCTCTTAGATTGCGGCGGCCAGTCTACATAACTCGTCATGAAAACTTTCAGGTCTTTTCATTGATAAGTGTGAACCGGCTCAAATTAGAAGTTTTTGACAAAATAAACACCCTCATCCCAGAAGGATGATGGAAAGTTAATTCCTAGATGAAAAGTTTTTGTCAGCTATTGCTGGTCAGATTCTGATAAGTCGTCTTGTGCTTGGCCGAGTAGCGCCAGCTCCAACAAT
>Ga0153974_1000222_pt1 | contig 13652 bp, 14 predicted proteins | sample TSGA058MetaG_FD_104741 | JGI IMG/M metagenome (GOLD analysis project Ga0153974, IMG submission 104741) | Attine ant fungus gardens microbial communities from Georgia, USA - TSGA058 MetaG | ecosystem: Host-associated > Fungi > Mycelium > Unclassified | place: USA: Georgia, Yuchi Wildlife... | reverse complement strand
TGTTTAGCCCTAAAGTTTGAATAACCATTAGAATATCATCGGCTAGGCGATCGTAGCTATAGCCAGTTAACGGTTTATCTGACTTACCAAACCCACGGGTATCGACACCAATACAGCGATAGCCTAAGGGAACCAGTTGATTATATTGATATTCAAACATCTCTTGATTAGCTGGCCACCCATGAATAAATAACAAAGTGTTAGAGCCTCCAGGGTTCATGTCATTAACATGAATTTTAATGTTTGGTTCAACTTCAATGTATAATTCCATCTATTTCTCCTCCTAAACTTATTTAAATTTACACGGTATTAATCGTGAGAAAAGCCTTATTATAGTTTGAAATAATAAGGCTTTTCTGGTATCTTGCTAGGATAAAGTCATTTAATCCCTTACAAATGCTAGGTTAGTTGTTTAGATGTTTTTACCAGTTTATGTTAAAATATTATGGTTAATGTTAGGTATAATGCTTTTAACCAAAGCACTCGTAAGATGACACTGGGATATAGTAGCAGTGCACGCCAAAACGTCCAGAATTCCAATGTCCCCAAAATTGAGGAGGACAGTTCATTTGAAAGGGATTATAAAACCAAAGAGCCTCTGTTGCTGGATCATGCCGTTCACCGTTAATAACTCGTCTTGCTAATGCAATTTCATTTGGCCGTGCTGCTTGATAAAAATAAGGGTATAAAGTAGCTTCAAAACCACCTGGTGATTGGAAAGTCATCGATTGAATATCATTAATATCTCTAAAATCAAGACAATTAGCTAAAACTCGATTCACTCCAACGTTTCCGACTAATAACATCCCAAAATTGCCATCACCTTCAGCTTCAGCGCGCATGAGACGAGCTAGGGTTCTAACATCAGCTTCATTTGCTTGAATAACTGCCATGATATCACCTCTTTCTCAAAATAAAATGGCCCTTCAAAAAACACTCTCTGTAAATAATATGTAATATTAGTTAATAAATGATAAAAAAATAAAAACTCCTCGAACTTTATCATTATTTTTGGCGATTATATCAATTAAATTTTTAAATAGTTAAATAACTATTAGCAGAGTATGAACTTTTGATCGATATAAATTGAGTTAAACTATTATATTAAATGCAGTTGATTTTTGGCAGTTTAAAAAGCATACTGCGCCTATAATTAACCCGTATAACCTAAATAATTTGGGCCTAAGGATGACGTTTGGTACGTAAAGAATCCATGTTTTTATAATCTGTTTAAATTATAAGGGAGTTATTATGAAAAATAGATGATAATGAAAGTTATAAAGATAAAAGAAAATGAAACAGAATGACGAAATTTAAAGTCATTCATGATTCATTTTCTTTTTTTTATCATTGTTTTTAAACAAAAGCTTCTATTGCTAATTATAAATAATCACGTTGACCTTAGGAGAGTTATTATTTTATTTAAGAAATTAATCTTGATTACTGATAGTTTATACCATTTTGGAATAAAATTATCGACATCTTACCGGTCTTTTTCACGCCTGGACTTCGTTATTTTTCAACACACTTTGGCATCGCTTAGTTCCAATATTCTCATCAGTCGCACATGTACTCGCTTGCGTGTGAGAAATCCTGGTCAATATGCCAATATTCTAAACTCAAAATAGTATTAGATGTCCTTAAGAAGGATTGTTATAAAATTAAAGTTGAATTCTCTTCAGTTACTACATGAACAGTGCTTTCAGTTTTGAAATATGAATCAACTAGTTGCTTTAATTCTTTTATTGCTTGATTAGCACGATTAGCTTGCTCTTCGTTTATGGATTCGATAACGAGAATTCCATCAGTAGTATCATTTGTTAACATCGTTCTTTGTGCTTCTCGCCAATTTAAACATCTACAAATAGCACCCATATTATCGTAATAAATAATCTCATCTGGTAAAGCTGGTGAATCTTCATTAGCTCCTAAAGGTAGAAATGATTCTCCTCCTTTTGCTTTTCCTAAGTGTAAATCACCGTTAATAGAGCCCATATCTTCTCCACCACAAGGAAGAGCATATTTTAAAGAAATACTGTTATAAATATCAACTAAAGGATTGATTGGTGAAAACTCTTTATTTTGATTAACTCGTTTAAGTAAAGCTTCAATTGATGAACGAGCACCTTTTTTTGTTTTAAATTTACTAAATGCTTGGCGCCATTCCTGAATAATTTGATTTTGACTAAATGAATCTTGAGTTAAAAACTTTGTTGCCTCTTGACATGCGTTACCGAGAAGCTCAGTAAAATAATGTTGTTCTTCTTCAATACTACGGTTATCAATGTTTTTAACGACCAAAATATTAAGTTGTGCTTCCGGGAAAATAGTCCAAAATTCAGTATCTACAATAAATTTTTCCATATCATATCACACCATTCTATAGTTTTTTTAAAAAAGCCGCTAATCTATTTAAAGCTTGCTCTAGAGTTTCCCAGTCCACACAATAACTAATACGAATAAAGTCGTCAGCTTCAAAACAAATTCCTGGAATGAAAGCAACGTGTTCCTCTTCCACTAGTCGCTGGCAAAATTCCCAAGAAGATAGACCGTATTTTTTAATAGATGGGAACATATAAAAAGCACCTTCTGGTTTAAGAACTTCCATCCCCATTTCAATTAACCGTTCATACACATAATCACGACGTTCACGATAAGAATCCACCATTTCTTTAGAATCGTAAGCTAACGCCACTATGCCTGCATCTTGAATAAAGGTGTTAACACAAACCACCATGTATTGATGAACCTTTAAGGCATGTTCAAGGAAAGATTTTGAGGCTAGCAGATACCCAATTCGCCAACCTGGCATCGCATAAGGTTTAGATAGACTTTGGCAAATAATTAAGTAATCTCGAATATCTTGATATTTAGAAATTCCCAGGCGTCTTTGTTCATAAACAATTTGGTTATAACATTCATCGGATAGAACAAAAAATTGATGTTTGCGAACAGCTTGATAAACAATCTCCAATGATTCATCAGATAAAATAGATCCTGTTGGATTATTAGGTGATGTTAAAATAATGGCTTTCGTTCGGTCAGTAATAGCTTTTTCTAACATAGAAGTTGTCAATTGAAAGTCGTACTTACTAGTATCAATTGAAATAATTTTTCCACCAGCAAAGGTAACAATTTGACGATACAAGGGATAGGTCGGGGTTAAAATAATAACTTCATCTCCTGGATTTAACATAGTGAGTATCGCTGCTGTAATCGCCTCTGTGGAGCCTGTTGTTACCATGACTTCATCAGCTTCATAGTGAATTTGGTTAACTCTTGCTTCAAATTCACAAATGGCTTGACGAAAGTCAAAATTTCCAGACGTAGGAGCATATTTAGTTTTATTTTCTTGTAAGGCAGTCTTACAAGCATTTTTTATTATTTCTGGTGTTGTAAAATCCGGTTCACCTAAAGTTAAAAGCCATTTTGCTCCCACATCATTAGCAAATGTATTAAATTTTCGAATTAAGCTTTCTTCAATTTTATAAACCTGTTGGTTTAGTAACACAGTTTAATCCCCCCTTTTCAATTTTGTAAATTATAACAAACTTAGTTTCAGAAGACAATTCTATTTTTACAGATTTAGAAGATAAATCCATTTTTTTAAAATTTTTGTAGACACGGAAAACTTTTAGTGGTACATTAAGAATAACAAAAATTTAATAACAAAATATTAGAGGTAGCAATGCAAATGAGTACAACACAGGAGAAGGCATTTGATGATCGTGTTGGAAAGGTAACCATTGCCGAACAGTTAAGGTTGGCAAATCTTAGCTGTGGGGATATAGGAAATACCTATATCACTCCTACTTTTTTAAAAGTAGTGGTGCTAGATTTAGAAGATAATACAATCCATTCGTATATCTATATTCTAAAAAAAGGCGCCTACTATAGGCGCTTTTTTTATTGCAAGGGGGACAACTTATGTCAACATTAAAAATTGGAAATGTATGTGTGACGGACTTAACTAAAAACTTCCAAACACCTTTATACGTTTATGATCAAGAGAAAATAGAGGCGATAATCGATTTATTTACAGAATCCTTTCAATCGTCTCAATTTAAAACGAAAATTCTTTACGCTTCAAAAGCTTTTCAAGCCATTGAGATGATTAACTTAGTTGCTGAGAAAAGTTGGGGCTTGGATATTGTCAGTGGTGGAGAGTTGTATGCAGCTCTTCAATCGAAAATAGCAGTAGATAAAATTTATTTCCATGGTAATAATAAGACTTATCAGGAACTTGACTTTGCTTTTCAATCGAGAATTAAGCATATTGTTTGTGATAACTATATGGAACTCATTGAGATTAGTTCCTTAGCAAACCTTCATCAACAAAAAATGAATATTTCTCTTCGTTTAAATGTTGGTGTCGAAGCTCATACTCATGAATATATTGTAACAAGTCATATTGACTCTAAATTTGGTTTTGCTTTTGAGAGTGAAGAATGTCGAAATTGTTTAAACTTAATTAATGAAAATGAATTTTTAAAACTTGAAGGTTTTCATTCACATATTGGATCGCAAATCTTTGATATGAAGGCGTTCTACGCTGCTATCGATAAATTAATAGTGTATTTAAAAGAGTTCCCTGATCCTTTAACTTTAAATATTGGGGGTGGGTTTGGAATCGCCTATAGCCAACAAGATAACCCGTTAAAAATTGAGACGGTATTAAAGTCATTAATTGAATATGTGGAAATAACCCTAAAACAACATGAATTGAAAATTGCCGAATTAATTATTGAGCCGGGACGTAGTATTGTAGGAGAGGCAGGTTGTACCCTTTATACGGTAGGTTATCAAAAGGTGACCCCAGGTCGGAAGTATTATTTTGTTGATGGAGGGATGACGGATAATTTGCGTCCAAGCTTGTATCAAGCTAGGTATACTTGTGATATTGCAAATCGGATGGATGAGGAGAAGACGGAGAAGGTGACAGTTGCTGGAAAATGTTGTGAGTCTGGTGATATTTTAATTCAAGAGGCGTTGCTACCTCCAGCCAAATTAGGAGATGTTTTGGTTATATATACGACGGGTGCTTATGGGTATTCCATGAGTAATCAATATAATCGTCATGTGATTCCTGGAGTTGTTTTTGTGAAAGATGGGCAAGTAAAAGAAGTAATTAGGCGTCAGACGTTTGCGGATTTAATTCAACAGGAAGTCATTGGCGGACAAACTTTTGGTCAGTTAGTTTCACAGAAGGTGACCCAAGGGCAAGCATCTGCTCAGGAAATTCGCCATAAAGCAAATCAGGGTTCAGATTTTAGGTCATATATAACTTATGAGGTGATTGAAAATGAATGTTAAAAAATATGATGGTTGTGGAAATAGTTTTGTGATTATTCCTTATGAGGAGCAGCTTCCTTTATCACAGCTTGCCATTGACCTTTGTGGGCATCAGGTGTTTCAAACGGATGGGCTAATTTGTGTGAAAGAGCAACCTCTGGAAATGATATTTTATAATCGGGATGGAAGTCTTGCTCCTATGTGTGGCAATGGGCTGCGTTGTTTTGCTAAGTATGTTTTAGATGAAGGAATTCTTTCCTCAGATACCCAAGTGTTTGAAGTGCAAACTTTAGCAGGAGTAATGAAGGTTGAGGTCTTGCAGTTAGAACCATTCTTATGTCGCGTTAATATTGGCCGTCCAATTTTTGATCAAAAAGCCATTGGTGTTGCTGATGAGAAGTCGTGTATTCAACGAAAATTAGTTATTGATAATGAAATCATCGAAATTAATACTTTATTTATGGGAACCATTCATACAGTAGTCTTTGTGCAAGATGCTAAAAGGATGCTGGAGTCTCATTTAGGACAAAGGATTTGTGAACATCCTTTATTTTTAGAAAAAACTAATGTGAATTTTGTAGAAGTGGTATCAAACTCACACTTAGTGGTTCGGACTTATGAACGGGGTGTGGGTTGGACGGATGCTTGTGCAACGGGGTGCTGTGCCAGTTATGTTATGGCTAAAAAATTTGGTTATGTAACAGGAACTGTAGAAGTTAGTCTTGAAAAAGGGAGCTTATTAATTGAAGGCGAGTCAGATATTTATATGTCCGGGCCTGCTGTTTATCATTTTGCAAAAGAAATGGAGGATATTTTATGATAACAGGATCAATTGTTGCTTTAGTTACCCCATTTCATTCAGATGGGAATGTTAATTTTGAAAAGTTAGGTGAATTAATAGAGTTTCACATTGAAAAAGAAACCGATGGTTTACTGATTCTTGGAACCACGGGAGAATCGCCAACTATTAGTTTAGAAGAACAACGAGAAATTGTCGTTTATACAGTTAAGCAAGCTAAAGGTCGAATTCACATTATGGTAGGGAGTGGATGTAATGATACGGCTAAGTCTGTCTATTTAAGCCAAGTATATGAAGAATTAGGGGCAGATTCACTCTTAGCGATTACCCCTTATTACAATAAAACCAATGATAGTGGAATGATTAAGCATTTCACAGCTATTGCTGATGCGGTTTCAATTCCAGTTATCTTATATAATGTTCCAGGGCGGACCGGATGTAGCATTTCAGTTAAAGTCGTAGAAACTTTAGCTAAGCATCCACATATCGCTGGAATCAAAGAAGCTTCTGGAGATTTAGCTTATGTGATGTCAATCAGTCGTTATCTCTCAGATAACTTTGTTATGTATAGTGGAAATGATGATATGATTATTCCTCTATTAAGTGTAGGAGCTGTTGGGGTTATTAGTGTTTGGGCAAATATAATGCCACAAGTGGTTCATGATTTAGTTAAAACTTATTTAGATGGGAATACTAAAGCCAGTCTTACTCTACAATTACGTTATTTAGACTTAATACACGGATTATTTAGTGAAACAAATCCGATTCCTATTAAATTCGCCATGAATGAACTAGGATTTGAGGTTGGCCCTACTAGGTTACCTCTGGATGAATTAAACTCGGCTCATCAGCAAACATTAAAAACATTACTTAATACTAATGACGTAGGCAAATTAGTATAAAAATCAGTAAGGAGGCTATTTTTATGAAATTTTTATTAATCGGTGATGGTCAAATGGGACAACTGGTCCAACAAAAATTAAGTGCTCAACATGAGGTCACTACAGTAGGACTTATTACTCAAGAAAATATTCCCCAATTACAAGACCAACCTTTTGATGCTATTATTGATTTTTCACACCCTGATAATCTAAAGGGAATTTGTGACATTGTTCATGCACGCCCACTTCCTATTGTGTTTGCGACAACAGGTTACAGCGAGAAACAACTAGAACAAATTAAAGAGCTTAGCCAACGGATGCCCGTCCTTTATAGTGCCAACTATAGCTTAGGCGTTATTTTAATGAATCGTGTCGCTAAAGAGATTGCCAATGTCTTATCGGATCAATTTGATATTGAAGTCATTGAAAAACATCATCATCGTAAAGTTGATGCCCCATCGGGAACTGCTAAAATGTTAGTAGATTCCTTAAATGAAAATTTACAATATAGTATTGTCCACGGACGTGAAGGGGAAGCAGTCCGTACCAAAAAAGAAATTGGCGTTCATACCATTCGTGGTGGATCCATTGTTGGGGAACATGAAGTCTTATTTGCCGGTACTGATGAAATTTTATCAATTAAACATGAAGCTTTATCAAAATCCGTTTTTGCTAAAGGGGCTATTCAAGGAGCTAAATGGTTAGTTAATCAAAAAAATGATTTATACGATATGGAAGATATTTTATTTAATAAAAATAACCAAGTCTCTTAAAGATATTAGATGTAAATGATTTTCGGTAGGTTAAAAGTTTAAATAATTCAAGAAATAAAAAATTGGGAGGAAAATGAAGATGAACGCTTATGAAATTATTAACTTTATTAAAACAGCTAAAAAACAAACACCGGTAAAGGTTTATTTAAATACGACAGAAGCCATTAAATTTCCAGATTGTAAAGTTTTTGGAACAGAAACAAGTTTTACCGTATTCGGTGATTTTCAACAAATCGAACCCATCTTAACTGCTAATAAAACGAAAATTATTGATGTGGTCATTGAAAATGAAAGCCGCAACCAAGCCATTCCATTATTAGATTTAAAACATGTTAATGCCCGTATAGAACCGGGAGCAATTATTCGCGATCAAGTAGAAATTCACGATCGAGCTGTAATTATGATGGGAGCAACCATCAATATTGGTGCTATTATTGGAGAAGAAACGATGATTGATATGGGAGCCATTCTAGGAGGACGTGCCACGGTTGGGAAAAGATGTCATATTGGTGCCGGAGCCGTTTTAGCAGGTGTTATTGAACCGCCGTCAGCGAACCCGGTTATAATCGAAGATGATGTTTTAATTGGTGCTAATGCTGTAATCATTGAAGGCGTTCGTATTGGAAAAGGAAGTATCGTTGCTGCCGGTGCCGTTGTGATTGAAGATGTTCCAGAAAATGTTGTCGTGGGAGGTATTCCAGCCCGAATTTTAAAAGTCAAAGATCAACAATCCCTGGATAAATCGCAAATTATGGACGCTTTACGAGAACTATAAAGAGGGGGAATTGAAATGAAACACTATGATGTCTGCCTAGTGGGAGCCACAGGTCTGGTGGGACAAATGTTTTTAAAAATTTTAGAAGAGGTGGATTTTCCAATTAATCGGATAAAATTACTAGCTTCTAAACGCAGTGCTGGGAAGATCATTCACTTCAAATCTCAACCGTTAGTCGTAGAAGAATTAACCGACACTTCATTTACAGGTTACCAATTAGCATTTTTTAGTGCTGGAGGCCAAGTCTCAAAAATTTATGCTCCCATTGCCCGTGAAAATGGCTTAACGGTCATCGACAACTCCAGTGCCTGGCGCCAAAATCCTGAAATTGGCCTCGTCATTCCAGAAGTTAATTTTCAAGACACGGCACTAAATAAATTAATTGCCAATCCCAACTGCTCAACCATTCAAGCCGTTTTGCCGTTGTCTGTCTTAGCTAAACAGTATCAACTTAAAAATGTTGTATACTCCACGTATCAGGCCGTTAGCGGGAGTGGCCAATCAGGGATTGATGACCTTCTGGAAACTTTGAATGGCCAGGAGCCAAATTTTTATCCACATAATATTAGTCAAACTTGCATTCCAGAAATTGATCAATTTTTAGATAATGGCTATACCAAAGAAGAGATGAAAATGATTGAAGAGACACGGAAAATCCTTCATCTTCCTACGCTACCTGTAACCGCCACTTGCGTCCGTGTACCGGTCTTGAACGGCCATGGAGTTAGTGTTCGTGTCGAACTGGAACAAGAGTTTGAACTACAAGCTGTCATTGAACAGTTACAAACCCAAGAAGGCATTATCGTGTTAAACAATGGGAACTTACATGAATATCCAATCTCGACGATTGCCAATGGAACCGATGCTGTATACGTTGGACGTATTCGACAAGATTTATCAGCACCAAATAGTCTTTTATTTTACTGCGTCGCAGATAATATCCGTAAGGGGGCAGCAGCTAACGCTGTTCAAATTGCCTTGAAAATGGCGCAACATCAAATGTTATAAGGGGGAATTTCGATGTTACTCGTTTCAAAATTCGGTGGCTCTTCGCTATCTTCGGAAGTTCAATTTAGAAAAGTAAGAGGGATTGTCGAAGAAAATGTGAACCGCCGAGTCATCATCGTGTCAGCATTAGGAAAAAGAGCTAATGAAGACAGTAAAATGACAGACTTACTTTATTTATTACACGCTCATATTAAACATGGAGTGGGTTATGATACGCTTTGGAATACAATTGAACAGCGCTTTTTAAAAGTCAAAGAGGAATTAGAACTCACCCATGATATTGAAGCTGATTTCAAAGAATTAAGAGAAGAGCTCAGGCAGCCAAATCTCTCTCTTGATTATCTCGTTAGTCGCGGAGAGTATTTAACAGCTCGCCTTGTAAGTGAATATTTAGGATATCAGTTTATTGATGCTAAAGATGTGATTGTCTTTTATCCTAATGGAAAAATTGATTTAGACACCAGTCGCCAGCGATTATTAGAAAATTTGCCAGAAGATTATAAAATTGTGATTCCTGGTTTTTATGGTGCTTATCCTAATGGTCGAATCAAACTTTTAAATCGTGGAGGTAGTGATATTACTGGAGCTATTATTGCTAACTGTTTAAAAGCTAAAAAGTATGAAAATTGGACTGATGTATCGGGAATTTTAATGGCAGATCCTCGAATTATTGAGAGTCCTGCTGCTATTTCAAGATTAACTTATGAAGAATTAAGTGAGCTTTCGTATATGGGGGCTAATGTCTTACATGAGGAAACCATTTATCCTATTCGTAAATTAAATATTCCTATCCATATTAAAAATACTAATGAACCTCATGCTGAGGGAACCTTAATTTGCGAACAGTATGAAGGGGAAAATGAAATGATCACAGGAATTGCCGGGAAGAAAGATTTTGTTTCTATTACGATTTATAAAAATCATATGTCAACAGAGTTAGGGTTTATCCGAAAAGCCATGGAAATATTCGAACGCTTCCAAGTTAATATTGAACATGTTCCAACGGGAATTGATAATATTGGCGTTATTGTATCCGCCGAAGCTGTCGAGAAATGTTTGTATGATTTAGTTGAAACCCTTGAGACGGAATTAGCTGCTGATGAAGTTTTAGTCAAAGAAGAATTAGCATTATTGACTGTAGTAGGACGGAAGAAAATTGGTCATATTGGTTTAACAGCGTCTATTTTTAAAGCTTTAGGTCAAGCAAATATTGGCATTTCATTAATTGCTCAAAGTCCGAGAGAACTTAATATTGTTCTCGGAGTTCAAAACAGTGATTATATTCTAGCCATTCAAGCCTTGTATAAGGAGTTGGTAGAATGTCATCTCGATTAGTTAAGTATCGGATGGATTTACATCAAATTCCTGAATTAGGCTTTGAAGAATTTAAAACGAAAGCTTATCTTTATGAACAAATTAAAGAACTAAATTGCATCATTCATGAGGTTGGGAAAACAGGTTTAATTTTATATTTTAATAAACAGCAGAACCAGACCGTTGCGTTTCGAGCGGATATGGATGCCTTACCGTTACACGAGATGACAGGCCTTGACTTTGCCTCCACTCATTCTGGTCTCATGCATGCCTGTGGTCATGATGGACATATGGCAATTCTGTTAGGCCTCGCCCATTATATTGATCAGGAAGAGACATTAAGCAAAAATGTCGTGTTAGTCTTTCAACCTTCTGAGGAAAAGGAAGCGGGAGCTCACACGATTGTGGCATCAGGCTTGTTAGAGCATTATCAGGTAGAAGCTATTTATGGACTTCACTTATGGCCAGGTTTAACCAAAGGTCAAGTTTATTCTAGAGCTAAGGAATTAATGGCTCAAGCTAGTGAAGTCACAGTGGTTGTTCATGGAAAGTCAGCCCATGTAGCCAGTAGTGCAAAAGGAATCGATGCACTGCAAATCGCTTGTCGTTATTTAACTGATATTTATAACATGGAAGCAACCTTACCAGACGATACTTATCGTTTACTAAAATTTGGACAGTTTAATTCAGGAACTGTACGGAATATTTTATCGGAAGAAACAAAAATTGAAGGGACGTTACGTTCCTATAGCTCTGAGATTCATAATCATTTAAAGTCTGAATTACAAATTATCGCTAATCGCTATGAAAAAGAATATGGTTGTAAAATCACGATTGACTATAACGACGGCTATGATGCTGTGATTAATGATGTTCTGCTGTTTTCAGAAGCCAAAGATAAAATTCCTTATTTACAGGAACTTGAAAAGCCTGTCTTACAAGCAGAAGATTTTGGTGTCTACGGTCAACATCATCCTACTTTGTTTTGCTTCTTAGGGCTAGGTGATACGCCACCACTACATAATTCAAAATTCGACTTTGATATGTCTGTTTTAGATAAAGGGCTTGAATTATTTATCGATTTATTACAGATATGATTTTCTTTGATTGGGAACAAAGAGGGGAAAACTTCTAAAAGATTTGGATTAAGTATACAATTTTGAGTGCTTTGGGTTATGATTTAATGCATGTAGCTAATAGAGTTTTTTCTAAAATAGTACAAAAAAGATGTTGCCGGAAAATAAAGCAACATCCTTTTTTTGAATTTACTTCCTATGTTATGGTAATAATGTAGGGATTTAGGTTTTATACGGGGCTTCTTTTTTCTAAAATAACTAATTTCCTGTTCTTTTTTAAGATCGGCTTTCTGAGCTTGTTCCCAATATGATAGAATTCTAAAAAATAATATAAACCTTTCCTTCGTATTTTTTCCTTTAGATAATACAGTATTGGGTATACTTCATTTATGTCACTACTACAAGGCTTTTAAGTGTTTCTAAAAAGATATTATTCCCATTAACAAGAAACTGAGCTATTCGTCAATACGATACGAAAATAAAAAAGCAGATAAATTGAAACTTTGATCATATGAACAATAAAAAGCTAAGAGAGTTTATAATTATTGTTATTTATTTGTATAATAACCATAATATGTAAATTAATTTGTTGTAATTACTCTAAAAATAGGTTATATTTAAAACTATATAGTACAAAATTTACGTTTTTAATACATTGTACTATGTGGCCTCCCGAACTGAAGTTAGTTTAATGGTTTATAACAAATAACTCAAGTTATAAAGTAGTATCTCATTTTTTGATAATTACTATTATCTGACAGATTTTTATTCGACCATGAGTAGAATTATGAATACAAATTGATAATCTAAAAGGAGTAGATAACGTTGAAAATTAAAACGCTTTTAACAGGATCATTATTAGCATCAATACTGGTTTCGGTTAGTGGAGCTAGTATTAAAGCCAACGAATCGTTAAGTGCTAGCACAGATTACTCAACCCCAACCCATCAAACGGAAATTGAATTGTATGGTCGGGGGTCAACAGCAGACCATCGAAATAGGCAAAGAACCCGTCAAAGACAAGCTGAGATTCAGCCTACAGGTTTTTTTGTTAACGAAGGAGAAACAATCATCATCAATGTTTTAGGAGAACATGACAATAAAGTATTGGCCACTATTGGTATTCCAAGGAATGGATCGATGACTAACTATGCGCTAAGAGGAGGTCGAAATGAAGTTGTCGCTGAACATAGTGGAATTCTAAGTTTAGTTAACAGAAATAAGTCAGGTAGTGTTCAAATCGAGATTGAATCAGATCTTCAAAAGATTCCATTCTTTGTCTTAGGTAAAACAACAAATGAAGAATGGGATAGAATGATGTCCGAGTATAGCGATGCATCTATGGTGCAGTTAAAGAGCGACAGAGCCTTAATTACAGTTAACCATGCGAGCGCTCAAAACTTTATCCAAGATGCCGAGGAGCTCATGGCTTATTATGACCAATTTATTCGAGCTCAAGACCGCATAGCTGGTGAGGTTGAAGGTGACGATGGGATTCATGGAACTAACCCTAACTATTATCATTATGTGGAAGTACCTACTGGATACATGTTTGCCACGGATCAATTTATGGGCTTTAGCGGTACAGCAGCACTACAAAGATTACTTCGAACAAATGACGGCTGGGGACCTTGGCATGAAACGGGACATCAACGCCAGCAAAACCCATGGACTTGGGCAGCTGTTGTGGAAGCAACGGTCAACATTTATAGCTTAGCTGCGCAAGAAGAAATT
>Ga0153974_1000221_pt1 | contig 13702 bp, 15 predicted proteins | sample TSGA058MetaG_FD_104741 | JGI IMG/M metagenome (GOLD analysis project Ga0153974, IMG submission 104741) | Attine ant fungus gardens microbial communities from Georgia, USA - TSGA058 MetaG | ecosystem: Host-associated > Fungi > Mycelium > Unclassified | place: USA: Georgia, Yuchi Wildlife... | reverse complement strand
GCCCGTGCAGTCCTGCATCGGCTTGTTCACGTAATCGCCCGGCGTATCCACGAACAGCGAATACACCCACACCACGATCTGGTCCTTCGGCTGGCTCTTGAAGTGCGGCTGGCGGTTCACCGTCCAGCTCATCAACCAGCGCGAGTCGCGCACGCTCACGATGCCGCCGGTCACCACCTTGCCGCTGAACGGATCGCGCTTGGCAATCTTCTCGATGTACGCCGGAATGCGCGCGTCCAATGTGGTTACCGTCGCCGATTCCCACTTGGTTTCCGGTATATGCGCGCCGAATACATCCGGGCGCCCGAACGCCGCATCCTTGGCCGCGATGCGTCGCCACAGGTCCCACGCCGGTGCCGGGCCTTCATTCAAGCGTGCGGCGGTGTGGTGGTCGCCGTTGTCGGAATTCTCGGTCAACGAGCCGATCGTCATGAACACCAGATCGTCCACGCCCAGGTCCACGCCACCGGCTTGGCCGTCCCGCGTCCAGTGGATGCGCGTGGCCTGCTTGCGGCCCTCCTGCAGGTCGAAGTCAACATCGGTCACTTCAGTGCCGTACTGGAAACGCACGCCGCGCTCCTGCAGCCACTTCACCAGCGGCAGCACCAGCGATTCGTACTGGTTGTACTTGGTGAACTTCAGCGCCGAGAAATCCGGCAGCCCGCCGATATGGTGGATGAAACGATGCAGGTACAGCTTCATCTCCAGCGCCGAGTGCCATTCCTCGAACGCGAACATCGTGCGCCAGTACAGCCAGAAATTGCTGTCGAGGAAATCGCGCCCAAGCACTTCGTTGATGCGCTTGTTCTCCATCTCCTGCCGGGTGGCCAGGAACAGCGCGATGATGTCCTTCTGCGCCTGCTCGCTCAGGGTGAACAAGCCATCGGTATGCGCATCTTCGCCGCGATTGATCGTGGCACGCTGCAGCGAATAGTTCGGGTCGTCCTTGTTCAACCAGTAGAACTCGTCCAGCACACTGGCATCGTCGATTTCCAACGACGGAATCGAACGGAACAGATCCCACAGGCACTCGAAGTGGTCTTCCATCTCGCGGCCGCCGCGGATCACGAAACCCTTCTCCGGCACCTTCAGGCCATCCAGCGCGCCACCGGCAATCTGCTGCTGTTCCAAGATGGTGATGCGCTCGCCGGGCATGCGCCCATCGCGCACCAGGAACGCCGCACCGGCCAGCGAGGCCAGGCCCGAACCCACGAACCAGGCCGTCTTGTTGTCCACGCGCGCCGGCTTGCGCGGGCGCGCGAAGGCCTCGTAGTTGCCACTGCTGTAGTACATGCGTGTCTCCTTCCTGGATGGGGTAGCCCCACTCTAGCGCCGAACCGATGTACCGCATCCTGCAGAACGGCTGCGACGCAGTGACGCAGGTGCTTGCTGTCCCCGCGTTTCCAGCGGCCTCAACCGCCGTCAGCCGTCGCCTCGGTAGTGAACCAGCGCTGGAACCCGTCGATGGCGTCCGGCATCAGCGCGCTGGCGCGCTCACGCACAATGGACTCGGCGTGGCGAATGGCACTCACTGCATCCGCCTGCGCACACAACGCCATCGCCACATCCGACGCGTCCAGCATCGCGAGGTTCACGCCCACGCCCACCGGCGGCATCAGATGGGCAGCATCGCCGATCAGCGTCACGCCGTTGCGCGGTGTCCAACGGAAATCCGCCGGCAGGCTGTAGATCGGCCGCCGCACGAAGTCGGTGCACGCCTCCAGCAGCCGCCGCAGGTTCGGTGCCCAGCCGGTGTAGCTGCCTGTCACCAGCGCGCGCATGCCTTGCTGCGCGATCTGCGCATCAAGCCAATCAGAAGGCCGCTTCAGCGCCGCATACACGCAGAGTCGATCGCCGCTGTTGCGCTGCACGAACAGCGCCTCCTCGCCGCCAAAGCAGAACAGGCTGCCCTGCCCCACCATGCCTGCGATATCCGCCGCAGGCTGCGCGATCCATCCTTCGAAGAAGGTAATGCCGGTCGGCAGCGGCTGGCACGCACTCAACGCAGCGCGGACTTTCGACCACGCACCATCGGCACCGATCACGATGTCCGCCTCGGCCTGCACGCCATTGGCGAAGCACAGGTTGTGGCGGCCGGCATCTGCAGGTTCCATCTCGCTCAAGCAATGGCCCCACTGCACCGTGTCGGCCGGCAACGCGTCCAGCAGCAACTGGCGCAGGTCACCGCGGTCGATCTCCGGCTTGTCCATGGTTCCCTCCGGCCCGAACCCGCCTGCGGTAATCGCCCCGGACCACGGATCACCCACCCGCGCCTCCTGGCCTTCATGGCGCGCCACCGCCCGGAACGCCTCCAGCAGACCGGCGCGCTGCAACGCCACCTGGCCGGAATCCTCGTGCAGGTCCAGCGTGCCGCCCTGGGTACGCTGCTGCCCCGATGATTCGCCCTCGTACACGCTCACGCGATGACCGCCGCGATGCAGGATGAGCGCGGCGGTCAGGCCGGCGGGGCCTCCACCGATGATGGCAATACGCGGAGGGTGCGGCATGAGGCGGCCTGTTGGTCGGTTGATATATCAACCGTAGAATGTTCGAGTTGACACGTCATCCAACCACGGGCAACGTGGGCGCATGACCCCACCCACCATCACCCCTGACGAGTGGGCCGCTTGGCGCGGCTTCCGGCGCATGGCCGAGATCACCTCCGGCCGCATCGTCCACGACATCACCCGCAGCACCGGGCTTTCCAGTGCCGACTTTGTCGTGCTGATGGAACTGAGCAAGGCCAAGGACCGCTGCCGCCGCCAGCGCGAACTGCTGGACTACCTGGAATGGGACAAGACCCGGCTCTCGCACCAACTCACCCGCATGGCCGGCCGTCGCCTGATCGAGCGCGACACCGACAGTGACAACGTTGTGGTGATCCGCATGACCGCAGAAGGCCGCACCCAGCTGAGCGCAGCACGGCCGGTACACGTCGCCAGCGTGCGCCGGAATTTCCTCGATCATCTTTCAGCCGATGACCTGGCCGCGCTGCAGCAGATCACCGACAAACTGCATGCAGCACTGCAGGACGCAGAGAACTGAGACGCCGCCAATCGCACGCGGCGACCTGGTAGTGCCGGCCGCTGGCCGGCAGCTGCAATCACCCACCTTCCCCCAGGCTGCCGGCCCGCGGCCGGCACTACCCCAACCGACAATCTACGCCGCGTCATTGACCGGTAGTGCCGGCCGCTGGCCGGCAACTGCAATCACCCAACCCCGCCCAGGCTGCCGGCCAACGACCGGCACTACCCCAACCGACAATCCACGCCGCGTCATTGACCGGTAGTGCCGGCCGCTGGCCGGCAACTGCAATCACCCAACCCCGCCCAGGCTGCCGGCCAACGACCGGCACTGCCCCAACCGACAATCCACGCCGCTGCATTGACCAGTAGTGCCGGCCGCTGGCCGGCAGCTGCAATCACTCACTCCACTAGCTTGCCGGCCAGCGGCCGGCACTACCCAGACCGACAATCCACGCCGCTTCATTGACCGGTCCGGCATGACCACGGCGAAAATCCATGGCGCCGCATCCACCGGCCAAGGCACCACGGCGGCGGAGTTGACATGCAGGCATTTACCTGCCTATTGTGATCCCACGGACGGCACCCCGCCGCCCACCGTGGAGCCGCAGTCATGGTGGATATCGCACACAGAGTCGGCATCAAGGCCCCATCAGCCCAGGTTTACCAGGCCCTGGCCACCCCCGAAGGCATCGCCGCCTGGTGGGCGGAGGACACCACCGGCGACCGCCACCCCGGCGGCACCGTCACCGCCCGCTTCACCGCCAACGGCCAGGAAATTGGCGCCATGCAGATGAAGCTGCTGCAGCTGCAGCCGAACGAGCGGGTGCTGTGGGAATTCATCGACGGCCCACCGGAATGGATCGGCACCACCGCGCGTTTCGCCCTGCACCAGGACGGCGACTACTGCATCGTGCTGTTCAGCCATGAAGGCTGGAAGGAGCGCATGGAGTTCATGCACCACTGCAGCACCAAGTGGGCCATCTTCCTGATGAGCCTGAAATCCCTGCTGGAAACCGGGCGCGGTCAGCCCAGCCCGCACGACGTCAAGATCGACAACTGGAACTGAAGGCACCCCATGGATGCAGACAAGGTGTTCAAGGCACTGGCCGACCCCACGCGCCGCACGCTGCTGGACCTGCTGTGCGAGCGCAACGGGCAGACGCTGGGGCAGCTCTGCGAGCACCTGCAGATGGCCCGGCAATCGGTTACCCAGCACCTGGGCCTGCTGGAAGACGCCAACCTGATCAGCACCGTCAGGCGTGGCCGCGAGAAGCTGCACTTCATCAACCCGGTGCCGCTGCACGATGTCTATACGCGCTGGGTAAGCAAGTTCGAGCAGCAGCGCCTGAGCCTGCTGCATGACCTCAAACAGGAACTGGAAGGAGAATGACGATGAGCGCTGAATCCACCCGTTTCATCCACGTGATCTATATCGCCTCCACGCCGCAGAAGGTGTTCGAAGCCATCACCCGGCCAGAGATTGCCCGCACCTACTGGGGGCACGAAAACGTATCGGACTGGAAACCCGGCTCGCGCTGGCAGCACGTGCGCGCCAACGACGAGCGCAAGGTCGAACTGGTGGGCGAAGTGGTGGAAAACACCCCACCCTCGCGGCTGGTGATCACCTGGGCCGCCGCCTCGCAGGCGGACAACCCGAAGGCCTGCAGCCGGGTGACGTTCGAGATCGTGCCGTATGAGGACATGGTCAAGCTGACGGTGACCCATAACGAGCTGGAACCGGGCAGCGGCATGGATACCGGCATCCGCCAGGGCTGGCCGATCGTGCTGTCGAGCCTGAAATCGCTGCTGGAAACCGGCAAAGGCCTGGACGTATTCGCCAAGCCACAGTAGTGCCAGCCCATGGCTGGCAATCCGCCCACGGCCCAAGCCAACCCGTGAAGGCGCCTTGATCCCGCTGAACGACGCATGCAACGCGTGCTGGCCGCTCATCCGCAAAGTACGCGTTACGTCACGTCAACACGGCATCATTGCGTTGCAGTTTCAATACCCTTCCACAGGTTCCTCTTGCAGCCCTCTTCCCCTTCGGCCGGTGAACCGGCCCCGTCGTCGCCGGCCTTCATTGAAGTTGTTGTTGTGCGGGCCGGTACCCACCTGTTTGCCATCGATGTCGAAGCCGCGATTGAAATCCGCGGCCCGGAAACCTTTGATCGCCCCGGCAGTGGCGCCCGCCCGCACCTCACCGTGCGCGGCCACGCCCTGCCGGTGGTCGACCTGCGTCAGGCCAGCGGCTTGAGCGGGTTTGCCCATGGCTGCCCGGCCATGCTGCTGGTACAGAACGGCACGGAGATCGTTGCCTTGGCCGTCGACGAAGTACGGGACATCGAAAGCGTGCCACGCCACAACGTGCGGCCCGCCGCGGACACCCCGTTCGGGTTCTGCAGTCATCGCGTCACGCTGGATGCGCTGGGCGAGATTCCCCTGATCGATCCCAGCCGGCTTCGATAACGCCGAACCACCGCACCGACCTCCCGATAACACCGGACCCGCACCGATCTCCCGGTAGCGCCGGGCCATGCCCGGCGGGCAGCCGGCCAGCTAGCGCGCCGTCCAGCCCCCATCCACCGGAAGCGCCGTACCCGTAATTTGAGCCGCAGCATCCGAGGCCAGGAACACCACCATTTCCCCCAGCTGCTCAGGCGTCACGAACTGCAACGAGGGCTGTTTCTCGGCCAGCAGCGCGCGAGCGGCGGCCTCCTGATCCGTTCCCTCCCGCTCCGCCAAAGCGGTGATCTGCTGCTCGACCAGCGCCGTTCGCACCCACCCCGGGCAGATCGCGTTGGCGGTGATGCCGGTACCCGCGTTCTCCAACGCCGTTACCTTGGTGAACCCCACCACGCCGTGCTTCGCCGCCACATAGGCCGACTTGTTCACCGACCCAACCAGCCCATGCACCGATGCAATGTTGATGATGCGACCGGCTCCCTGCCCCTTCATGTAAGGCAAGGCCGCCGCCGTTGAGTGGAAGACCGCCGAGAGATTCAGTGCGAGGATTGCATCCCACTTCGCTACGGGAAACTCCTCGATCGATGCGGTGTGCTGGATGCCCGCATTGTTCACCAGGATGTCGATACGCCCCATTGCCGCAACGGCGCGGGCAATCATGCCCCGCACCGCCTCACCACGGGAAAGGTCGGCGCCATCATGCGCCACCCGTACACCGAACTCGGCTTCCAGGCCGGAGCGGATGCGTTCGATCTCCTGCGCATCGCCAAATCCATTCAACACGATGTCGGCGCCTTGCCGCGCCAGCGCAGTGGCAATGCCAAGACCGATCCCGCTGGTGGAGCCGGTAACTACCGCGACTTTTCCATTGAACATGGGCGAGCTTCCATCGGACATAGGCAGCCAGTGTAGCTTCACCGGCCGCCTCCCCACCTGCTACGGGCCCACGTCCAATGAATGCGCCAGCAGAAACTCCCTGGCGTACTCATCCCCAGCCTGCGCCGAGGCGCGGATCAGGGACACCGCACGTGGCACATCCATGGCAACACCGTTGCCATGGAACAGCGCCAGGCCGAATTCGTACATGGCCGGGGGATAGCCGGCATTAGATGCCCACTCAAAGTACGCCGCCGCCTGCGAGACGTCCTGCTCAACGCGGTCACCCGTCAGCAGGCACAGCCCTATCGCGTAGATCGCCGGAATGTAACCCTTCTCTGCGGCGTGATCGTGGGTCGCGAAGCTGTCCGCTTCGCCATGCGCGTCGTCCTCAAGCTGGAACTGATGCAGCGAAGTGACGATGCGCGGCTGGGTATGCACGATGGCACCCCAGCCGCGGTCCACGCCATTGAAGCCCTTCAAGGCAGTGATCTGTTGAGCGTGGGTCTGGCAGTAGCTGGAATGTCGCGGGAGAAGCGCACCTTCTGATGAGTCAACTCAGGGGTGCTTCCGACAGGGGTGTTGGTGCTCAAGTCGCCGTTGATCAGTCCCACTTTCACAGTGCCGCGAAGCTGCTCCACCCGTCGGACAACTCGATCCATGGCTGCCAGATCTCCCTCTAATGAGGCCTGACCATCGAAGGCCATCTGGATCCTGTTTAGTCGATCGAGCATTCCTGCCTGGTAGGCACTCAATGGACCACCACTATGCGGAGTGACACCGAGAAGGTCTGCAAGCCGGGGGTTCGCTGGCAGAAAGACTCGGTTCTCCAGGGAGTGGATATCGAACTTCCCCGCTTTCTGTAGCTCGGCCAGCAATGGACTGTTCTTGAGCGTCTACTGCTCGATGGAGTGATGGTCCTGCAGGTGCGTGCGGTAGTTAGGCTCCCGAATGAAGACATGGCCGACTCGACTTCCCCGCATGACAACTGCGTCGGGTTGCAACCCAGCGCGGGCAAGGCCAACATTCCAGAAAAGGGACGAGAGCGCCGCTTACCGCAGCGTGTGACCAACTGCTGGAGACGCGGCGTGGATGCTCCATAGGGCGCAGCGTGCCGGTAAACCGCTCTTCGTGACATAGAGGCGGTGAACCACGAACATCGAAGCTCGAATTGAACGTCGGACCTCGCCCATCGCTGAAGAAATCCAAATAGCCATTGAGGTATGAGAATATTGAAGGACCATGAGAACATTCTCCGGTATTGGCATGCCGTCGAGTTGCTGCAGCCACAGTCGGCACCCAAGCTGAAAAAACGTAGCAGCAGATATGAGGCGTTCATCCACGACACGCCCATCCAGCGCCCTGTTGTTCCGTGGGCAGCAGAAAGCATCGTCAGCAGGCAGGAGTTGCCCAAGAAGCGCGTATGGAGCCATACCCTTTTTGCCCACCTGTATGACAGCCGCCTCGTTGCCAACAAGCTCAACGAACTCTATGGCGCCGACCAGGGCTATCGAGAGCCGCAGTTCCGTGAATCGGCATTGTTCGCGGCGAAGTTCACCATGGAAGGCCGGTTGATCAATGACAGCTTCGTGCTTTCCAGCGAAGCATGGTTCCTGGGGCGGGTGCTGACCGAAAAGGACTGGACTCGAGGATTCGAGGACGATCAGAGAGCCATCGGCGAATATGCGAAGACGCTGCTCGAACAGCAGGTGTCCGGCAACGCATTGCGTGAATTGACCCAATGGATTCTCAAGTTCATCGGTGTAGCGGACTTCTTTGGCCACATGAATCGCCATCGATTTCGATTTCGCTCCCAACCCTTGAAACCCGACAAGCCCGAATCGGAAGACGATCCGCTCAACAGCTTCCTGCTCGAAGATCTTGCCGGTGTCGCCGATAACATCGGCAAGGGCATGACAAGTGAGCCGTTGGATCTGTATCTACGTCGGCACGATCCCCAACCGCGTTTGCATATGGACGATCACCGTGCATCGCTGCCGCTGATTGACCGACTGATGCCGGACGCCTATGCCAATAGCTGCTGGCCCACCGAGCATCACCTGGGCCTGGTGCATTCCCAGCAACTGGCCGTCAACACAATTCTGTCCACCCTGTCCAATGGACAGGGGCTACTAGGGGTCAATGGCCCGCCCGGCACCGGAAAGACGACCCTATTGCGCGATTTAATTGCTGCCATCATCACCAGTCGGGCCGACGTGCTCGCCACCCTGCGCCGCGCCTCTGACGGCTTCGTCAGTAGCGGACGCGAAGCCGCCAGCGACGGAGGCAAGCAGCAAGCTTGTTTCAAGCTGAACCCGGCACTGTTCGGCTTCGAGATCGTGGTTGCTTCATCGAACAATGGCGCTGTGGAGAACGTCACGCTCGAATTGCCCCAACGTGACAAGGTCGACGAGAGTTGGCTGCCCGAGGCCGAGTACTTCGCCGAGTTAGGGGAACTGGTTGCGGGCAAGCCTGCTTGGGGGCTGATTTCCGGCCCATTGGGCAGCAAGACCCGAAGGACAAAGTTCGTGGAGCGATACTTCTATGGTCAACGCCCATCCGCCAGCGAAGGCAAGGCCGATCCAGCAGCCGAAAATGATGCCGATCTGGATTCTGATGCGGGCATCGACAACATCGTGGAGGGTTTGTTCACCAGCGCTTCCGCAGGAGCAGAGAACGATAACGGCAGCCAGGACGAGGAGGCACTGCCACCCGAGACAGAGAATGAACCGAAGGGCTTCCTAGGTTGGCTCGGCGAGAATGCCGAAATCAACGCAACCCGCTCTTCAGAGGAACGTCAAGTCCTCTGGCTGCAAGCTGTTGCTGATTACGAAGCGGTGAAAGCGACGGCGCGCAAGGCATGCTCCGATGCCGATCGCATCCGTGAGCTGGTCCAGGCCATTTGCCAAGCCAGGGGGACGATTGCCGATAAGCTCAAAGCACTTCGCGCACTCGAACAGCAACTAACCGATGTGGCAAGCCAGCTCACCCGCTTGGATGCAGAGGAAAGCCGCCCGGCCAACATGACACTCAAGCAGTGTCTCGACACACTCACGCAACATCAATATCGCAAGCCGGGTTTCTTGGCGAACCTTTTCAGCCTGTGGAGGACGCAGCGCGATTGGAACACAATGCAGGAACTGCTGGAGGGCCAGCGTGATCTTGCAAAGGCCGAGTTTGCGCGGATCACCCGCTTGGCCAAGCAACTGGACGCATCGCGGGAGAGCTTGCAAAAGCAGATCGTCGATAAGAATCGCGCGCTTCAGCAATCGAAGGACAAAGAGCAAGCGTTGACGCGCGACGCCACCGAACTCGCAAGTACCTGCCGGGCCGACCACCTGCTCGCGTGGTTGCAAGAAGGAGTCATCGGCCGTGGCGATGCCATTGAGTTAGCCGAACCTTGGCGTATCGAAGGTTGGCGGCAAGCGCGTGCGCGCGTCTTCATCCAGGCATTGAAGCTCCATCGGACGTTCTTCGGGTTGGAGGCCTCCCGGATGCGTTCCAACTTGTATCTAATCAATGGCCTTCTGACAGGCTCGCGCTACCAAGGGCTTTCACGGGATGCGATTCGTTCCGCGTGGGCCTCGCTGTTCATGGTCGTGCCGGTACTGAGCAGTACCTTCGCATCGTTCGCCCGCTCATTTGGTTCTTTGGGCGCCAGCGAGATCGGCTGGCTGTTCGTGGACGAGGCAGGCCAAGCGCCGCCGCAGGCGGCGGTGGGAGCGCTGTGGCGGTCCCGCCGTGCGCTGCTGGTAGGAGACCCCCTACAACTCAAGCCAATTGTCACCGTATCCGATGCGGCGCTGGAACACATGCGCACACGCTATTGTGTCGAGGCACATTGGCTCCCCAACCATCAGTCCGCTCAGACACTGGCAGACGAAGCCACTCCATGGGGCCGCATGGCGGGGCCTGCCAACAGCAAGACCTGGGTAGGACTACCGCTGGTCGTGCACCGCCGCTGTGACAGCCCCATGCACGCGCTGGCCAACCGCATCGCCTATGACGGCGCAATGGTGTTTGGGACGATCACTCCGCGCGCGGACAAGGAAACGCGCGCCAGTCTGCCGACGGGTTGGATACAAGCCAGCGGCCCATCCGAAGAAAACTGGGTGCCCGCCGAAGGCGTGGCACTACGTGAGTTGCTTGTGCTGTTGCACAAGGATGGTGTTGCCGCCCAGGACATTTCAGTCATCACCCCCTTCAAGGCCGTCCAGCAGAACCTCAAGCGCATGCTTCGCGACAAGATGCTGTCTGGCACGATCCATACCATGCAAGGCAAGGAAGCGCCGGTCGTCATCATGGTGTTGGGCGGCAATACGGAGGGGCCAGGTGCCCGCAACTGGGCGGTATCAGAGCCCAACCTCCTCAACGTCGCGACGACACGTGCCAAACGGCGCTTCTACGTGATTGGCGACAGAGACGACTGGAAGCACCGCGCCTTGTTCTGCGACGTCATGGATCTGCTGCCGCCTCAGAAGATCTCGATACTCGAACACGTTCTGTAGCCCGATAGCCTCAACCAGGAATGGGGGTGACTGGTGTGACTGCAAAGCCTGGGTCATCAGACGCAGAGGATTGCAATGTCCTTCCACCCCGAAGTGCCCTTGCGGGCACCTCGGGACGGAGCTCCCCCTGTGCTGGCAACAGCTGCCGGCACACCAGCCGCAGGCTGGACAGCATGAGCAATCAATCCACTTGCGATCATGAGCTTTGCCAATTCCTGTCACCTTCGATCACCTAGCAGCGACATAGACGCCGCCTTGCTGTCGGACAGCTCGACACGCTTGTCAGTACCGGAATCGCGTCAAGGCCGCTGGATGGCTCACCATCAAGGCCAGTCGCATTCCGCCTAGCTGTCGCCTTGTATCGGGTGTAGCGTGGCCGGGTGCCCCCGGTCAGGGAAAAGGACGTCCCCAATGCTCAGCCCCCCCGTTCCCAGCCATATCAGGTTGTTGCTGACACATTACCCCGAGCTGATCAAAGAACTGGAGCAAGAGCTGTCCAGCGTCGTCACCCGTCCCTTGGCCAGCACGCCGCCATTCGAGGTGGCCGTCTGGGTGCTGGAGTCCACCCTGGCCAGTTTCATCCAACGTGCCCGCGCCATGCTGGCCGACAAACAGCCAAGCGGGAATATCGAGGCCATCCACGCTGCACAACAGCTCGTGCTTCTGCTGCACCGCGTGCATTCGCGGAACGGCGGCCTATATGACCTGGACGAGCTGTGGGCACACTTCAACGGAGGCCAGCCATGAGCGAGACCGCGGGGCACCAGCTTGACCCGGTAGAGCACGAGCGCATCTTCAAACGGAAGATCCTGCCGGTGGCTGATCTCGTGGTGTACCAGCAGCAGGCCACGCCCACCGCCATTGTGCTAGTACGGCCTCCCGGTGCATCCGCGCACGGCTTGGCCTATTTGGCCAGGCGCGAGTTGCGCTTCGACGTGCTCAGCATCTCCGACGAAGAATTGGTCGAGTACCACCCGCAAATCGCTCTGCTGCGCCAGAACCATCCCTATCTCTGGCCAGAGAAGGTACGCACCGATGCCGTGCTCTGGGGCAATCGTCTGATCATGGAAGGCGTGCAGCAACGGGTGAACCTGCTGGTGGATATGCCGACAGAAACCGACAATATGGTGGCGCTGGTCGAACATCTGTTCAACCGCCGGTACCGGGTCGAGGTCCGCGGTCTGGTTACCCACCGGCTGCAGTCGGAACTGGCCATGCATCAGCGATTCGCGCGCTCCTTGGAAGTGAGCGGATGCGGCCGCCATGTGCTACCCGCCGTGTCCGATGCGACCGATGAGCAGCTGCCCGCAACGTTGGACAACATCTACGAAGATCCACGCGTCACCATTCGTCTGTTCGACTGGCAGGGCAAGGCACTCTATGACAGCCGCGACCAAGGTCGTCTACCCAGCAAGGCGCTGGCGTTGCTGCGCGAACAGGCGATGAAGAATCCGGCTGCGACCAAGGCCACGCGTGACGGTTGGCGGGCGCACGGCCAGTGGGAAAAGGACCTGCCCACATTGCTGGATCGCTTGAGCGGAGGGCAATCCGAGCACACCAGCACTCCCGTCTGAAATTGCCTGCGCCGCTACGCCCCCACCACTGACCCCGCCACGCGGCACACCAGCATCGTGGCGGCCAACGCGCCCGCAAAGGCAAGCAACCAGTTCATCTCAGCGTTAAGCAGTCGCTTGCCCGCTTCATCCAACAGACCAGCATCGCGCCGGCGCACTTGGCGATAGAGCGACAGCATGCAGACCGCTATCAGCACCAGCAGCGGCAGCCACGCGAACAGCAGCACGTTCAGTTGCCCAGCAGACGCCGGCCCGGCACTGAAGCGGCTGACCCAGCTCCTGAAGGCGCGCTGGTTATCCAAAGGCAGAAACACGAAAGCGATAAGCGCCATGCCTAGCAGGTACAGCGTGGCATGGCGCAGCCGCAATGACCATGGCCATCGCAGATCGGTGTGCGGCGACGACACGTTGGCACCAAGTTTGAACGGAATAGACGTTCGCCCGGCTTCGACTTCGCGCGCGTGATGCCAGAAGCCGCGCAGCAGGCCTCAATGCAGCGCGGGCAGCAGCAGCACTGCGCAGAACCCCACCAGCACCGTGTTCAGTGCCAGCGCGCCGCCGTCTTCCCCGTCGCCGAACAGCACGGCGAGGCCGAACCAGGCAGCGAAGAACGCGGTCATGCCGACCACGAACAGCACGGCCGCTACCAGCAGGCGGCGTCCGGGCTTCGCTGCGATCCATGCATGCAACCCGGTGCTGTTCTGCTGCTCCGTCATGGCGATTTCCTGTGCCGGGAGAGGCCGATCCGTTACCCCGGCTCGTCGCATTGGCCCTTGTTTAGGTCAATGGTAGCAACGGTCTGCAGCCTATGACTTCATCCGGGTTTTCGCCGATAAGTCCCTGCTAAGGCCGCTCCATCTATACAGAGGTGTTCTCATCTCGCAACACAAAAGGCTTTGTACTGCGGACGAGGCAATCGCCAAGGCCTATGGTAAGCGTCGGATCCGGACCATTGTGGCCTATGAAAATGCAAGAGGAGCAGAAAGGGAGAAGAGTGATTTTGAGCAAGAACATCCGCTGCTCTTAAGGAGCATCAACAGAAGAAAGGAGCCTGTGGAAGATCCACTGTAAGAACCCGCCCTACTTCAACCGCTCCACCAACCGCTGCCCCACTTCCAACGCCGAAGCCGGGTTCTGCCCGGTAATCAGCTCCCGATCCACCACCACATGCCCCGTCCACGGCGTGGCATTGCTGCTGAACCGCGCACCCGCCCGCTGCAACGCGGTCTGCGGGTAGAACTTCATCTCGCCGCCG
>Ga0153974_1000220_pt1 | contig 13711 bp, 8 predicted proteins | sample TSGA058MetaG_FD_104741 | JGI IMG/M metagenome (GOLD analysis project Ga0153974, IMG submission 104741) | Attine ant fungus gardens microbial communities from Georgia, USA - TSGA058 MetaG | ecosystem: Host-associated > Fungi > Mycelium > Unclassified | place: USA: Georgia, Yuchi Wildlife... | reverse complement strand
TGCCGCGCGGCTTCTATGCCGGTGCGGTGGGCTGGCTGGATGCACAGGGGGACGGCGACTGGTATGTGGCGATCCGCTGCGCGCGCCTGCAGGGCACCCAGCTGCGCCTGTATGCCGGCGCCGGCATCGTCGCCGACTCGCAGCCCGAGGCCGAAGTGGCCGAAACCGCCGCCAAGTTTGCTGCCCTGCTGAACGCATTGGGCGTGCAGGACCCGCTGTCCCTGATCGAGGTATCCGCATGACGCCGTCCACCGTTGATTCGCGCCTGCCGCTGCAGCAGCAATGGCCTGAAGCGCTGGTCGCGCGCTATCGGGCCGCAGGCCATTGGCGTGGCGAAACCTTCCCGGGTTTCCTGCGCGAACGCGCCGAGCGCCATGCCGATGACATCGCGGTGGTGGCTGGCGATGTGCGCCTGAGCTATGCGCAGCTCTGGCATGAGGCCGGGCGCATCGGCGCCGGGCTGCTGGCGCTGGGCCTGCAGCCCGGCGAGCGCGTGCTGGTGCAGCTGGGCAATACGGCCGGTTTCATCGCGACGGTCTGTGGCCTGTTCCGCGCCGGGCTGGTGCCGGTGTACGCGCTGCCGGCACATCGCATCACTGAGCTGGCCCACTTTGCGCGCAAGGCCGAGGCCAGTGCCTACATCAGTACCGATGTCCATGAAGGCTTCGATCATCGTGTCCTGGCGCGCGCGCTGCAGGCGGAAGTGCCGGCGGTACGCCACGTGCTGATCGACGGCGATGCGGCCGAGTTCGTCGCGCTGGAATCGCTGCAGGGCGATCGCAGCCAGCTGCCGGCCGATCCTGATCCGCAGTCGGTGGCGTTCCTGCAGATCTCCGGCGGCAGCACCGGGCTGTCAAAGCTCATTCCGCGCACGCACGACGATTACATCTACTCGTTCCGCGCCAGCAACGAAATCTGTGGCATCGACCGCGACAGCGTGTACCTGGTTGCGCTGCCGGCAGCACACAACTTCCCGATGAGCTCGCCGGGTTTCTTCGGTGCGCTGTACGCCGGCGCCCGCGTGGTACTCAGCCCGGGCCCTGGCCCGGATGCGGCATTTCCGTTGATCGCGCGCGAGAAGGTGACCTGCTGTGGTCTGGTGCCGCCCTTGGCGCTGCTGTGGGCGCAGGCGGCGGCGACCAGCAGGCACGATCTGTCCAGCCTGCGGGTGCTGCAGGTCGGGGGAGCGAAGCTGGTGCCGGAAGCCGCGCGGCGGGTCATCGATGGCCTCGGTTGCACGTTGCAGCAGGTGTTCGGCATGGCCGAAGGCCTGGTCAACTACACCCGACTGGATGACCCGCAGGAGCTGATTGTCGCTTGCCAGGGCAGGCCGATCAGCGAGGATGATGAAGTGCGCGTGGTCGACGACCACGACCAGCCCGTTGCCGAAGGCGAGGTCGGTCATCTGCTCACGCGCGGTCCGTACACCATCCGCAATTACCACAATGACGCGGCGGCCAACGCGCGCTCGTTCACCGACGACGGCTTCTACCGCACCGGCGACCGCGTGCAGCAGCTGCCCGGCGGCTATCTGGTGGTGCAGGGCCGTGCCGGCGACCACATCAACCGGGCGGGCGAGAAGATCTCCGCCGAGGAGATCGAAGACCATCTGCTGGCCCATCCTGGCGTATTCGATGCCGCTGTGGTCTCCATTCCTGACGACTACCTGGGCGAGCGCAGCTGTGCCTTCGTGATCCAGCAGGGCGAGGCCATCAAGGCGCCGGCGCTGAAGGCGTGGATGCGCGGGCGTGGCCTGGCCGCGTTCAAGGTGCCCGATCAGATTGTTTTCGTGGACAGTTTCGACACTACGGCGGTTGGCAAGATCAGCCGCCGCGAACTGCGCGCGCAGCTGCGCGCGCGTCATCTGCAACAGACAGGAGGAACGCGCTGATGGCGCTGCCCCGCATTACCCCGTATTCCCTGCCGACCGCTGCGGAACTGCCGCAGGCGCGAGGCGCCTGGCGCCCCCAGCGTGATCGTGTTGCCTTGCTGGTACACGACATGCAGCGCTATTTCCTCGCCGCATTCGACGCCGGCAACGCGCCGCTGCAGCCGGCGGTGGACAACATCGCGCGCCTGCTGGGACATTGCCGTACGCACGGCATTCCGGTGTTCTACACCGCCCAGCACGGCGACCAGGACCGCCGCGACCGCGGCCTGCAGGCAGACCTGTGGGGCCCGGGCATGGGCCGGCGTGCCGATCACGAGCCGATCATCGACGCACTCGCGCCGCAGCCGGGCGAGCATGTGCTGGTAAAGCACCGCTACAGCGCGTTCCAGCGCAGCAATCTGGAAACGCTGATGCGCGTGCGCGGCCGCGACCAGCTGCTGATCACCGGCGTCTACGCGCACATCGGATGCACCGCGACGGCGGTGGAGGCGTTCCAGCGTGACATCGAGACGTTCATCGCTGCCGATGCCGTGGCCGATTTCTCGCGTGCCGACCATGACCAGGCGCTGCACTGGATCGCCCGCACCTGCGGCGTACCGATGACCACCGACCAGCTGCTGGAGGCAATGTGATGAACGCGACGACCGAAACCTTGACCTTGGAGCGCATGCGCGCCGACGTCGCCCGCGTGCTGGACTGCCACGCGGCGGACATCGGCGATGATGACAACCTGATCGATCTGGATCTGGATTCGATGCGTATGCTGGGGCTGGTGCTGGCCTGGGGCAACACCGGGCTGCCACTGGAGTTCGCGCAGCTGGCTGAGCACATCACGCTGCGCCAGTGGTGGGCGGTGGTGCAGCAGCTGCAGGCTGCGCAGACGGCATGAGCGGATCGCCGCTGCCGCTGACCGAGGCGCAGGCAGGGCTGTGGTTTGCCCAGCGGCTGGCACCGCAGAATCCTGCATTCAATACCGCGCACGCGGTGTGGATCGAGGGTTTGCTGGATGTGCCGGCGTTCACCGCTGCCGCCAACCAGGCCGCCGTCGAGGCCGAGGCGCTGGCGTTGCGTTTCGCCGAGGCCAAGGACGGCCAGCCCGTGCAGTGGCACGAGCCCGCGCGGGTGCCATTGCTGCAGCTGCGCGATGTCGCCGCGGCCGATGATCCGCAGCAGATGGCGCGCGCGGCGATGCTGGCTGACCGCTGCAGCGCGGTCGACCCGACCCGCGACCGGCTGAGCCAGCAGGTGCTGTTCGACCTGGGTGGCCAGCGCTGGGCCTGGTACCTGCGCGTGCATCACCTGGCCACCGATGGCTATGGCATGGCGCTGTTCACTGACCGCGTCTGCGCCCTGTATGCGGGGCGCACCGGTAGTGCGCTGCCAGGGTTGGCGGGCGTGCTGGCCGATGATGCCAGCTACCGCAGTGATGCGCGCCGCGACGTCGACCGGCAGTGGTGGTTGCAGGCGCTGCAGGGCGCCCCGGCCTCCACCGGCCTGGCCGGCACCGCCGCGGCCAGTGACGATGCACTGCGCTGGGTGCAGCCGGTGGACCCCGCATTGCGCGAGCGCCTGCTGCAGGTCTCGGCATCGTGGCTGCAGCCGTGGCCGGATGTGCTTGTCGCGTTGGCCGCCGAGTATGTGCGTCGCATGAGCGCGTCCGAGGAAGTCGTGCTCGGGGTGCCGTACATGGCGCGGCTTGGCAACGCGGCGGCGCGGGTGCCGGCGATGGTGATGAACGTGCTGCCGCTGCGGGTAGCGGGCGGCGAGGGCGGCGTCGAGGAATTCTGCCGGCGCATCGGGCGCCAGCTCAGCCAGAGCCGCAAGCATGGGCGCTACCGTGGCGAACAGCTGCGTCGTGACCTCGGCCTGGTCGGTGCACAGCACCGTCTGCATGGGCCGTTGATCAACGTACAGCCGTTCTACAAGCCGCTGGCGCTGCCGGGTGTGCAGGCCTCACTGGAAGTGCTGAGCACCGGCCCGGTTGACGACCTGACACTGGGCTTCCGTGGCGATGGACAGACCCTGCTGGATCTGGAGATTGAAGCAAACCCGGCCCTTTATGGCCTGGATGACATGAAGGCGCATGCCCGGCGGCTGCTGCATTTCGTGTCGGCCGCGCTGCTGGCCGAAGACATCGCGACGGTGCCGCTGGCCACGCCGGAAGAATCGAAGCAGGTCGTGCATGGCTTCAATGCCACCACGCATGCGCTGCCTGACACCACCCTGGTCGAACTGCTGCAGCAGGGCATGGACCGCGATCCGTCGGCAGCGGCGCTGGTGTTCGGCGATACGACGCTGGACCATGCTGCGCTGGAGGCCCGCAGCTTCGCCCTGGCCGCGCAGCTGCGCTCGCTGGGCGTGGGCCCGGGCACGGTCGTTGCCGTAGCGCTGCCGCGTTCGCTGGGACTGGTGGTTGCGTTGCTGGCGGTGCTGCGTGCAGGCGGCGCGTACCTGCCACTGGACCTTGCCCATCCCGCGGAGCGCCTGGCGCGCATCCTGGCGTCGGCGCAACCGGTCTGCGTATTGGCAGAGGCCGGCGTGCAATCCCGTCTTTCAGATGTGCCGGTGCTGCCGCCGGAGCAGTGGACCGACGTGAGCTTTGCCGCACCCTGGCCGGGCCCGATGGGCGACGATGCGGCCTATGTGATCTATACCTCCGGTTCGACCGGCGAGCCCAAGGGCGTGGTGATCGAACACCGCGCCATCGTCAATCGCCTGCTGTGGATGCGCGAGCACTATGGCATTGGTGCCGATGACCGGATTCTGCAGAAGACCCCGGCAACGTTCGACGTATCGGTCTGGGAATTCTTCCTGCCACTGCTGTGCGGCGCGACGCTGGTGTTGGCGGGGCCGGACGCACACCGCGACCCGACCGAGCTGGCGCGATTGATCCGCGTCCATGGTGTCACCACCGCACATTTCGTACCGTCGATGCTGGATGCGTTCCTGGCGGCACCGGCCTCACAGGACCTGCGGCTGCGGCGCGTGTTCACCAGTGGCGAGGCGCTGGATGCCGCACTGCGCGACCGCTTCCATGCGCGGGTACATGCCGAACTGCACAACCTCTACGGGCCGACCGAAGCGGCAGTGGATGTGAGCTGGTGGCCGGCGTCGGCCGATGACCGCTCGCGCCCGGTGCCGATCGGTTTCCCGGTCTGGAACACCCGCCTGTATGTGCTGGACGCACGGATGCAGCCCTTGCCGGTGGGCGTGGCCGGTGACCTGTACCTCGGCGGTGTGCAGTTGGCGCGCGGCTATCTCGGCCGCGACGACCTGACGGTCGAGCGCTTCCTGGCGGATCCGTTCCTGCCGGGTGAGCGCATCTACCGCACCGGCGACGTGGCACGCTGGCGGGGCGACGGTGCTGTCGAGTACCTGGGGCGCAGCGACCATCAGGTAAAGCTGCGCGGCCTGCGCATCGAACTTGGCGAGATTGAAGCAGCATTGCGCGAGCTGCCTGGAATGGACCGGGTGGAAGTACTGTTGCGCGATGATCTACCCGGCGAGGCGCGGCTGGTCGCCTATGTGCCGACGGCGCTGCTCGATGCAGCGGCGCTGCGCAGCCATCTGCTGGCGCGGGTGCCGGACTACATGGTGCCGTCTGCGTTCGTGGGCGTGGATCAGTGGCCGGTGACCGCCAATGGCAAGCTGGACCGGTCTGCGCTGCCGAAACCGCCGCAGCAGGACGTTGCTGGGCAGGCGCCGCGTACGCCGCTGGAGCAGGAACTGGCCGGGCTGTTTGCACAGGCGCTGGGGCGTGAACTGCCGGTGGCGGTCGATGTGGATTTCTTCAGCATCGGAGGCGACTCCCTGTCGGCCGTGCACCTGCTGCTGTCCATCGAGCAGCGCTGGCGTTGCGAGCTGGGCCTGGGCGCGCTGTTCGCGCAACCGACCGTAGCCGCGCTGGCGGCACGCATTGCCGAGCCGCCCGCACGCGCCGATCACGCGCTGGGGCCGGTGATTGCGCTGTCGGCATCCGACGAGGCAACCGCAGCCCCCCTGTTCGTGCTGCACCCGGCAGGCGGCATTGCCTGGAACTATCGCGCACTGGCCCGGGCGCTGCAGCCAACGCGCGCGGTGTACGGGCTTCAGTCACCCGCGCTCGATGCCACGCAACCGCTGCCAGGCAGCATCGAGGCCATGGCCAATGACTATGTGCAGCGGGTGATCATGCTGCAGCCACAGGGGCCGATCCATCTGCTCGGCTGGTCGGTGGGGGGCATCCTCGCGCAGGCGATGGCCGTGCGCCTGCACGACATCGGCCGCGAGGTCGGCGAACTGGTGCTGCTCGATGCCTATCCCAGCGAATGCTGGCGTGCCGAACCGGAGCCCGACCCGATCGCGGCGCTGCGGGCGCTGTTGGCCATCGCCGGGCATGACCCGGACGCGCATCCGGAACTGGACGATCGCGAGCGCATCCTCGCCTTCCTGCGGCGCGGCGGCAGCGCGCTGGGAAGCCTGCCCGAGGTGGTGCTCGACGGCGTGGTACGGGCGGTGACCGGAACCAATCGACTGATCCGCGAACACCAGCACCGACCCTTCGTCGGAACGCTGGCGCATGTGCGGGCCGGACGCGATCATCAGGCACGGCCGCAGTTGCAGTCCGCGCTATGGAAGGCACATGCGCTGCAGGTGGATGCCATCGAGCTGCCGTTCCTGCACGCCGAACTGACCGGGCGTGATGCGGTGGCGCAGCTGGCACCGTGGTTGTCGGCGCGGCTGCAGCAGTGGGACAGGCAACAGGAGAGCGCAACATGCAGCTGACGGGTTTTGAAGGGAATGTGGCGCTGGTGACCGGCGCAGCCGGCGGTATCGGTGCGGCGCTGGTCGGGCAACTGCTGGACGCAGGGTGCCGGGTCGTGGCAACCGATCGCGAGCGACCTGCGCTGGCAGCCGACGATGGTCGCGTGCAGGCTTTCGCACTGGACGTCACCGACGGCGCGGCCGTGGACGCGCTGGTAAACCAAGTGGAAGCCACGGTGGGACCGATCATGTTGGCGGCCAGCGTGGCGGGCGTGCTGCATGTCGGCGAGGTCGTGGACACCCGTGACGCGGATTGGCGCAGGGTGTTCGCGGTCAATGCCGATGGTGTGTTCCATGTGGGCCGCGCACTGGCACGGGTGATGTCGCCGCGCCGGCAAGGCGCCATCGTGACCGTCAGTTCCAACGCGGCGGGAGTGCCACGGCATGGCATGGCCGCCTATGCCGCCTCGAAGGCGGCGGCGACGATGTTCACCCGTTGCCTGGGCCTGGAGCTTGCACCGTTGGGCATCCGTTGCAACATCGTTGCGCCGGGCTCCACGCTGACCCCGATGCAGACCGGCATGTGGGAAGACGAGCAGGGCGCGGCACGGGTGATCGCCGGCAATCCGGCCACCTACAAGGCGGGCATCCCCTTGCGCAAGCTGGCCACGCCGGAGGACATCGCGCAGGCGGTGATGTTCCTGCTGTCCGAGCAGGCCGGGCACGTGGCGATGAGTGACCTGTATGTCGACGGTGGCGCCACGCTGCGCGGGTGACGGGGCCGGGCACACCGCCGGGCGGGGTTCATGGGTTGCCGGCCAGCGGCCGGCACTACCACGGGGCGGACGTGACGGGCTTTTGCGTTGGGTAGTGCCGGCCGCTGGCCGGCAACCTCAGCCAATCGGCAGGAAGATCCTCATGGAATCTCGCGCTGTTCCCCGACAGCCAGCGATGTCTGCCTGATCCACGATGGGCCATGAGCAGCGATCTCCTGCGCCACGGGCGGCGCTCCATCATCGGTCAGGTATATGTGCTGACCACGACAACATGCCAGCGCCGCCGACGCTTTGAATGCGGCGCTACCGCAGGCTGCGTCTCCAGCCAGTTTGAGGAACTGGAACGACAAGGCCTGGTCCAGTCACTGGCATGGGTGGTGATGCCGGATCATGTGCATTGGATGTTGCGACTGCGTGCGTCGGAACTGTCGGGTATCGCCCGTCGGTTCAATCATCCAGCGCGTTGGCCGTGAATCGGCTGGTCGGTCGTCGCGGCGTGGTCTGGCAGTCCGGGTACTTCGATCATGCGGTCAGGGCAGAGGAATCGTTGCATCGCCAGGCTCTGTATATCCTGGGCAATCCCATTCGGGCGGGCCTGGCCAGGGAGATTGGCCAGTATCCCTATGCGTGGTCGATCTGGTAGTGCCGGCCGCTGGCCGGCAACCAGGCGGTGTTTCCGGAGATTCATGAGGCTGCCGGCCAGCGGCCGGCACTACCATGGGGCAGGCGCGCGGGTTTTTCCTGTCGGGTAGTGCCGGCCGCTGGCCGGCAACCAGGCGGTGTTTCTGGAGATTCATGAGGCTGCCGGCCAGCGGCCGGCACTACCACCGGTCGGGGTTTGTTAGGTTGCCGGCCAGCGGCCGGCACTACGGCAGGGTGAGCCGATACACCAGCACCCGGTTGTCGTTGTCGTACGCACTGTCGCAGTGCTCGCCCTGCATGCGGCAGTTGCGGGCGGTGAAGTCGTTGTCGTTGCCGATCAGCAGCAGTACGTCGTTCGGGTGCTCTGGATCAAGCGCCGGCAACACGTCCATTGCTTCCCACTTCTCCGACAGCAATCCCGGGTGAGGGCCACGCCCTGTGTCCAGGTCCAGCCCGGCCCGGGCCAGCTGCGGCCGGTCGAGCAGGTTCAGCACCTCATTGAGCTTGGCGGGCACGATGCCGGTCTTCAACATGGCGTCAGCGGGATCGGCCAGCACCGATGCCGTGCCGGTCTCATATTCCGTATCCACCAGATTGGAGGCCTGCGCCACGTTCACCAGCAGCACCGACTTATAGACGATCGGGTCGTCGCCATCCTTGCCCAGGCCATTGCCATCGCGCGCCAGCATCAGGAAACGCTCGTTGTCCAGCGCACGCAGCTCGCTCTGTGCAGCGGTACGGTCGAGCTTGCCTTTGCCGTCGTGGGCGTAGGCGGGCAGGATCATCACATGGTGGCCCACCGGTTGCGCCGGCGTCGGGTTGGCAGACACGTCGTAGACCAGCACGCGGGTGTTGATGCGGCCGGCGGCATTGCCCGCCGCGCTGTCCTGCATCAGCGCGCTCTGCAGGGCAACGAACAGCCGTGTGCCGTCGGGCGACAGGCCCATGCCTTCCACGCCCTGGTTGTTGCGGCGCCCGGTCTGCGGCGGAGCCAATGATCCAAAGGCAGGTTTGCCATCACGTTGTGGCTGGATCGCCTGCGGCGGCACGATCACGCCCTGCAGCTGGCCCTGTGCGTTGAAGTAATAGACGTTGGCGGTGTACTCGTCGCCGATGTAGAAGTGGCCGTCGGCAGTGAACTGCAGCGATTCGGCATCAAGCGCGACCTTGCCGGCCCCCGCGCCCACGGCCGGCGAGGGCAGCACAACGCCACGCTGGATGATGGTGTGATCACCCGGGTCGGCACCGGTGAATGGCTGGCCGTTGTAGTCCTTCAGCACCAGCCCCTTTTCCGGCTTCATCGTCAGCGTGCCGAAGCTCTCTGGCTTGCCCGCCGGCCAGTCGATACGCAGCTGCATGCGCTCCAGGCGGCCGGCGTAGTCGTAGAACAGGCCGGCTTCCGGGTCGTTGCGACCGCGGTCGGGCAGGGTCCACAGCACCCCTTCATAGCCACGCGCGGTACGCCGCCACGTGCCCGGCTGTACCGCCAACGACGAGAACGAGCCCAGCGTATCGCCTAGGAAGTCCACGGTGCCGGCCGGCAATCGTCCGGCGGCGACCAATCCCTTGTCCACGTAGGTGAAGCTGGCCACGTCCACCGCGCGTGGTGGCATGCCGCGGGCTTCATGCGGTGCGTTGTAGCCGCTGACCGAGAGCGCGGCCAACAGCAGGGCAGTAACGGACATCAATGGACTCCTCGGCCGGCGATCAGAAACGGATGTCGATGGTACCGAACACCTGGCGAGGTGCCGACGCATGGAACACATACAGCTTGCCGGCCGGGTCGCTGGGGGCGAACACGCTCGAGTCCAGGTTGCTGGCGTAGCGCTTGTCGCCCACATTGGTCACGTTCAGCGACAGGCGCATGCCCTTGGCGAAGCCAACCTGACCGAAATCGTAGCCACCGGCCAGGTCGAACACGGTGAAGCCACCAAAGCCCTGGTCGTTGGTATAGGTGTAGAAGCGTTCGCCGGTGTACTTGCCGCGCAGGCTGGCGAACCAGCCGTTGTCGCGCCAGGTGATTTCGGTGGCCAGCAGCTGCTTGGGCGTGTCGGTCTGGATCTTGCCCTTGATCTGCTGCTCGACGCCGGCCTGCGTGTAGTTGGAGGCATATGTCGAGCGGTTCACCGACGCCGAGGTGTACCAGCTGAAGTGCTCGTTCGGTGTCCACAGCACGGTCAGTTCAGCACCGCGGCTGTCGACGCCGCCGACATTGTAGAAACGGTTGCCGCAGGTGGGGCCGACCGGCTGCCGCGAATCGCAGGGGTTGTACTGCAGCAGGCGATTGTCAAAGCGCACGCTGTAGGCAGCGACCGATGCCTGCAACGTATCTGTGACGAAGCGATAGCCCGCCTCCAGCGAGCGTGACTCTTCAGGCTTCAGGTTGCCCTGCGCGTTCCAGGTGGCCTGGCTGACCGCCTGTGGGCCAAGTTTGAAGCCGCCCTGGAACATGGCGATGTTCTCGGCGTAGCTGGCGAACACTTCGTGATGCTCGCTGAGGCGGAAGTTGGCACCCACGCTGGGCAGGAAATTCCTGCTGGCCTTCAGCGAACCGGTGGCGAACTGGTTGTTCGAGCTCGGCAGGATCGGTGTCTTCGCATCGCCCGGCAGCGCCTGCGCATCGGAGGTGGCGTGCGGGCTCTTGGCGCCGAACTCCAGGGTCAGGCGGTCATCGAGCAGGCGCCAGGTGTCCTTCAGGAAGAACTGGTGGGTCTTCCAGCGCGTACGCTGGGCGAACACGCCCACATCCGAGGGCAGGGTGTTCATGCCGCTGAGGTCGCGTGGACCGTCCACCGCCGTCTGGTAGCGTTCGGCGCTGCTGGTGTTGCGTTCGTACCAGACGCCACCTTCGAGGCGGTGTGCGCCCAGCTCCCAATCGAAGGACAGCGTGCCGCCATCGCGGTCGATGGTGTAGATGGTGTTGCGGAAGATGAGCGGGATTTCCTGCGCGGTGCCTTTGTTGGACCACGCACCGCTGTTCCAGTTGTGGCCTTCGCCGCGGTCATCGTGGTGGTAGGCCAGTGCCCGCAGGCTGAAGCCATCGGCCAGGAAGAAATCACCGGCCAGGTAGTACAGGTTGTCATCGCGCAGGATCTGCCCGGCGGTGAATGCGCCGTCGGCGTCCTTGTCCGGACCGCTGTTGTCGCACTTCTTCGCGTTGAGGCTGGCGGCGTTGCAGTAGGCCTTGGCCACGGCCTTGTTCCAGTCCGGTGCGTAGCCGCCCCAGTCCCAGCCCAGGCCGCGGGACATCTCGTCCTTGGACAGGTAGAAGTAGTCTGCCTGGCTGGTCCGCGAGGTGTCGACGAAACCTGTGATCTGGCCGCTGCCGAAGTTCCACACGCCCTTCGCGTTGAACTGCTTGGTAGTGGATGTGTTGTACGCGGTCTGGTCGTTCCACAGGTCCGAGACCGCGTTCATGCCCGATACGTAGCCGGAGAATCCGTTGTACTCGCCGCTGTCCACGCGCACGAAGGTGCGACGGTTGGCATCGCTGCCGAAGGTCTGCACCACGCGGCCGCCCAGTTCCTGCGCTGGGCGGTCGGAGGTATAGGAAATGGTGCCGCCGAGGTTGCTGGTGGACGGCGTGCCGAGGCTGCCGATGCCCACCGCCAGTTCGGCGCCCGCCATGTTCTCGCTGATCAGCGCACGGTTGATGGTCAGGCCGTTGTAGTTGTTGTACGCACCATCGCCCAGCGGCACGCCGTCCAGCGTGTAGCCCAGGCGGGTGGAGTTGAAACCGCGCAGGCTCAGGGTCATCGACTGTTCGTTGGTGCCCAGCGCGTCGGCCGACTGCGCGTTGACGCCGGGCAGCAGGTTGAGCGTCTTCTGCAGGCTGGTTCCCGGCGGCAGGATGTCCAGGTTCTCGCGGGTGATGCGCTGCACCTGGCGCGCCTCGCCACTGCCGATGACTGAAACCGCATCGAGTTCGGTGGCCGACGGCGCCTGCTGCGCCCACGCGGTCGGTGCAAGGGCCAGGGACAACGCAGCAGCCAACAGGGTCTTGGTCATGGAACAGGCACTCAGGCAAGCGCGAGCCGCCGCATGGAAGCGGAGCTCAGGCAGATGAAAGGGGAAACACGCGATGCGATCACGGGCGCCTTGGGCGCCGCGCGATCAACGTGAAAATGGTGCGCTAGACAGATGACTGTCTGGTGACATGGTCATCTGCGGACATCACGCGCGGGTAGTGCCGGCCGCTGGCCGGCAGCTGCAGGATGCTGCGGAGGGTTCATGAGGCTGCCGGCCAGCGGCCGGCACTACCGCTATCCGTCAACCCGCGTTGCTGCGTGTGCGCATTAGCGTCGCATCCTGCAATGCCCGCGGCTTCATCTGCGGACATACGGGCGGGTAGTGCCGGCCGCTGGCCGGCAACTGCGGGATGCTGCGGAGGGTTCATGAGGCTGCCGGCCAGCGGCCGGCACTACCGGTATCGGTCAACCCGCGTTGCTGCGTGTGCGCTTCAGCGTCGCATCCTGCAATGCCCGCAGCTTCATCTGCGGACATACGGGTGGGTAGTGCCGGCCGCTGGCCGGCAACTGCGGGATGCTGCGGAGGGTTCATGAGGCTGCCGGCCAGCGGCCGGCACTACCGGTATCCGTCAACCCGCGTTACGCGGCTTGCGTGTGCGTTTGGGTTTGGCTGCATCAGCGCCGCTGGCGGCACCATCCTGCAACGCCTGCAGCCACGACAGCGTATCGACATAGTCGATGAAGTGGCGCAGATACCCGGGGCTGGTCGCCTGCATCGTGTCCAGCATGCGCTGCACCAGCACCGCCGAGTTCAGCGGGCCACCATCCGCCGGGGCTTCGGTGCGCAGCGAGCGGCGCACCTGCAGTTCGCTGCGCAGCTCGGACCACTCGCGGCGCACGTCGTCCAGCATCGGCACCTGCGGGTAGTGCAGCAGCGATCGCGACCCGGTGTCGAGGTCGCGCACCAGGGCACGCAATCCCTCCAAAGGCGAGGACTCAGCTGCCATTGCCGTTCTTCTCGCCCGGCGCAGCAGCCTTGGGCTTGGGAATCGGCGCGATCTCAACGCGGCGGTTGCGCGCGCGGCCATCTTCGTTGGCATTGGAGCTGACCGGCTGCTCGCTGCCGAACGCGGCGGCGAACACCGCATCGGCCGGTACGCCGTCGGCGATCAGGGTGCGGGTGACCGTCAGCGAGCGCTGTGCGGACAGCTCCCAGTTGTCGGCGAAACGGCGGTTGCCTTCCCGCACCGGTGCGTCATCGGTGAAACCGCTGACCATCAGGATCTCTTCGCGCGTGCCGAGATAGGCCGCCAGCGGCGCTGCCAGGCTGCGCAGCAGTTCCTGGCCTTCCGGCTGCAGCTGGTCGGAGTTCAGCGCGAACAGCACGCTGCCGCTGATGCCGATGCGGCCATTCACCAGCGTCACCCGGCCGGCGGCGAGCGGGCCAGCCAGCGCCTGTTCCAGCGTCTGCAGGCGCTTGGCTTCGGCCTGGCGCTGCTTGACCTCCTGGTCCAGGCGCTGCGACAACTCCAGCTGCACGGCGACCACGCCGACCAGAATCAGCACGAACGCGCCCAGCAGCACCGACATCAGATCGCCGAATGCCGCCCAGATCGGGGCGTGTGAGCCGCCGTCGACCTCCAGCTCGTCGCTCATGCGCTGCCGGCCTTGCCGCGGCGCGCGGCCAGCTG
>Ga0153974_1000218_pt1 | contig 13727 bp, 13 predicted proteins | sample TSGA058MetaG_FD_104741 | JGI IMG/M metagenome (GOLD analysis project Ga0153974, IMG submission 104741) | Attine ant fungus gardens microbial communities from Georgia, USA - TSGA058 MetaG | ecosystem: Host-associated > Fungi > Mycelium > Unclassified | place: USA: Georgia, Yuchi Wildlife... | reverse complement strand
CTTCAACTGACGGTAGAAGGACAGAAATTGTTGGGGTATGCCAGGAGAATGCTCGACTTGCATGCAGAAATTAAGACATCCTTTCAAGGGGAAGGCCTTACAGGTCGTATTCGGTTAGGGGTGCCTGACGATTATGCGGCGAAGTACCTGACACCCGCGCTTAAACGGTTTGCCTCACACTTTACCGCTGTGGAGATTGAGTTAGTTTGCGAGCAATCGACCTCATTACTGCCGCGCGTTGAACAGGGAGAACTCGACTTAGCTTTGGTTTCTCGTGAAAGGCCCAATCAAGGTACGTTTTTATTCTACGAGCCTATGGTATGGGTAGGTTCCTCACAGTTTGAGCTCTGGCGGCGTGACCCAATGCCGCTTGCCGTTTATGAGCCAACGAGCTTAGCAAGACGTAGTGCGATCAACACACTTGGCCTGCAAGGACGACGATATAAAGTGGTCTACCATAGTTCAAGTTTGGCAGGACAGATCGCGGCGGTAGAGAGCGGGCTGGCTGTGGCCGTCTTCACACACTGTAGTGTCCCGCCACATTTACAAATATTAGGGAATCCTCAGCAACTCGGGCCACTCGAACCGATGGAGGTGGCGCTTTATCGTAGTCCGTGTTCACTGGATAATATCGCCGTGGATAATCTATATCGGTTATTACTGAAAACACTGCGATCCTAAACCTATTATCCGTATCTTTAAGATTTAATAAAGAATCGCGCCATTAGATTGAAAAATTATACTTTTTACGATCATGAACATTTTAGGCTTTATAAGGTCAATTATATAATTCCGATACTAAAAATATAAATGATATAGCTTGGTAGCATAAAAAATGTCCATTTTACGAAAGTTAGCCTGTAGTGTTTTCGACTACAGCACGCAGCCATTGATTGCCGATAACATTCAAACCGTAGTGTTACACATCCCGGATCAAATCGGAGATGCCATGGCGACTTATCCCCTAATCAGATCATTGGAAAAGCAGCAGATTGCGCATCTCATTATCATCGCCTCGACCCTTAATCATCATGTATTTGAGGCACTCACTCTTACAAATACTCGCTTAACGGTGATGACAACCTCATTTCAAGATGTCGCTCGCTATCAAGAGATTAAGGCGTTAGCCAAACAGATTCGCGCTGAACATGGGGTTCCCGATCTCTGTATTGAAGCAATGCGTAAAAAGAATCTCAAGACCCTATTGTTTGTGAAAACCTTGCGGGCAAAGGCGAATTTACAAGCGGTAGGCCTTAAGATGCGTTGTTTCTCTCCTTCTTGTCGGGTGGCATCGCGCATGGATCAAAAATTTCGCGCACCCGTGCCAATGACATGGTCTATCCTCATGCGCGAAGCAGGGTTTCCTGTTGTAAATGCCGGATTCGAACTGCCGATCCCCGAAGCGACGTTGCAAGAGGTCGCGTCAGAGCTCCGTTCACTCGGGCCTTATATCGCGCTAAACCTTGAAGGCAGTGTGGCAGAACGCACCTTTTCACCCGAGGCAGCCGACCAGTTGCTTACGCTTATTCAACAGGTTAGCCCATTGCCCATCGTGATTGTGCATAGTCCGAAAATGAGTGAGCAAGCAAAAAAACGCGTAGCCGAATGGCATAATGTCCATCGGTTATCGCTTGAACCTTCCATTCTTCGCACCGCCGCGGTAATACGTAATGCAGTTCTGACGATTTCTCCTGACACGTCCATTGTCCATATGGCCAGTGCTTACCAAGTTCCCGTTCTTGCCGTTTACTCTAATTTTAAAACACGCTGGCCGCCGATGCAGACCCTAGCCGAAACGGTAGTGGTGGGGAGAGAAATCAGTGCGTTTCATGCGGGGGAGTTTAGCGAAAAACTGCAACGACTCATCACGCGAATCGCTCCTTGATTTCCACTGTTCTACTCTGTTGGACAAAGAAGAAATAAAAGCGCTAAGCTATCGGTCACTCTGATTGAAGTGAGTCGCCGATAGCATGACTGACACCCACTTGTTTCCCTATGCGATAGCGTTACGAAAAAATAAACATTACTCGCAAAGCCGAAAAAGGCTGTTTTCTCTATTAACCACTGCCGCGGATAAGGGACCGATCTATCTCCATATTGCTTGGTCGTATGATAATCAAGGTAGAGAAACACAGGCGCTCGATTTTTATCAGCAGGCGCTAGGGTACCCCCTTTGTGCCGATGACGAATTCGAGGCCGCATTTGGCTTGGCCTGTACAGCTCGCTGTTTAGGGCGATACGCTGAGGCGGCAGGACACTTCGAGCGGTTATCGATCCGTTACCCGGCACGCACTGAAATTATTCCTTTTTATGCATTATGTGCCGTAGCATTACAGGATACGGCACTGGCAAGTCGCTTATTAATGGGATTAGTGATTACGCATCCTCCCACCGACGCAATAGCCGCTTACCAATCGACCCTAGCAGGGTATTGGCATGACCCGCTTTATGTCGCAGAGAGGACGGAGGTCAATAACAGTTCTCAGCAGTGAAAATCGTGAAGGGGACTTCACCTTCCTGATAAGTATCCGGTACCTTATGGTCTTCGAGATAATCGACCATAAGTTTTAAAGCGATATCCGCATGGCGGTATGCATTCTGATCAATCACAAAAGACAATTGGTCCGCTTTCAACAGTTGCGAAGTGATAGGATACAATTCGTGGGTGAGGTAGGCGCATTTGCCTAATAATTGATAACGAGACAGTAATCGACTTACCTCAGCATTCACGTCCCCGGTATTATAAAGACCCGCCAGCCTTGGTAGGCTTGAGAGGGCGTTATGCTGACAACAATCCTGCAAGGGGGCCGGGGAGCGGTTACCCATGCCAATCCAACCAGTGGAGCGATGCCAAGTTTTGCTTGGAAATTATCCGATCAACAAGCCGCTGCCGTCGCAACCTATATCCGTAATAGTTGGGGAAATGCTGCTGCACCGGTTACGGTAAAAGAGGTTAATGCCAGAAGAGAAGCAATCAAGCTCCCTTCGCAAATGCCTTCACAGTAATTTCTCTCACCACAATCAGCAGCGCTAATAGTCGTTATCAGCAATGCTGATTGTTCTTTTTTCTTAGTTTTTGACATCCTTTTGTTATCTGATATTACGTTTAAAGAGACAACTACGATGCAAAATTCTATTCACTGGCCTGAAAAATTCTTACCAGGTTTTAGCGATAATTTTTGTTCCAACGAGGTTATTGTTGCGGGACTCAGCGCTGCGGATATTTGGCCGTTATTGATCACCCCTTCATTGTGGCCAAGTTACTACACTAACGCCGCGAATCCAGGTTTACATGATACGGATAGCGACACATTATTTGCAGACTGTCGTTTTTATTTCGACACCTTCGGCTTTTATGTTGAATCACAGGTTACCGAATATGTTGCACCAAATGCCGGCGTTCCTGGCCGTATTTCGTGGCATGGTTGGGTAGGAGAAGAAGGGAGTGCCGATCGTTTAGAGGTGTTACATGCCTGGTTAGTGGAAGATTTAAGCCAAGGACGTGTGCGGATCCTTACTCAAGAAACGCAAAATGGCGAGCCAGCCAAAGCCTTGGCGACCGCCACGCCTAATCCGATGATCAACGGCCACCAAGATTGGCTGGTGGGATTAGTGAATACGGCAAAAAATAACACCTTATCCTCGAGCTAAGATAAGCGTCGCAACTCGACAAATACCTTCTCTGCCTTTAGCCTTAGCCAATAAGGGTATTAAAGGATCAGTGTCAGAGATGAAAAATGAACTCCGCAGTTTAGATCTGAATCTGCTAAAAGCGCTCGGTGCGTTGCTCGAAGAGCGTAGTGTGACTCGTGCAGCGCATCGACTTGCCATCAGCCAACCAGCGGTCAGTGGTATGTTGGTTAAACTGCGCGAGCATTTTGGTGATCCGTTATTTGTACGAACGCCTGACGGTATGATGCCGACTGCACGAGCCGAAGAGTTGGCCGGTCCAGTCACTCAGATTCTGCGGGATATTACTCAGTTATTAAATCCGCCGCACTTCGATCCCCTTAGTGCAACCCTAACCTTTACTCTTGCCGCCACGGATTATGCCCTCAGCGCTGTGCTTATCCCGTTGATTGCAGAATTGAAATCACGCGCGCCCGGTATCAATCTTGCTGTACGACCAATTATTGATGGTCAGGTGACCCAACAGCTGGCGCGAGGAGACGTTGACCTTGCCTTTCTGACGCCGGAAACTACCGCAGAAGAGCTGCATAGTCGGAGCCTTTATCAAGAAGAGTATGTCTGTGTCGCGCATCGCTCGCATCCTGCTGCGCAGCGCTTATCGATGACACTCGAGCAATTTTGTCACTATGAACATGTCTTAGTTTCTACCGAAGGAAAATTTAGCGGTCCCACCGATGAAAAACTGGCTGAATTGCATCTTGAGCGCCGTGTAGGCGTCTCAGTAAATAGTTTTCATGCCGTACCGGAGATATTGCGTCTTACCACTATGATAGCAGTGCTTCCAAGACGTCTAGCCATGACTACCCACGATCTGGTCATTATCCCGATGCCGCTGACGGTACCCGGGTTTACCAAAAGTATGGCTTGGCATACCCGTCGCCATCAGGATCCTGCTCATCGTTGGTTACGCGCTTTATGTGTGGAAGTGAGCCAGCAGGATGACATAACCCTCGCAACGTGATAAGTTAGTTATTCAAAAAGCTATTCATAAATCTATTCAAACGAGGGCCTATCGATGGCAAATCGTACCGAAGCCATACGCCTACAACTTCAACAATCACCGATGACGGCAAAGCAACTGACTGAAAAACTTGAAGTTAGTCAGCCGACACTTTCGCGTGCGCTTAAAATCATGGAAAGCGATATTGTTAAAGTAGGTGCGGGGCCTTCTATTCATTATGCACTGAAACACCCTCATCGTGGCTTTCGTGACGCACCGATCTATCGGATATCGGAGACAGGGAAAATTAAATTATTGGGCGTCCTGACCCCGGTCTATCCTCAAGGCTTTGTGATGTGCCAGACCGATGGCGTCATCCACCATAGCGATGGATTACCTTGGTGGCTTTTTGATATGCGCCCGCAGGGCTATCTTGGCCGGGCGTTTGCAAGTGCCTTTTCTTCAGAATTAGGCATATCATCGAATCCAGAGAGTTGGCAGGACGACGATGTCATCAGAGCCTTGTTGAGCCACGGGCATGATAGCGTTGGTAACTTGCTTATTGGTGAAAAGGCGAAAGAACACTTTTTAGCGATGCCAACCCCGACACCCATAGACCGCGATCAGCATTATCGGCAGCTCGCGTTATCGTCCAGTTTGGGTGAAGTACCTGGTTCCTCCGCAGGGGGAGAACAACCTAAATTTTGTACCTTCAGTGCTCGCGGCCATGTACTCGTCAAATTCACCGCACACGAAGATAATCCGGTTAGTGAACGTTGGCGTGATTTGCTGTTAGCAGAGCATTTAGCGTTACAAGTACTCGGCGTTGACACAACGATAATTGATTTAGGCCGCCAACGTTTTCTAGAAATCCCTCGTTTTGACCGACAACATGCCTTGGGTCGGATTGGAATTTTTTCATTGCGCGCTTTAGAAGCGGAGTTTATCGGCAAAGCCCGCGAACCTTGGCCAAGCTTAGTGAAATTACTCGCTGATCAGCAGCATGTCGTTCCCGAAGCAGTGCAACAGGCAGCAACGCTATGGGGATTCGGTGTGTTAATCGGTAATACTGATATGCACCACGGTAACTTATCCTTTATCAGTGAAAAAGGACGGCCTTACCAGTTAGCACCCGCCTACGATATGCTACCGATGGGCTTTGCGCCAAAATCGGGTGGCGAAAGAGTCAATACGTTGCGGCCGGCAACGATAACCGATGTGATTGATGAACAATGTTGGCATCAAGCATTAGAGATGGCTGAAGAATTTTATCGTCTCGCGCAGGCTTCTACTCACTTTTCAGCAAGTTTTATGCCTTGCCTCGAGGCATTAGGCAAACATCTTGCGGATGCTCGACAGCGTATCGAACGTTTAGGGTAGAGGGCGGCGATGATCTATTGTGCTAAAAGTAGTGCTCATTCTGCGATGATATTTTCTGGCTCGTCGCTCAACGAAAGAGTAATGAGTTAACCATTAAGGAAAACTTTCAGAAGGAAGCGCTGATGCTTAAAGAGAACTTCAACGAACTGCAAATTTTCTTTGTGGTCGCACGAGAGCGTAGTTTTACAAAAGCCGCGAGTAAGTTGGGCGTCACACAATCTGCACTCAGCCATGCAATAAAAGCCTTAGAAGAGAGACTTAATATTCGTCTTCTCACGCGCACGACGCGAAGTGTTGCACCAACACTGGCGGGAGAAAAGATCATTGCTTGCCTCGAACCGCGTATCGCCGATCTGGAACAAGAACTGGAATCACTTATTCACCTTAATGGCAGAGTTTCTGGTACCGTTCGATTATCTGCTGGAGAGCATGCCGTTCGCAGTTTGATATGGCCGAAGCTAAAGTCATTACTCCAAAACTATCCTGATATTAATCTAGAACTGATCGTGGATAATGGTTTTGTCGATATTATAGCAGAGCGTTTTGATGCCGGTGTCCGCTTGGGGGAAAGTGTGGATAAGGATATGATTGCAGTCAAGATTGGACCAGAAATGAGAATGGTCTTAGTCGGCTCACCAGCCTATTTTACTGCCAATTCTCCGCCTGAAACACCGCACGATCTTCGAAAACACCGATGTATTAATGTGCGTATGCCAACGGCTGGCGGTATTTTCCATTGGGAATTCGAGAAAGATGGACACACTTTACGAGTCAAAGTGGAAGGGCAGCTAACCTTTAATTTACTGGCAGAAAGAGTCGATGCGGCACTGTCGGGTTTTGGTATCGCCTACCTACCTGAAGATATTGCTCAGCCTTACATCACGTCTCATCAACTTGTTCAAGTCTTACCAGATTGGTGTCATACTTTTCCAGGTTACTATCTTTATTATCCCAGCCGTAAGCTGCATCCACCTGCTTTTTCACTGATAATTGATGCACTACGCCACACAGAATAAAGGTTTATCCAAGAAGGTCTGTAATCTTAGAGATTTTTTTTAGTCTTAAGTAATAAATTCAGTTGAAGTAGTTGTCTGATATCTCCAATGATAACAATACTCGCCAATCCACCATTACTCGATAGGACCCATGAATTAGCGATAATGGAGGAGGGCGACAGCGAGGTCCATTTAATACCTGACGCTTAACCCTTGATGCTTTGGAGCTTCGACCAATCGTTAGACATCAAGCTTACGGTCAGTTAACCACTCGACCATTGCTGGATCACGATGAGAGAAAAAAGCGCTGGTTGCTGTATCGAGCGCCGTGATACGTAGTACATCTTGCGTACTGAGTTCAAAATCGAAAATATCGATATTTTCCACCATACGCTCTTTGCGTACCGATTTTGCCAGCGATACGATACCGCGCTGAAAAATCCAGCGTAACACAACCTGGCCCACGCTCTTGCCATATTTATGAGCCAGCGCTGTCAATACAGGATGGTCGAAGAGTCCATTTTTACCTTCAGCAAAGGGTGCCCAAGCTTCAGGTTGTATGTCACGGCTCTTATTCCATGGCACGGCCTGTAACTGTTGATTAAAAGGGTTAACTTCAATCTGGTTTACGGCAGGCGTAATGTTGTTAAACGCAATAAGATCCGCAAGTCGATCAGGGTGGAAGTTACTGACGCCAATGGCGCGAATTTTACCCGCTTGTTGCAGTTCTTCCATCGCACGCCAAGCACCATGGACATCACCATAAGGCTGATGAATAAGATAAAGGTCAACATAATCCAGCTGAAGTCGGTTAAGTGAACGTTCGAATTGTGCTTTGGCACCTTGATAGTGAGTATCCTGGAGCCAAAGTTTCGTCGTAACAAAAAGTTCTTCACGCGCAATACCTGTCTGTTTTAATGCCATCCCAACATGCGATTCGTTCTGATAAGATGCAGCAGTATCGATAAGTCGATATCCTGTATCGATGGCGTCAATGACGGCTCTTTTGCATTCAGCGGCATCAGACATCTGGAATACGCCAAAGCCAACTAAGGGCATCTCGACACCATTGTTCAATTTAACAGTTTGCATAACATTATCCTTAAGCTGTTGAGTAAGAGAAGGTTAAGGCAAAATCACTGAGATGATTAGAGGGCAGATGTTACTAGGGTTTATTAGATTGGCTAATAAATTAAAAATGTCTGGCACTCTAGGTGATATACAGAAAAACGACGAAGTGACATTCTATTGATGAGATGAAAGGGGATGGAATAGCAAGAAACTTCATAGAGGAAGGAACTAGTAGGAAACTGAAACGGCACCTAAAACCCAATTTAACATAATATACATTATGCGCACCAAGGTAACGTAGAGCGAAAAATAGCAGTCCGATATGCATCAGTCATACAGCCAGCGGCCAGCCTTTGCAGATTCGATTAGCATGTTGAGGGTCAGCAACTTTGCATCGTTACGATCTTTCACAGGAAAATAAATACTGAAATCAAGATCTGCATGCCTGAGAGTAAACTTAGTAAAAATCTCACCGCGCAAATCCTGGGCTTCTTCCTCGTCCATGTTTATTGATTGGTAATGTTTAATCACTTTGATAAAAATCGACAGCAATTTCATTTTTTAGGAAAGTTTCGCTATGGAATTCCCTATTCATTATCAATTATAAGGACTCCGATAGATTTACTTGTAAATTCAAGATGGCTTAAATTAAATAATCTCCTTGAATGAAATAAATTATTTACAACCAGGAGCTTTATACCGAAAATTTTCCTCGCCACCCATGAAATCACCCAATTCTACTCACCACATTGATTCTAAATCTTGACGGTGGATAACTACTTATCGCTAAAAAACCCGGTACTCCCTACCCCATCAACCCTGCCATCAGTTCCTCCTTTATCTCTTTTTTAAACTGATAAATAGCCGTTTCAGGGTTAATATAGAGCCACATCGACTTCTTAATTACCGGCAGTAGACCGTCGAGTTGGCAAAGTTTAATACTGCCTTGAGATAATTTACTGGAAATGATCCGTGATGACTCAAAGGCAATTCCTTTACCACTTTCCACTGCGGTAAATAACTGTGAGGCGCGGCTGTAATATATTTTACGATGTTCGGGAATGGTAACCTCATTAACCTTAAAAAACTCATCCCAATGCGCCAAACCATGTTGATTATAAAGCAATGTACAGTGTGATAAATCGTCGATGGTTTTTATTCTTTCTGCAATGTCTGGTAAGGCAAATGGGTAGTAGATATCATCGCCTAGATAGTGGTTTCCCGGTACCGTATGCGCCAATGAATGAAAATACACAACGATATCCCAATCGCTCAATTCGCCATCAAATGGCCGCTCTTCTGAAACCATTTCGATAGTATAAAAGTGATAGCTTAGCTCTTCTAATAAACGTTGATTAAGCAATAGAGACGAAATTCCGGGAGGCGTATAAATACGAATCTTACTGCCCTGTTCTTTTAATTTGGTAATGCCTTGATTAAGAACGCGTAGACTCTTTTTTGCATAGTCGGCAAAAATCTCGCCCTGAGGTGTCAAAGATACCCCTGCCGCCTCCCTTAAGAACAACTTAATCCCTAACCGCACTTCCAGTTTCTTTATCGCCTGGCTTACCGCGCTGACCGTAAGATGTAATTGATTGGCTGCCTCAGTGAATGATTTGGCCTCAGCCACGGCTACAAAGGCGGGTAAGCAACTGAGTACTATCGGATCACTTTTCATTTCTTAAACCCTGATTATCATCATGATGGGTTATAGCATAGCTTAGCCTTAAGTATTACTTAAGAGCAATTTAAAAACATGCGATGGACTCTGTGGCCGTAGCCCCTAAAATTAGTGGACACTAGGAGGAAACTATGACAACAAAAAAATCTTTAGCCATAGTCACGGGTGGCTCGCAAGGTATCGGATTCGCTATTGTCGAAACCTTAATTGCCGCTAACTATTTCGTCGTTATTGCCGACTTACATGCACCAGCCGTCAATATTGATGCGACTCAACAGGCTACTATTCATTATCAGCCCTGTGATGTTGCCGACGCACAGTCGGTAAAAAATCTCGTTGAATACGTCATGGCGCAATATGGCCATATAGAGGTACTGATTAATAACGCTGGCGTGGTCTGCCAAGGTGAATTGACCTCACTGAGTCAAGACACTTGGCAGAGGGTATTTAAGATAAATGTTGAAGGTCCCTTTTTACTCTGTCGCGACGTGATCCCCATCATGCAGCAGCAGAAATTTGGACGCATTGTTAACATCGCTTCGGTCGCGGCACAAACCGGGGGAGGCTTTCTAGGTAACACCTGTTACGCCGCCAGTAAGGGCGCGGTAATTTCTCTTTCCAAGGGGATTGCTCGTGAGTACGGCGAACAGGGGATCAGCTGTAATACGCTCTGCCCAGGGTATGTCGAAACGCCCCTTACCGCAGCCATGAGTCACGAGCAAGTGATACATGCGGTACAAGCTATCCCGGCTAAACGCCCTGGGACGCCTAGCGATATTGCGCAAGCAATACTACTCTTAGTCAATGAAAAAAACAGCTATATCAATGGCGTAACTCTAAACGTCGATGGCGGTTTAATTCGTTATTAATCGGAGATCTCATGAGCAAGATTACACAATATTCAACTATTGGGGCCCTAATGTCGGGGCATTTCGCAGGCGATTTTACATTCCAAGACGGCCATAGCCCGACGCTGTTTGGATTAGGGTGTTCTTGTGGGATTAGCGGCGAGCTCACGGTATGCAATGGCGAATTTTGGGAGGCGACAGCGGGTGAATCGCTGCATCAGCTCAGTGATAGCACGCTTCCCTTTTTACAAGTCACCGACTTTGTGGCGGAACATTCTTTTAAGGCGACAGATATCAGTAATGAAAACGTTGAGCAGCATCTCGCAGACCAGCTGGCGATCAATAATATTTTCTTGGCGGTGAATGTGAAAAGCTGCTTCGATGAAATGGTCATTCGCCGTCCGCAACGTGATGAGTCGCAAACGCGAACAGTTAAAGAAATGTCCGATGCACAGCAAGTGGACACGCACAACGGTATTGCTGGCCAGTTAATCGGTTTTTGGACACCGGAATTATTTGGTCGAATCTCTGTGCCCGGTTTTCACTTCCACTTTCTCAGTGACGACCGTAAAATTAGCGGACACGTACTCTCCTATAAGGCAACGGATGCAGTGGTAGATTACCAAGTTAAACAGACTATCGAAATCAGTAACCCGGCGAGTGAAGCTTTCACTAAACTTGACATCGATGTCGAAAAATTGGACGAGCTAATCAGTCACGTCGAGAAATAATCGACTAGGCATCTTCGGATGCCTAGCCTCAAGATTACGCGAGTAACCCGCCATCGACCGGCATTGCAATGCCGGTAATATAGCTAGCCTTCTCACTTACCAAGAATCCTACCGCATTAGCAATATCATTGACTTGGCCGTAAGCACCCGTCGCGACAAAGCTACTGAGGTATTTAGCTTCCTCGGTATCAGCAGGATTTAAATCCGTATCAATCGGGCCGGGTTCCAAAACGTTGATCGTAATCCCTTTTTGCCCAAGATCCCGTGCAACCCCTTGTGCGAACCCACGTAATCCTGCCTTGGTCGCGGCATATACGGAAAGTCCACCAAAAGGGACACGTCCTGCGAACGCTGATCCCATTAATACAATCCGGCCACCCTCACCCATCACTTTTGCCGCTTCGCTGGTTTCAATCATCATTCCGCGCAAATTGAGGTTCAACACCGCATCAATATCATTACTGGTCACTTCTGTAATAGGTTTATGATTGCCGATCCCTGCATTACACACCAAAGCATCGAGGCGACCCAATTGTTTCACAGTCTCCTTGATCACTAATTGGTTACCCTCAACCGTTGAACCGTCTGCTTGAATCAGCGCAACCTTACGACCCAGCGCAGTGATCTGTGCAGCAACTTCATCAGCTTTGGCCTTATTACGTGCGAAGGAAATGGCAATATCGAAGCCTTGCTCGGCTAATTGGCGAGCGATGGCTGCGCCAATACCACGGCTTCCGCCAGTAATCAGTGCAACTTTACGTGTCATGATTTACTCCTTATTCAAGGGATTGGGATACGTCACTGACAGTGACTCATCAAGTCCTTGAAGGGTAACATTTTTTGGCAGGATTTTGCGGCAAGAAAGTGGTAATTCGTGCCATCAAATACTCTGAAAGCCTAATTAACCTCTAACCCCTGCTTTTATACTGGATATTTGCCTTAACCATCACGTTTATCGTCGACAGGCATGGAAGATGTGAGGGAAAATCGGTACCCTAGGCAGCATAAAATATCGATTACAATAAGAAGCAATGGAGAATGACATGCCCATTACTCGGCGTGATTTTTTAAATGGCTCGGCGATTACCTTAGCCGCCGGCCTAACACCCTTTAAATTGAGTTATGCGGCAATGACCGCTGAAAACGCTCGCTATTATCCACCAGCATTGATGGGGATGCGGGGGAACCATCCGGGTTCTTTCGAGATGGCTCATAAAATTGGCCGTGAAGGACTCATTCCGGCGGTGAAAAAACTGTCCGCGAAAGAACACTACGATCTGGTCATCGTCGGCGCAGGATTAAGTGGCCTCGCGAGCGCGCTATTCTGGCAGCAAAAAATGGGTAAAGACCAACGTATCTTGCTACTGGATAACCACGATGACTTTGGCGGCCACGCGAAGCGTAACGAGTTCTCCACCCCTGAAGGGACCATTATTGGCTATGGCGGCAGTGAATCCTTCCAATCACCTACGCATATTTACAGCCCGGTGGTCTTAGCGTTATTAAAATCGCTCAACGTTGATATTCAGCAGATGGCGAAAGATTTCGATGTCAATTTCTACCCCGACCTTAACCTCAGCCGCGGCGTCTATTTCGACAAAGCGCACTTTGGGGAAGATAAACTAGTCAGCGGTGATCCAGATGGTGTGGTCGCTGACGACATCCCCCCGAATCGTCGTAATGGTCGCCCTATTACCGACTATATCAATGATTTCCCTCTGTCCTCAGATGATCGTCAGGCCTTAATTTTATTGCATACCCTGCCTAAAGATTATTTAGCCGGAATGGAAATTCAACAAAAAGTCGATTGGCTTGCTAAAAATAGTTATTTAACCTTTCTGAAAGATAAGGTTGGCTTGTCCCAGACTGCGATTGCCTATTTCCAGCAGATGACCAATGACTTCCAAGCGGTGGGCATCGATGCGACAGCCTGTAATGATGCTCAACTCTGTGGTCTTCCCGGTTTTGACGCGATGGGATTACCGCCACTCGACCCTGAAGATCAAGCTGAATTAACTGACCCCTATATTTATCACTTCCCTGATGGCAACGCTGGCTTGGCACGGATTATGGTACGTCGATTAATTCCTGCTGTCGCTCCCGGTGATACCATGCACGATTGCGTGACAGCGACATTCGATTACTCGCAATTAGATCGTGAAGACCATTCGGTACGACTACGCCTGAACAGTACGGTCGTAAACGTAACAAATCAGGATAACGTGGCAGAAGTTAGCTATTTCGAGCAAGGTGAGTTGCACAAAGTTTCTGCCAATAAGGTGGTCATGGCGTGCTATAACATGATTATTCCTTGGTTAATGCCCGAATTACCTGAAGCGCAAAAAGCAGCCCTGCATAAGAATGTTAAAGCACCTTTAGTCTATTGTAATG
>Ga0153974_1000217_pt1 | contig 13733 bp, 9 predicted proteins | sample TSGA058MetaG_FD_104741 | JGI IMG/M metagenome (GOLD analysis project Ga0153974, IMG submission 104741) | Attine ant fungus gardens microbial communities from Georgia, USA - TSGA058 MetaG | ecosystem: Host-associated > Fungi > Mycelium > Unclassified | place: USA: Georgia, Yuchi Wildlife... | reverse complement strand
TCCGCAGCTGCAACGCGTGGTGGAGGGCTACGGCATCCTGCAGCCCAGCGTCGGCACCAGCCTGGGTAGGCGCCGCACCTCGCGTTTTGCCAGGATGTTCGGCAGCGAGCCCGGCATCGATCCGTACACGCGCATGGTCTCGGACGTCTACCAGGATCTGTTCGACGAAGGCTCGTTCGTGGGCAAGGGCATCTATGACGTCGACGCCTTCGAGCATGCGCTGGAGGGCCGCCTGCCCGAGAACCGCATCCTCAGCCACGACCTGCTGGAAGGCTGCTATGCACGCGCAGGCCTGGTCAGTGATGTGCGCCTGTACGAGGACTATCCCGAGCGCTACGCCGCCGACGCCAAGCGCCGTGCGCGCTGGATCCGTGGCGACTGGCAGCTGCTGCCGTGGTTGTTGCCGTGGACACCGCGCCCGGGTTCGGGTTGGGAACGCAACCGGCTCAGCCTGCTCTCGCGCGGCAAGTTGCTGGACAACCTGCGCCGGAGCGTGGTGCCGATCGCTGCCCTGGCGTTGTTGGTAGCCGGTTGGCTGTATGCGCGCAACCCTGCTGCGTGGACCGCGTGGGTGCTGGCGCTGTGGTTCGCGCCGCCGCTGATAGGCATGCTGCGTGATGGACTGAGCGTTCCGGAAGACACTCCGCTGGAAGCGCATTACATCAAGGTCGGGCGCGGTACGTTGCAGTCGTTGCTGCGCGCGTCCACCCAGATTGCGTGCCTGCCCTACGAAGCACTGCTGGCCAGTGACGCCGTGCTGCGCACGCTCTGGCGCATGGCCGTCACGCGACGTCACCTTCTGCAATGGAATCCCTCCAGCGAAGTCGAGCGCCGCCTTGGCAGCGACCGTGGCGCGGAATGGCGGGTGATGGCGCCGGCCTCGCTGCTGGCGCTCGCGCTGGTGGCTGTGGTGGCCGGCGTGCGTCCGCAGGCACTCCCGATCGCCCTGCCCTTGTTGTTGGCGTGGACCTTTGCGCCGGCATTGATGGCGTGGCTGGGCCGCCCGCCGGCGGCAAGCGTGGCCGAGTTGTCGGTCACGCAACGGGCGTTCCTGGGCCGGCTGGCGCGGCGCACCTGGTCCTTCTTCCAGGCCTGGGTGCGCGAGCAGGACCATTGGCTGCCGCCGGACAACATCCAGGAGCATCCTGCGCTGGTGGTCGCGCGGCGGACCTCGCCGACCAACATCGGCCTGTCCCTGCTGGCCAATCTGTCTGCGTGGGATTTCGGCTATCTGCAGCAGGGCGCGGTGGCTGAACGTACCGCCCGCACGTTCGATACGCTGGACCAGCTGCCGCGCCATCGCGGCCACTTCCTCAACTGGTACGACACCGAAACCCTGGCGCCGCTGCCGCCGCGCTACGTCTCCACCGTGGACAGCGGCAACCTTGCCGGCCACCTGCTTACCCTGCGCCAAGGCCTGCTCGCGCTGGTGGATGCGCCGGTGCTGGCGCCGCACACGTTCGATGGCCTGGCCGATACGCTGGGCGTGCTGGAAGAGGAGCGGCAGCGTCATCGCGCCGACGATGCGCCGCTGGTCGAGGCGCTCAATCATCTTCGCCAGCGCTTGGCGTCTACGCGTGTCGACCGTCCCGTCGGGACGGCGCAGTCGCTGGCCCGTCTGCAGGAACTGGCCGGTCTGGCCGACGCCGTGCTGCTGCAATGGCCGGCACCGCCCTCGCCCGAAGACGGTGAGCTGCATTGGCCGGCGCTGTTCGCCGCCGAATGCCATGCCGCCCACGCCTCGCTTGCCGATATCCCTGCCGATGCCAGCGCGGCCGTCGATGCACCGGTGCCAAGCCTGCGTCAGTTGGCCGCCCTGCCCGGTACGGCCGGCGCGGACGCGCGCGCGCGCATCGAGCAGCTGCAGGACCTGGCGCACCGCGCCGGGCAGTTCTCGCTGATGGAATACGGGTTCCTGTTCTACCGTACCCGCAACCTGCTTTCGATCGGTTACAACGTAGACGACCACCGCCTCGACAACAGCTTCTACGACCTGCTGGCTTCCGAAGCGCGGCTGGGCGCGTTCGTTGCCATTGCGCAGGGCCAGCTGGCACAGGAAAGCTGGTTTGCGCTCGGCCGCATGCTCACCGAGGTCAACGGCACGCCGACACTGCTGTCATGGAGTGGCTCGATGTTCGAGTACCTCATGCCGCAGCTGGTGATGCCCAGCTATCCGGACACGTTGCTGGACCAGACCGCACGGCACGCGGTCGAGGCACAGATCGTCTACGGCCGTACGCTGAACCTGCCATGGGGCGTATCCGAGTCCGGCTACAACGCCGTCGACGCCCGCCTGAACTACCAGTACCGGGCGTTCGGCGTGCCCGGATTGGGGCTCAAACGCGGCCTTGGGCAGGATCGGGTCATCGCGCCCTATGCCAGCATGATGGCACTGATGGTGGCGCCGGAAGCGGCCTGCCAGAACCTCCAGGTGCTGGAAGGATTGGGGTTCTGCGGGCGTTTCGGCATGTACGAGGCCATCGACTACACGCCCACCCGGGTGCCGCCGGGACAGGATCACGTCCTGTTGCGTTCGTTCATGGCCCACCACCAGGGCATGGGCCTGCTGTCGCTGGATTACCTGCTGCGCGACCAGCCGATGCAGCGCCGCTTCCTTGCCGATGTCGAGTTCCAGGCCACCTTGCTGCTGCTGCAGGAACGCATCCCGCGCGTGGGCGTGTTCCATCCCCATGAGGTCGAAGCGCTTGGCGAGCACTCGGCACTGGCCGAGCACGAGACGTCCCTGCGCGTCCTGCGCGACCCGGGTGGCCCGCGCCCGGAAGTGCAGCTGCTGTCCAACGGTCGCTACCACGGCATGCTGACCCATGCCGGCGGCGGCTACAGCCGCCACGGCGACCTGTCGCTTACCCGCTGGCGCGAGGACGGTACCACCGATGCATGGGGCACGTTCTGCTATCTGCGCGACGTGGACAGCGGCGAGTTCTGGTCTGCCGCCTACCAGCCCACCTGCGTGGCAGTGGACAATTACGAGGCGATCTTCTCTGACGCCAAGGCGGAATTCCGCGGTGTGCGCCGCGGCTGCGAGAGCCACCTGCAGGTCGCCATCTCCGCCGAGGACGACATCGAGCTCAGGCGCCTGCGCCTGACCAACCGCAGCCGTCGCCCGCGCACGGTGGAGATCACCACCTATGCCGAAGTGGTGCTGGCACCCGCCGCGGCCGACGATGCGCACCCGGCCTTCAGCAACCTCTTCGTGCAGAGCGAGATCCTGGCCGCAAAGCAGGCGGTGCTGTGCACGCGCCGGCCACGTTCGCACGACGAGGTGCCGCCGTGGATGTTCCATCTGGTGGCGGTGCACGATGCGGAGGTGGTGGCGATCTCCTATGAAACCGACCGTGCGCGCTTCCTGGGCCGTGGCAACACGCCGCGGACGCCGCAGGCATTGACCACCGATGCCGACCTGTCCGGCACCGATGGCTCGGTGCTGGACCCGATCGTGGCCATCCGCGTCCGCGTGGTGCTTGAGCCCGAGCAGACCGTACAGCTGGACATGGTGTATGGCATCGGCGCCAGTCGCGGCGGTTGCGAAGCACTGGTGGACAAATACCGTGATCGCCGCCTGGCCGACCGCGTCTTCGACCTGGCCTGGACACACAGCCAGGTGGTGCGCAGGCAGATCAACGCAAGCCAGGCCGAGGCATCGCTGTACGAGCGCCTGGCCAGCCACGTGCTGTATGCCGGTCCGCTGCTGCGCGCCGGTGCAGGCGTCCTGCAGCAGAACCAGCGAGGACAATCCGGGCTGTGGGGCCATGCCATCTCCGGTGACCTGCCCATCGTGCTGCTGAAGGTCACCGACGCGGACAACGTGGAACTGGTCCGGCAACTGGTGCAGGCGCATGCCTACTGGCGCCAGAAGGGTCTCAACACCGACCTGGTCATCTGGAACGACAGCAAGGCCGGCTATCGGCAGGAGCTGCAGGACCAGATTCTGGGAATGGTGGCCGCCAGTTCGGAGACCGGCCTGCTCGACCGCCCCGGCGGCATTTTCGTGCGGCCGGTGCAGAACATGACCCACGAGGACCGCATTCTGTTGCAGGCGGTGGCACGGGCGGTCATCAGCGACGAAGACGGTACGTTGGTCGCGCAGGTGGGGCGTCAGCCGTTGCCTCCGCGACGGATCCCGGCTCTGGTGCCGCAGGCGCTGCAGCAGGAGCTGGCCCTGTCGATGGAGGCGACGCCCGGACTGCCCATCGTTGCCGACCTGGGCCCGGAGCCCGGACTGCCGCCGAGCGCCGAGCACGACGAAGAAGTGGACGACCCGTGGCCTTTCCTTCCCTACCGCGGCACCGGCCGATTCGACAACGGCACCGGCAGTTTCAGCGAGGACGGCCGCGAGTACGTCGTGGTGGTACGCGAAGGCGCGCCGACGCCGGCGCCATGGGCCAACGTGATCGCCAACGCCCGCCTGGGCACGGTTGTCAGTGAGAGTGCACCGGGCTACACATGGTTCGAGAATGCACACGAATTCCGCCTGACGCCCTGGCTCAATGATCCGGTGTCGGACACTGGCGGCGAAGCCTTCTACGTGCGCGACGAGGACACCGGTCGTGTCTGGTCGCCGATGCCGCTGCCGCGCCGTGGCACCGGCGCGTACCGTACGCGCCATGGCTTCGGCTACACGGTCTACGAGCATGTTGAAGACGGCATCGCCAGCGAGTTGTGGGTCTTCGTCGACGTCGCCGCGCCGCTGAAGTTCTCGGTCCTGCGGCTGCACAACCTGTCGGGCCGGCCACGGCGGTTGTCGGCCATCGGCTACGTTGAATGGGTGATGGGTGACCTGCGCGCGAAGTCGCGCATGCACGTACTCACCGAACGTGACCCGCAGAGTGGCGCGCTGCTGGCGCGCAACACCTACAGCACCGACTTCGGCGGCCGGATGGCCTTCTTCGACACCGATGCCGATGGCTGCGGCTGGACCTGTGACCGACTGGAGTTCATCGGCCGCAACGGCAGCCTGCACGCACCGGCGGCGCTGCGTCGCGAGCGCCTGGACTCACGGCTGGGTGCGGGCCTGGATCCCTGCGCGGCGATCCAGGTGCCGTTGCTGCTGGCTGCAGGCGACCGCAGCGAAACGACGTTCCGCCTTGGCGCAGGGCGCAACCGCAAGGAAACGCTGGCGTTGGCGCGAAGCCGCCAGGGCGCCCATGAGGCCATCGACGCGCTGGACGCCGTGCGCATCCACTGGCGCAACGTGCTGGCCACGGTGCAGGTGCGCACGCCAGACCCGGCGCTGGACGCACTGGCCAACGGCTGGCTGGTCTACCAGACGCTGGGCTGCCGCTACCTGGCACGCAGTGGCTACTATCAATCAGGCGGTGCGTTCGGTTTCCGCGACCAGCTGCAGGATGCACTCGCCCTTGTACACGCTCGCCCGGACCTGACCCGCGAGCACCTGCTGCTATGCGCTGCACACCAGTTCACCGAAGGCGATGTGATGCACTGGTGGCATCCTCCGCAGGGTCGCGGCGTGCGCACCCGCTGTTCGGACGATTACCTCTGGCTGCCGCAGGGTGCATGCCGCTACCTGGAGGTTACCGGCGACGCCAGCGTGCTGGACGAAGTGGTCGGCTACATCGAGGGGCGCGCGGTGACACCCGAAGAGGAAGGGTATTACGACATGCCCACGCCTTCGACGCAGCGCGGCACGCTGTATGCGCACTGCGTGCTCGCGCTCGAGCGCGGTTGCCGCTTGCTCGGCGAGCGCGGCCTGCCACTGATGGGCAGCGGGGATTGGAACGACGGCATGAACCGCGTCGGCGACCAGCAGCGCGGTGAAAGCGTGTGGCTCGGCTTCTTCCTGCATGACACGCTCCGCCGCTTCATCGGGCTGGCCAACGCGCATGGCGATGCGCCGCGTGCAGAGTGGTGCCAACAGCAGGCCGAAAGCCTGCGCCAGAACCTGGAACAGCATGCCTGGGACGGGGCATGGTATCGCCGCGCCTGGTTCGACAACGGCGCGCCATTGGGCTCGTCACAGAACGAAGAATGCCGCATCGATTCGATTTCGCAGAGCTGGTCGGTGCTGTCAGGCGTCGCCGCGCCTGAACGTGCCTCGCAAGCGCTGGATTCGCTGTACACGCACCTTGTGCGAAAGGACGCCAAGCTGATCCAGCTGCTCGATCCACCCTTCGACCAGACCCCGGAAGACCCCGGCTACATTCGTGGCTACGTACCGGGCGTGCGCGAGAATGGCGGCCAGTACACCCACGCGGCCGTGTGGGCGGCCATGGCATTCGCACAGCAGGGCGATGCGGTGCGTGCCTGGGAGCTGGCCGGCATGATCAACCCGCTCAGTCACACGCTGGACCCGGAGGCGATCCAGACCTACCGCGTCGAGCCCTATGTGCTGGCAGCCGACGTCTACGCCGTGCCTCCGCACGTCGGGCGAGGCGGCTGGACGTGGTACACCGGCTCGGCCGGTTGGATGTATCGCCTGCTGGTCGAATCGCTGCTGGGCATACGTCGGCAGGGCGATCGTCTTTCACTGGCACCGTGCCTGCCCGATCACTGGCCGTCATTCGAACTGAGCTACCGCTTCGGCCGCAGCTTCTACGAGTTCGTGGTGACCCGCACTGCGCAGGACCAGCCCACGCTGCACGTGGATGGCGTGCTGCAGCCGGACCTCACCGTCCTGCTGCGCGACGACGGCCATCACTACCGCGTCGCGCTTGATCTGGGTGCGGCCCCGGGATGAACGTGCGCCCTGAAATACAGGTGCAGCTTGATGCCCTGGCCGAGATGCTGGTGCACTGGTTGGCGCGGTCGCGCCATCCGGCGCAGTTCTGGCCACAGTTTGAAACGCTGGCTGCGGAGATTCTGGACCAATGCGAGCACGCAGAAAGGGGCCAGGCGCACGCGTGCATCCAGGCCATGCTCAAAAGCCACGCGCTGGAGCTTCCATCCTGGTACGAGCGTGATGACAGCCTGCCGCCGGGGACGCCAGGAGAGTGATGGCCAGCGCGCTGCGTTACGATGCCGGGCTCAACTGACCAGAGATACGCGTGCCCATCTCCACTCCCCTGTTGCTTGCCATCGCAGCTTCCCTGCTGCCGCTTTCCGGGACGATCGCAGCACCGTCCACCCAGCCCGCCTCCACCGCCCCGGCCAGCAGCTGCCAGGACGACGCGTTCCGGTGCCCCGCATGGATGCCCTCACAGGCCGAGATGCGCAGCACCATCGCCGACCACGTCTGCGAGCTGGCTGACCAGAGGCGTATCCAGCCTCGGGTAAATCCGTTGGTCCGCGTCGAATCCTCGCCACTGAACTGTGATGCGCTGGGAGAGCAGGCCGGTTCGAACTTTGTCTGCGGCGGTGAAATGCGCTTCATCGGCAAGAGCGGCGAAATGGACACCATCACGTTCAGTCCCACGCTTCGCCGCGAGGAGGATGGGCGCATCGCGTTCTACGTGGGCAATGACGAGGAAGGTGAACAGGTGTGGCGAGTGCCTGCCCCGCGGGTAACCTCAGCGACATGCGCGGGGCGCTGAGCGCTGAGCGCGGCACATCTGCGCGCGCTCCGCTTCAGACCAGTTTGTGCGGGATTTCACGATCGAACCTGTTACGGGCGTCCATTTCCAAGTGAGCCATTGGCGCGTCCGGTTTTACTGGGCGGCAGGCTATCGTCCCCCTGCCGCATGACGGCCTCGATCCAGTCGACGTAGCGTGACACGCGAACGTTGTGGACCATCTGGCCATAGAAACCCGCTTCAAGGGCATGCTCGGGCACGGCCGTGATCCAGGCCCCCAGTCCCACCAATTGCCAGGTGCCGTGGTCGTTGACCACAAGCGGACCACCGCTGTCTCCACTTCCCAGTACGCCCTCAAGCGGCAGGCCCTGCGGCGGCGGATCGAACCGGTACCAGAATACGGCTGATTGCCGCCGGTAATCGTGTTGTGGGCCCGCCGCAGGGATGTACGGTGCGGCGCATCCGGCAACTGGCCAACCGCACCGTTGCCGGTGGCGCCCTTCCCCATCAGGACGGCGACCTGCGTGACCTCTGCTGAACCCCGATACAGCGCCACGGGCGTGGCATCGGTCACCGGCGCGGCAAGCTTGATCAGCGCGATGTCATCCGAGGCCGCCAGGAAGGCATGGATCCGGGAAGCACTTCCTGTTGCCATCGCCTCCTTGCCCAGAGCCTCGGGCATCCTCCGGTAGCCGGGATGCAGGAATACGCGTTCAACGCCATACGCGTTGCCATTGATCGCGATCGTTGCTCCCATCCCTTCCATCGGCGCTGCATGCGCTGCGGTCAGCACCCAACGCGGTGCGATGAGAACGCCGTGCCCCTCTCCCGGCATGTCCGCTAGCGCCGGGAAGTCAGATCGTTCGATGCGGTACCTGCCATCTTCGACATCATCACGGATGACGATGGCCCCGGCAGCGAAAGGGAGCGCGGCAAGCAGCAGAAAGAGCCAGCGATTCATCGAAAGCATTCATCCTTGTGGTCGATCGATCCAGCCTAGCCAAACGCATCGACACTGCTGATGGACGCGCGACAGATTCCCGTGGTGGCCGACGAAGGGGTGGAAAGCACGTCTGAAATCGGGGAGCGCCGAGACGTTTAGTGTTCACCGCGCAAGGCGAGCCTGGCATTCCTGCGGATCGAACAGCCCGTACGTGCACAGGGGTTTCCAGATTGGCACACCCTTGAATCCCTCTGTTCACAGCCCCGGAGCGAAGATCGGGAACGAGGAAGGCCCCCCGTCCATGAAAACGTCGCGCACTTCACCGGGTGAAGTACAGGCACCCGGCCACGGCGATCGGCATCGGGTCGGCCTCTATGCGCTGGGCCACCAGTGCCATCACCTCGATGCCATCGCCGTCGGCTTCGGGTGCTGACTGGACCACCCGCATTCCTCCGGGTTCGCCCTGCGTCCCCGGCCCATCGAGGGAAAGCGCTTTGGTGAGGTCTGCAGCAAGGGCTGCATCGAAGACAGCCACCACGGAACTGCGCGACAGTATCAGCCGCGTGGACGGATGACCGAAGACCAGAGCCGGTGCTGGAAGCTTCATTTCCGCGACAACGCCGGGCATGTCGCCCAGTGCGTTGCTGTAACCCCCACCCTTGCCGGCGATCGGCTGCCAGCCGGCCGATGGCTTCCCGCGGGTTGCGATGTCACGCAATTGATGGGCCAACGCACGGAATGCGGTGCGATCCGCCTTGCAGGACACAAGTGCCAGCGCCTGATCGATTTCATCCTGCCTGGGAACGGGGGTGCGGATCGATTCTGCTGCCGGGGCGTTCGGCGCAATGACAAGCCCCAAGCCTGCGAGCAGTAAAATCCTGTTCAACGTACGGGTGATCAACGCGCAATGCTCCTGCCTGGGGTGCCAACACTGTTCGGCACCACACCGGACAGCTGGGAAACACCCCTCATTATGGAGAAAGGTTCCCAAGGTAGCCGATGCCGGGGCCCGATTCACGCTTGATGCCGAACCTTGTCCGTCGTCGAGATCTGCAGGCCGGCGCACGCTCGATGCTGGTCGCCGCCAGCATCCGGGTGAGCCCGGGAATGGAGGATGCGGAGAACAACGTCCACCCCGGGCCATGAGCCACCGCCGGCTGTCTAGGCGATTGTCTCCATTGCTGCGGGCAGAGCGACAACCGAGCCGCCCAGCACCTGCCAGACACCGTCCGTCTTGCCCCAGAAGCGGCAGTACCTGAAGCGGCCAGAGAAGGCTGCGCCATCGAAGGTTCCGGCCAGGTCCGCAGTGGTGAGTGCAACAGCGGTTTGATCATGCAGGGCAATCTCCACCGATTGCCATTCGGCCATGCTCAGCTTCTGGCGTCCTGAACGATGCAGGGCCAGATCATCCTGCTTGCCAAACACTTCGCCCGAAGGCCCCACAAAGATCAGGGCGTCTGCAATCAGGCCATCCAGCGCGGCCACGTCGCTGGTGAGCATCGCGATGCGCAGCGCTTCTTCGAGCTGCCGTATTTCAGTGTCCATGCCGGCTCCATGTTAGTTGGGCGATTGCTGCGTCAGTGACAACCTGCCATCACTGCCGATGGGCTTCGGGCAGTGTGTTCGATTCATGGGTTCTCCCAGGGCCAGGAATGATTCAGGCGCGTATACGGGACTACGCCGGCCATTTCAGCCACGCGCCCGGCTCGACGACCTGCACGGCCACGGCACGGTCACCGGCTGCCTTGCGAGGCCGCCCGAACCGGTCGTCCACTTCCGCATGGTTGTCCATTCCGCTGATGCCATAGTGAATGGGCGCCAGCGTGCGTGCACCGAGGATTGCCGCCCCTGCCACCGCCTGCACCGGCGTCAGTACGCCAGGCTGGCAACTTACGGGCTCGCGCCAGAGGCGTGCAGTGATCGGCCATGAAAGGCCCATGCGTCTCATGACGGTTCATCGGCAACAGGTGAGCGGGTCGTGTACGCATCGCCTGCACGCATCCGGTAGTGCTCCACCCACTCCATGGTCGGTGCGATACCGCCGAAGGGAAACAGATGCGGGCTGACCTGCCCATGGGCTTCGGTCAAGCCCTCTGCCAGGCGGTCCACGAACACGTCCGGCCCGGCTCTTCCCAGCAGGCGGCCGATGGAGATGCCGTAGCGGGACAGCATCGAGGTGCTTGCAGCGACGCCGCACATGGCCGCATAGCGTACAAGCCGCGCGATGCTGGCCGGCCCGGGAACGCCCACCAGCACCGGATGGGTGATGCCACGGGCGCGCAGTTCATTCAACCAGGCCAGAACGATACCGGCGTCGAATGCGAACTGGGTGATGACCAGCGGTGCCATGCCTCGCTCTTCGATACGCTGGCACTTGTTTTCAAGCACGCGCCACCTCTCGGCGCTGGTCATCACCGGATGGCCTTGCGGATGCCCGCCCACCCCCACGACCTTGATGCCGGCGCGCTCGAGACTGCCGCTCTCGATGATCGATGTGCTGTCGGCGAACGGCCCGGCAGGCGTGGCAAGATCGCCTGCGATCACGAAACAGCGCTCAATGCCGGCGTCGATGACGGCACGCTCGATGAAGTGCTCAAGCGCCGCCCGCGAGCCGATGCGGCGTGCGGAAAGGTGCGGCATCGGCTCCAACCCCAGTTCGCGCACCCTGCGTGCCGCGGCCAGTCGCGCAGCATCGTCCTCGCTCGGCAGGTAGGCAATGGAGATCGTCGTCCCCCGTGCAATGCGGGCGGCTTCGGCGCGCAGCGCAGGCATGGCCTTGGCACTGACTTCCAATGAAAAGGCGTTGACGAAGGTCTGCGCCAGTGGCTCCATGCGGCCAACGCCTGCTGACATCAGCCGGCACCACGCAGGTTGCCGGCGCTTGTGGAGCTGTTCCGTGCCAGTTCGACAAACGCCTGCAGGTAATCGATACCGGTATCGGCCTCACGCGCGCCCAGGTAGATCTGCTTGGGAATGCCTTTCGCACCCAGACGCACCGGTACCACGTCCATGCGGGCTGCATATTCCTCCACCAGCCAACGTGGCATGGCGGCCACGCCGCGACCGCTGGCCACCATCTGCATCATGATGTCGGTGGTTTCGATGGCCTTGTGGCGCCGGGGCGTGACCCCGGCAGGCAGCAGGAACTGGTTGTAGATATCCAGCCGCTCGAACGGCACCGGATAGCTGATGAGTACTTCCTGGCTGAGCTGGCGGGGCTTGACGTGCTCGACCGACGCCAGCGCGTGGCCCTTGGCCACCACCAGCACCTGCTCGTAATCGAAGACGGGGACGAACTTCAGGCCCGGCTTCAACAGCGGGTCGGGCGTGACCAGCAGGTCGATTTCATAGCCGAACAGGGCGCCGATGCCGCCGAACTGGAACTTCTGCTTGACGTCCACATCGACGTCGGGCCAGCTGGCCAGATAGGGAGAGACGATCTTCAGCAGCCACTGGTAGCAGGGGTGGCATTCCATGCCGATGCGCAGCGCGCCACGCTCGCCCTGCGCGAACTGGCCCAGTCGTTCCTCGGCCAGGTCCAGCTGCGGCAGCACCCGGTTGGCCACCGCCAGCAGGTACTGGCCCGCCTGGGTCAAGCGCAGGCTGCGGCCTTCGCGCAACCAGACGTTGGTGCCCAACTGCTGCTCCAGCTTCTTCATGCTGTGGCTCAGGGCTGATTGGGTCAGGTTCAGCACACCGGCGGCGGCGGTCAGCGAGCCTTGCTGTTCGACCTGCTGCACGATGCTGAGATGGATCCGCTCCAACATGACGATGAATCTCACTCATGGATTGGTGAAGTAATACCATTTTACGTCATGGGAAGGGCTGGCTAGCATCGGCTCATGCCTTCGGATCCCTGCCAGCGCGGCTACCCAGCCGGCACGCAGGACTGCGTCCCTGCATGTCACCCCGAAGCAGCCCCTCCCCTGCTGAAGCGAAGAGATGACCCGCCCCCTCCGTATCGTCGCCGTTTCCGGCGGGCTGCAGCGCCCCTCAAGAGCCGCGACCCTGGCCGAGCACCTGCTGGACCTGATCGGCGAAGGCGTCCCCTGCGATCAGCACCTGATTGAACTGGGTGAACTGGCGCCACAACTGGCCGGTGCGCTCCGGCGCTCGCAGTTGCCCGAAACCGTGGAGCGGCAGTTGGCCACTGTCGAGCATGCCGATGTGCTGGTGGTGGTTACGCCGGTCTACCGCGGTTCGTACACCGGCCTGTTCAAGCACTTCTTCGATTTCATCGACCAGGACGCGCTGGTCGATACCCCGATCCTGCTGGCCGCCACCGGCGGCAGCGAACGCCACGCGCTGGTGATCGACCACCAGCTGCGACCGCTTTTCAGCTTCTTCCAGGCGCGAACCCTGCCCTTGGGTGTCTACGCAACCGACAAGGATTTCGCAGACGGCTGCGTGCAGAACGAGGCCCTGATGCAGCGGGCGCGGCTGGCGGTGCAGCGAGCGATGCCCCTGCTTGCGCTCTCCCATCGTGCAGCACCTGCCGTTACCGAGGCCGCTGCAGTCCTCTGAATGCCGAATGCCAGCGACCTGCATTCGGATGTCACCCCCGCAACCCGGAACGCCGCCCATGACGACCGAGAACTTCACCTTCAGCATCACGCGCATCCCCTTCAACGAGGACTACCGGCCCGCTGACGGTACGCGCATCACCACCAATTTCGCCAACCTGGCCCGCGGCGAGTGCCGCCGGGAAAACCTGCGCAACACGATCAGCATGATCAACAACCGCTTCAACGATCTGGCGCACTGGGACAACCCCAGCGCGGATCGCTACGCGGTCGAGCTGGACATCATCTCGGTGGAGATGCACATCGATGGCGATGAGGGCAGCGATCCGTTCCCGCTGATCGAGGTGCTAAGGCCGACCATCGTCGACACGCGTACCGGCGTGCGTACGGAAGGCATCGTCGGCAACAATTTCTCCTCCTACGTCCGCGACTACGATTTCAGCGTCGTGCTGCCCGCCAGCAACGAAGGCAAGGCCACCTTCGGCATTCCCGAGGACTTCGGCGATCTTCATGGCAAGCTGTTCAAGCACTTCCTGGCGTCCGACGCCTACCGTGCGCACTTCAGCAAGCCGCCGGTGATCTGCATCAGCGTGTCCAGCAGCAAGACCTACCATCGCACCGAGAACCACCATCCCATCCTGGGCGTCGAGTATCGGCAAGGCGAGTTCTCCCCCACCGACCAGTACTTCGACAAGATGGGGCTGCAGGTGCGCTACTTCATGCCGCCAGGCAGCGTCGCGCCACTGGCGTTCTACTTCCAGGGTGACCTGCTGGGCGACT
>Ga0153974_1000216_pt1 | contig 13744 bp, 14 predicted proteins | sample TSGA058MetaG_FD_104741 | JGI IMG/M metagenome (GOLD analysis project Ga0153974, IMG submission 104741) | Attine ant fungus gardens microbial communities from Georgia, USA - TSGA058 MetaG | ecosystem: Host-associated > Fungi > Mycelium > Unclassified | place: USA: Georgia, Yuchi Wildlife... | reverse complement strand
TTAACTGCCTCTGGGCAACTATTATTTTAAAGGAATTGGTAAAATGGCAAAGATTAAAGGTCAGGTTAAGTGGTTTAACGAATCTAAAGGTTTTGGTTTCATCACTCCTGCAGACGGTAGCAAAGACGTATTCGTACACTTCTCTGCAATCCAAGGTAATGGTTTCAAAACTCTGGCTGAAGGCCAAAACGTTGAGTTTGAAATTCAAGATGGACAAAAAGGTCCAGCAGCAGTTAACGTAACTGCTATCTAATTCTCGGTTTACCGAAGCAATTACGAATCCCCGCTCAGGCGGGGATTTTTCTTTGGTTTATCCGTTGAAAACGGTAAACTGCGCGGCTCAGATTATGCTTGGAGCCAATTTTGTATACTTGTCCATTATGTCACTCCCCCCTGAATCTAGAGCCAAGTGGCTACGCTTGCGAGAATCGCCACCGATTCGATCGGGCAAAAGAGGGGTACGTTAATCTATTACCCGTTCAATATAAAGGTTCCAAGGATCCTGGCGACAGCCCTGAGATGATACAAGCGCGCCGGCAATTTCTTAATGAAAATCACTACCAGCCTTTACGCTCTCAAGTGGCTGAACTCCTAGACGACTATTTACCCACTGCCTCTGCATCGAGTATTGTTGATTTAGGCTGTGGAGAAGGGTACTACACCTCTGCGTGGGTGAAGAGCGATCGCCAAGTGTACGGTGTAGATGTCTCCAAATTCGCGATAAAATCAGCCGCTAAGCGTTATCCACAGATCCACTTTAGCGTTGCCTCGGGCTATCGCCTTCCATTCGCTTCTGCATCGCTATCTGCAATTATCCGCATTTATGCGCCGAGCAAAAGTGAAGAGCTAATGCGAACCTTGAAGCCCGGCGGTATTCTTATCACGGTTAATCCGGCGGCGCGTCATCTCTATCAATTTAAAGAGTTGATCTATCAAGAGGTCCAACTCCACGAAGAGAGAGAGGAGACGCTTGAAGGCTTCGAATGTATACTTGAAAAAAGATTGCACTACCCTTTAACGCTTACGGCCTCTAGCGCAACACAGTTATTGCAGATGACCCCTTTTGCCTGGCGAGCGAGTGAGCAGGTTTGGCAAATTCTGGCTCATTGCGATAGTTTCTCTTGTGAAACAGATTTCGATATTAAGGTGTGGCGAAGAACTGAGAGGTAATGAAGTTCGTTAAAATGTAAATGTAAGCAAACATTTTGACGAATAGATTGCACCTGATAAAGTAAAGCTTATTACATCAACTAGGAGTATAGGGTTAATCCCACACTATGGATCGTCACCGAGGTCTTTTTCTATTCCCCACCCCGCAGTCACTGCTCTGCACTCACTCATTATCTCATCAAGAGCCTAACACGCTTCTGGTTACTGTAAGCGAGAGGGAAGTCTAATGGAATTTTTGCTGGACCCATCGATATTGGTTGGTTTACTCGCCTTAATCGTTTTAGAAATTGTTCTAGGCATTGATAACTTAGTCTTCGTCGCCATTTTATCGGACAAGTTACCCCCTGCACAGCGCGATAAAGCCCGTATTATCGGGTTGAGCTTGGCATTAATCATGCGCTTGCTATTGCTGTCGGTGATGTCTTGGCTAGTGACATTAACTAAACCCCTTTTCCACGTTGCGCAATTTGCATTCTCTGCCCGCGATCTGATCATGTTGGTGGGGGGGATATTTTTACTTTTCAAAGCCACCACAGAATTGCATGAGCGGCTAGAAAGCACGGGTGAGATAGAGCAAGAAAGTAAAGGTTATGCAGGATTCTGGGCAGTCGTCATCCAGATAGTTATCCTCGATGCGGTCTTCTCTTTAGATGCAGTGGTGACCGCTGTGGGAATGGTAAGTCATCTGTGGGTGATGATGACGGCTGTTGTGATTGCGATGATTTTGATGCTGATTGCCTCAAAACCCTTAACTCGTTTCGTCAACGCCCATCCAACGGTAGTGGTGCTCTGCCTAAGTTTCTTATTGATGATTGGCCTGAGCTTGGTCGCAGAAGGCTTCGGCTTCCATATTCCTAAAGGCTATTTATACGCGGCAATCGGCTTCTCGATTGTGATCGAGTTTTTCAATCAAATTGCGCGTCGAAATTTTCTCAAGTCCGAAGCTAGACGTCCTATGCGTGAACGTACTGCAGACGCTATCTTACGGTTAATGGGAAGCCGCTATCGTACGGCAAGTCAAGAAGTGAAGGGCGAAGCAGCGGAAGAAGGTACTCAGGCCTCACGTACTTTTAAAGACGAAGAGCGCTTTATGATTAATGGTGTGCTGACGTTGGCTTCTCGTTCGATTCGTAGTCTGATGACACCGCGTAATCAGATTTCGTGGGTCGATGCAGAGGCATCGGTCGACGATATTCGCGTTCAATTATTAGACACACCACATAGCCTATTTCCTGTGGCGCGTGGCGAGTTAGACGAAATTGTCGGCGTCGTCAGGGCGAAAGAGCTTCTGATTGCCCTGGACCATGAACTGGATGTCGCAACCTTTGCCGCACGTACACCCGCGATGATCGTCCCAGAGACCTTGGACCCCATCAATCTCTTGGCTGTATTGCGTCGTGCCAAAGGTAGTATCGTGATGGTGACGAATGAATTTGGTGTAGTACAAGGCTTAATCACGCCTCTAGACGTCCTCGAAGCTATCGCGGGTGAATTCCCGGACGAAGATGAAACGCCTGATATCGTTGCCGAAGGCGAAGGTTGGTTGGTTAAGGGAGGTACTGATCTTCACTCGTTAGAGCAGCACCTGAATGTTTATGACTTGGTGGACGAGTCGCACTCGCATGCCTCGCTTGCCGGACTACTGATTGGCCAAGCTGGTCAATTACCGGTAGAGGGAGAGATGATTACTATTGGTGAGCTAGACTTCACGATATTGCAGGTTAAAGACTATCGTGTTGATTTAGTAAGAGTCAGCAAGCGGTATAAAGAAACCGACAGCGAACAGACTCCCTAGGTGATAAAAGTAGAGAGGCCGATGATATCGGCCTCTTTTTTTTAGTCACACTGTACTTTTATCGCGAGTCCACCCCGAGAGGTCTCTCGGTATTTAGCATTCATATCCTTGCCGGTTTCGTACATGGTCTCGATAACTTTATCTAGCGAGACTCGCGCTTGACTCGTACGACGTAACGCCATCCTGGCGGCATTAATCGCCTTGACCGCCGCAATCGCGTTACGCTCGATACAGGGTACCTGAACTTGGCCCGCTACCGGGTCACAGGTTAAGCCGAGATTATGCTCCATACCGATTTCAGCCGCGACACAGACCTGCTCTGGGCTGGCGCCTAATAGTTCTGCCAATCCTGCTGCAGCCATTGAGCAGGCCACGCCAACTTCCCCCTGGCAGCCGACTTCTGCACCAGAAATCGACGCATTCATCTTATAAAGGATGCCAATTGCACCAGAAGCCAAGAAGTAGTGGCGGGCAATATCGGCTGTAACAGGTTCGACAAATTGGTCATAATAGGCCAATACCGCCGGGACGATACCGCACGCGCCATTAGTGGGTGCCGTCACCACGCGTCCGCCCGCTGCATTCTCTTCATTGACGGCTAAGGCAAACATATTTACCCAATCAATAACATTCATCGGATCATTATTATGGCGATGGTTAGCCACCAGCAGACGACGCAACGGGGCGGCTCTGCGTGGTACTCTGAGTGGCCCAGGTAATACACCTTCGGTATTGAGACCTCGATCGATACAGGCTTGCATCGCCGTCCAAATAGCCGAAAAATATTCACTAATTTCCTGATGGGTATGAAGCGCTAACTCGTTCTTCATCACTAAACCGGATAAGGAAAGACCGGTCTGGTGACAAGCATTTAACATCTCTAGAGCAGAGTGGAAAGGATAGGGGACTGTTACCGTGTTTAGCACCGGCTGGCCAAATTCTGACTCTTCTACGATAAAGCCGCCACCAATCGAATAGTAGGTCTGAGAGACCAACGCCTTACCCTCTTGCCAAGCGGTGAAGGTTAGGCCGTTTTCGTGTAACGATAGTGCAGTCGAATGGAACAACAAATCTTCCTGTTCATTGAACGCAATCTCATGTTCACCCAGCGCTAAGAGAAGTCGTTGACGCGCGCGTGCATCGGCGAGAAAAGTCGGGATAGTATCGATATTAACCGTATCCGGTGATTCTCCCGCCAATCCCATAATGATCGCGGTATCCGTATGGTGCCCCTTACCGGTTAGGGAGAGAGAACCATAAATATCGACAGTGACGCGAGTCGTCAGGTTTAAGAGTTGTTGGGCACTTAACATGTCGACAAACAGTTTTCCGGCTTTCATTGGACCGACAGTATGGGAGCTAGACGGACCGATACCGATTTTAAACATATCAAAAATACTAATCACGTGGCGTTACCTTGCATCGACAAAAGCTAAATGCCCTAGCACTAGGGCTAAACAGCGATGATTATACCATTGCTAGAGTAAAAAGAGAGTGAAACGCCTCTCACTCATAAAAATAACATTAATATTTATTATCTGACTCGTTGCGTCAAAAAGAGGTAAGCGAGGCGGTGAGATGAAGAAGGATAGTCGCTGTCATGCCCCAAATCAGATGTCGGCCGTAGGGAATGAAATGGACCTGCCTTTGGTCAAAAGGCAAGCTGACATAATGGTTCGGCGCAAAAAAGTACTTCAGGGGAACCTCAAACACTTCCGCAACCTCGTCACTATTGGGATTGAGTGGAAAACCGGGTTGCACGAGGGCGAGAAAGGGTTTCACACTGTGCCCGGCGCGGCTATTCACCGTAGGTAACTCACCCACTTTTTGGATGAGGTGAGGGGGTATTCCGACCTCCTCATAGGTTTCACGCAGTGCGGTCTCATACAAAGAGCGATCGGTCTGATCAAGTTTACCACCTGGAAATGCCACTTGTCCCGGATGATGTCGCAGCTGCTGGCTACGTTGGGTAAAGAGCAGGGTTGGGTTATGTGGATGGTTAATAATCGGCACTAATACCGCCGCCGAATGAGGAATCTCGCTCAGTGAGTCATCCACCATTGGGCTTAATAAGTATTGGCTAAGAAAGTGAGACAAGCTGTCATTCATTTTTCTTGTCCCAAGGTTGAAAGAAGAGGCAGTATTTTGCTGACCTTATGGAAGGTTTCCTGATATTCCTCTTGCCATTGACTGTCAGCGACGATACCGCCTCCGGCTGAACAATAAAGCTGTTGATTTTCTGCTACTAAGGTGCGAATAGTGATGCTGGTATCCATGTTTCCGCAGCGACTGATATAACCGATACTGCCACACCATGCATTACGCCGATGAGGTTCGAGTTCATCTATGATCGCCATTGCTCGGATTTTGGGTGCTCCAGTAATGGAACCACCAGGAAAGCAGGATCGTAATAATTCTGAGGGAGAGACTGTATCGGGAAGCGTTCCAGTTACCGTGCTAACCAGATGATGTACAGCGGCAAAAGACTCAACTGCGAAGAGCGAAGGGACTTCGACGCTTCCCGGTAACGCAATGCGTCCTATATCATTACGTAACAGATCGACAATCATGAGATTTTCGGCGCGATTTTTAGTTGATTGTGATAACCACTGCTGTTGGGCGAGATCACGCTGAGGATCAGGATCACGAGGGACCGTCCCTTTGATAGGTTTAGTTTCGATTTTATTGCCCACAATTTTGATGAATCGTTCAGGCGATAAAGAGAGTAAAGTAGACTGTGGTAACCGGATGAAGGCACTAAAGGGTGCACGGTTGGCTTCGCTCAATGCTTGATAAGCTTGCCATTCACAGCCCTGATAGGGAGCGCTAAAGCGTTGAGCTAAATTTACCTGATAGCAATCTCCCGCCAAGATGTAGGCCTGAACCTGTTCAAATTTCTGCCGGTAAAGAGATACATCCATATTACTTTGCCAGTCAGCGGTCAGTGTAAAAGGTGCTACGGGTGTGGGAACCTGGGCAGTAAGCCAAGCGAGCCGTCGGTGCGCATCATCAAGGCTGACTAAGGTTAAGCTTTGCGCATGATGGTCGGCAATTAATGCCCAATCATAAATACCCACTGCCATATCCGGGCAGTTTAGATCGGAAGATGCTTGCGAAGGCAGGGTTTCGAAACGCCGGCCAAGATCGTAGCCCCATAGGCCAAGGGCACCCCCGCAGAAAGGCAGGTTTTGACGAGAGACCTTAGGTAAACGCGTTAAGGCTTGCTCGACCAGTAACAAGGGGTCATCTGAAGAACAGCGCATATGACTGTCTTCTTCAATGATGGTTTCTTGCCCCCAGGTAGAAAGTTTGACGAGGGGATCGGCGGTAAGGATATCAAACTGGCCATCGGCGTGCGCCGATTGGCCTGAGCTTAACAGCATGGCCCAAGGTAACTGTGCGAGGTTGGAAAACCATGTTTGTGCGGCGGCTTGATGATAAGATAGCGAGATACATTCAGGTGATTTAAGCGTCATGACTCAAGAGGTTCTTAATGTTCAACGGATTACCGGCATTATCGCATCAACAACAGCAACAAGCGGTCGAGCGGATTCAGCAATTAATGTCTGAAGGCTTATCGAGTGGTCAAGCTATTTCGCAAGTTGCGCAAGAAATTCGTGAAAATTATCAAGGCGAGCCACAACTTGCTCGCTTTGAAGATGATGATGAATAAGCGGTCGGCTACAAGGCTGCAATAATTTTTATTTCAACTTTATAGCGGGGATCGACCAGTCCAGCCAATACTGTACAACGTACGGGTGCATTGCCGGGCGAAACCCAGGCATCCCACGCTTGGTTCATCGCTGCGAAATCAGCGAGGTCAGTAAGAAAAATTGTTGCGTCGAGAACTTTGGATTTATCACTGCCGACGCGAGCCAAGCTCCGGTCGATAACCGCTAGGGCATTTTCGGTTTGTGCAAATGCGTCAGCATCAAGATTTTCCGGTACACTGGTGTAATATACCGTTTGGTTATAGATCACGGCTTCGGACATACGATGTTCAGGATCTAGGCGTTGAATAGTCATAAGTGTCTCCCTTTTTTGGGTCAGACTGACATAAGAGAGTAAAAATGTCATCTCGAATCCTCAATCCTATCAGAACAACCTCGTCGAAGGAGTTAGTTTGACCGACGATTTTACACAAGAGGGTAATTTAGCGCAGGCTATCCCTGGTTTTCGCGCGCGCCACGCGCAGCAAATTATGGCGAAAGCGATCAGTGATGCTGTAAACGATAATGCTACCTTATTAGTCGAGGCGGGTACCGGGACAGGAAAAACCTATGCTTATTTAGTTCCAGCCCTGCGTTCGGGGAAAAAAGCGATCATCTCCACGGGCTCTCGAGCACTTCAGGATCAACTTTACCACCGTGACCTACCGACCATCGTTAATGCGCTGAAGTTTCGCGGTAGAACCGCCATCCTTAAAGGGCGCAGTAATTACCTTTGCCTAGAACGGCTCGACGCTCAAAATAGCGCGGGAGGTGATCTCCCGGTCCAACAACTTTCCGAACTGGTTAATGTGCGAGCATGGGCGAGCATGACGCAAGAGGGTGACACGAGTCAGTGTGCAGCTGTGCCGGAAGATAGTCCGTTATGGCCGCTGGTCACGAGTACCAACGATAACTGCTTAGGCAGCGACTGCCCGCAATATGAGCAGTGTTATGTAGTGAAGGCGCGTAAACGCGCGCTAGACGCTGATATCGTCGTCGTGAATCACCATCTATTCTTAGCGGATCTGGTGGTGAAAGAGGGTGGGTTTGGCGAACTGATCCCGGAAGCTGACGTAATGGTATTCGATGAAGCCCATCAGCTACCCGATATTGCCAGTCAGTATTTCGGACAGCAGCTCACTAGTCGGCAGTTACAAGATTTAGCGCGGGATATTACTATCGCTTACCGTACTGAAGTGCGCGAAGTCACCCAGTTACAGAAGGCGGCAGATCGTTTGGCTCAAGCCACTCAAGACTTTCGGCTCGTTTTAGGCGAGCCAGGGTTTAGGGGGAACCTGCGAACGCTACTGGCCGATCCCTCTCAGCAGCGCATGCTGCGCCTGCTCGACGATGCCTTGGAGCTGTGTTATGACGTCAGCAAACTTAACCTTGGGCGTAGTGCGTTACTCGATGCGGCCTTTGACCGTGCCGGGCAATATCGCAATCGCCTCAAGCGGTTGAATAATATTCAGGAGCCGGGGTTTAGTTACTGGTATGAATGCAGTCGTTATCATTTTACGTTAGCCTTAACCCCCTTGAGTGTGGCAGAACGTTTTCAAGAGATTATTAAGGCCCGGAAGAGCAGTTGGGTGTTTACTTCTGCAACGCTGGCTGTTAACGGTGAGATGAATCACTTCGCTGAGCGGTTGGGAGTACAACAAGCACAACAACTTATGCTGGAAAGCCCCTTCAATTATGCGCAGCAAACGTTATTGTGTGTACCTCGCTACTTGGCTGAAACCCGTCAGTCACGAACCGCCCAGCAATTAGTGTCTCGCCTAACACCTCTGATTGAAGCCAACGATGGGCGATGTTTCTTTCTCTGTACCTCCTACCAGATGATGCGTGAGCTGGCCACTCTTTTCCGGGAGACTATCGAACGGCCCGTTCTGCTGCAAGGTGAAACCAGTAAGGGTCAGTTACTTGAACAGTTTCTTACCGCAGGTAATGCATTATTGATTGCTACCAGTAGTTTTTGGGAAGGGGTGGATGTACGGGGTGAGGCGCTCTCGATGGTGATTATCGATAAGTTACCTTTTGCATCGCCCGAAGACCCGTTATTAAAGGCTCGAATGGAAGATGCACAGCTAAGAGGTAGTGATCCATTTTATCATGTGCAACTCCCCGATGCGGTCATCGCCTTGAAACAGGGGGTAGGTCGGTTGATCCGTGATGAACAGGATAGAGGAGTACTGATTATTTGTGATAGCCGCTTAGTCACGCGGCCTTATGGGGAGGTTTTTGTTAAGAGCCTGCCGGATTGTCCCCGCACACGTGATCTTGATGTGGTACTCGATTTTATTCAGCAGCAGTAAGCCTGCTTTCACTCTCCGCCAACTCTGTGTACACTTGCGGCCAAGAAATACGGCATATGATGAAGACAAAATTAATGACTGATTATTCTCTCAATACTCGGCTTTTAGCCTTAGATACGGCCACTGAAGCCTGCTCGGTGGCTTTATTAAATCAGGGTCAGATTGATGCGCAATTTGCACTGACACCTCGTGAGCATACGCAGCGTATTCTCCCGATGGTTGAACACTCTCTGCGAGAGCAGCAACTCACTTTGCAGCAGCTCGATGCACTGGTCTGTTGCTTAGGTCCTGGTAGTTTCACCGGCGTACGAATCGGTATTGGTATTGCTCAAGGCTTAGCCTACGGTGCGCAACTGTCGTTAATCGGTATCTCGAGCCTCGAAACCTTAGCTGAAGGCGCTTGGCGTATGCATCAGGCAGAAAGAGTGTTAGTCGCCATTGATGCACGAATGGGGGAAGTCTACTGGGCCGTTTACCAGCGAGATGGGCAGGGGGTTTGGCAGGGTAAAGAGACCGAACAGGTACTCGCGCCTCACGCTGCAGTGGAAAAAATGCATAGCCTCTCAGGTGAGTGGATGACGGCGGGTACAGGATGGCAAGCCTACCCTGAGCTATTTGATGGACATGCGCTAAGGTTACAACAGGGTGAGAGTCTCTTACCTCAAGCCGAGGATATGCTACCCTTAGCTTATCGTCAGTTACAGGCTGGTAACCTCGTTCACCCCGCGGAAATTGAGCCTGTTTATCTTCGCAACGAAGTGACGTGGAAAAAATTACCTGGGCGTTGATTTCTTTTAGAAACTATTTGGCCATCAATCTGTCTATTGTCTCAGTCTGATTGGGAGTGCGTTATGAAATATTATCACCGTGCTGTGTTGGCTTGTCTTCTTCCCCTTGTTCTCTTAACAGGATGCGTTTCTATTCCGAAATCGATCCAAGGTAATGCGCCGTTACCCCAACAAGATTTTACCCGCGTAATGAATGCGCCAAGCCTATACGTGGGCCAGGAGTCGCGCTTTGGTGGTAAAGTTGTTAAGGTGACAAATCACGATAATATCACCCGTGTAGAGTTAATGGTGCAACCCCTCGACGACGGCGCTCGACCCATACTCGGTGCAGCGTCGCTGGGGCGCTTATATGCCGATATTCCAAGTTTTGTCGATCCGGCAGAGCTGTTGAATCAATATGTGACAGTTCTCGGCTATATTCAGCGTGTCACCCCTGGAAAAATTGGTGATCAAAGCTATACGTTCTTGGTCATCAGTGTGACCGGTTACCAACGATGGCACCTCACTCAACAAGTGATGACGCCGCCAATGCCGATGGATCCATGGCTGTGGTACGGTCCTCGTTATGGCCGCCGTGGTTACATTGATCCGTGGTGGGGATACTCGATGCAGGGACCGATGCCCGTGCAAACTTTCCTATCCGAATAGGGTACACTGTGTCAGCCGGTCGCCGAAGGCGGCCGGTTTTTTTATGGAAGAACGGTTAGGCTTAAATTGACACTCACCGCGCTTAACTATAAGGAGTTTCATTTATTATGAATAGTCAGCAGTCTGCAGCAGTAAGTCGAGGAACGGCTTCATATCCAGACGTTTCTCGACTTAATGCTGAAAGCGTTTTTACTCAGCGTTACGATTCACTGCTCGATATGTTTGAGATGTCAGTCACGCGTTATCCCGATCATAACGCCTTTACTAACCTTGGGGCTTCGCTAAGCTATCGCGAGCTGGATCAGCAGAGCGAGGCATTAGCCGCCTATTTTCAACATCAATTAGGGGTTGTCGCGGGTCAACGGATCGGCCTAATGTTACCTAATTGTTTGCAGTACCCCGTCGCATTATTTGCCATCATCCGTTGTGGGGCCATAGCAGTAAGTATCAATCCACTCTACACTGCTCGTGAGCTACGTCATCAACTTCGGGATAGCGGTGTCGATACCTTAATTATTCTCAGTAATTTCGCGCACACCGTGCAGCAGGTTATTACTGATAGTCCGGTAAAACATCTGATCGTGACTGAGCTGGGTGATGAGCACCCGCCACTGCGCCGCAAGTTAATCCACTTCACGTTGCACTATATCAAGAAGAAAGTGCCAGCGTGGCAGATGGCCTCGCAATCCTATCGTGAATGTATAAAAAAAGGTCGAGATCTCTCTTACCAGCGCCCGGAACTGAAACTAGACGATGTGGCGCTGTTGCAATATACCGGCGGTACGACGGGCGTTGCGAAAGGCGCGATGCTCACTCACGGTAATCTGTTAGCTAATATTGAGCAGATTAAAGCGGTGTACGGTGATTTATTGGTACCAGGTCAGGAGAAAGTCGTCAGTGTCCTGCCGCTGTATCATATTTTTGCGTTGATGATTAACTGCCTGCTGTTCGTCGAACAGGGTGCCAGTAATCTGTTGATCACTAATCCCTTGGATATGGACAGTTGGGTAACATCGCTGAAAAAGGTGAATTTTTCGGTGATCTCAGGCGTTAATACACTTTACGCGCGATTAGTTAATCACTCCGGCTTTCGCCAGTTGAATTTCTCAACGCTAAAAATTAGTGTGGCCGGAGGGATGCCGATTCAAAGTAAAGTAGCTGTCGCGTGGCAAAGTTTAACGGGTATCCCGATTATAGAAGGATATGGACTTACAGAATGCTCGCCACTCGTCGCGGTTAATCCACTGTCGATAGATGAACACACTGGCACCATAGGATTACCTATCGCCTCAACAGAGATAATCCTGGTTGATGAACAAGGATTTCCGGTACCTGTAGGACAACCCGGGGAGCTTTGTGTAAAGGGCCCACAAGTAATGAAAGGTTATTGGCAGCATTCAGATGAGACCTCGTCGGTCTTCGATGCTGACGGCTGGTTCCATACCGGTGATATTGCTGTCATTACCGAGCAAGGGCTACTCAAACTGGTGGACCGAAAAAAAGATATTATTATTGTTTCGGGTTTTAACGTTTACCCTAGTGAAATCGAAACAGTACTCAATGGTCATCCACTGATCAGCGAAGCGGTTGCAGTAGGCATTGCTAGCGAAGTCAGTGGTGAAGCGGTGAAAGTGATTGTTGTCCGTAAAGAACCCAACTTGACCGAAACACAGATTATTCACTATTGCCGTGAGCAACTAACGGCTTACAAAGTCCCCAAAATTATCGAATTCCGCGATGCATTACCCAAAAACCCATTAGGTAAAGTATTACGCCATGCACTCACTACCGTCGCACTAGATAAAAAATAATAGAGCGGCTAGAGAACCCTGATATAGAGAGAAATTATGCTAAGTTATCGTTTTATTGAGACTGAACAACAATTGATTGACTGTTGCAAAGAAGCTCGGGGCGTGGGCGCGATTGCTTTGGACACTGAATTCGTACGGACTCGCACTTATTTTCCAATATTAGGATTAATTCAGCTTTACGATGGTCAGCATGTTAGCCTAATTGATCCGCTGCAGATCACTGATTGGCGTCCTTTTGTAGAGTTGCTAACCGATGAAAAGGTCATCAAATATCTGCACGCGGGCGGCGAAGATCTCGAGGTATTTTTAAACCGCTTCGAGGTAGTTCCAACACCTATGCTCGATACTCAAATTATGGCAGCCTTTCTTGGCAATCCTTCATCATGGGGTTTTGCAGCGATGGTTGCGCATAATACCGGGCTTCAACTTGATAAAAGCGAGTCAAGAACCGATTGGTTGGCCCGACCGTTGACAGAGAAACAGTGTCAATATGCTGCGGCAGATGTCTTATATCTTTTGCCAATCGCCCAGAAACTTCATCAGCAAGCGGTGGAGGAGGGGCAACTCGATTACATCAAAAGCGAGTGTGCACTACAAATACTTAGACGTCAGATTACTCTCGACCCTCGCCTGGCATATTTAGAGATTTCACAAGCTTGGCAGTTAACACCTCGACAGCTGGCAATATTGCAAGGACTCGCTGAATGGCGTTTAAATTATGCACGGCAGCATAATATGGCGGTAAACTTTGTGGTAAAAGAAGAGCTATTGTGGAAGACAGCGCGCTTTAGTCCATCGTCCTTAGCAGAATTGAGGGAGTTAGGGGCGATAGGTCCTGAGATCCGTTTTCACGGTGAAACGTTATTAAAGCTGGTTAAGCAGGGGGAAGCGGTCGACGAGAAAGCTTTACCTCGACCTGTAAAAAATATCATCGAAATTCCTCACTATCGTCAACTCTTTGCACAGCTAAAAGAGGCGGTGAAGCAGGTCAGCGCAAGCAGTGGTTATAGCCAAGAGATGTTAGCTTCACGCCGTCAGATTAATCAATTGATTAGCGCCCATTGGAAGTTAAAACCGAGTGAAACTCAGCCGGAACTCCTCTACGGATGGCGCGGGGAGCTATTAGCAAATTCCCTTAATGAGATATTGGCGCAGTACTAAATGAGGAAGAGCGGTGGAACCACCGCTCTTTCAAGGCTACTACTTTTCAGCTTCTTCCGCTTCAGGTAAAGTCACATTTAGCTCGAGAATGGAGATATCTTCCCCTTTCTGGTCGAGTTGTACCGTTACCATATCAGGATCAATCTTCACGTACTTACAGATGACTTCTAAAATATCGCGCTTCAACTGTGGCAGATAGTGCGGTTCGCTATCTCCACGGCGGCGTTCAGCAACGATGATTTGTAAGCGTTCTTTCGCGATATTCGCGGTATTTTTTTTTCGGGATAAAAAGAAATCTAACAGCGCCATGGTTTATCCCCCAAACAGGCGTTTTAGGAAACCCTTC
>Ga0153974_1000215_pt1 | contig 13813 bp, 14 predicted proteins | sample TSGA058MetaG_FD_104741 | JGI IMG/M metagenome (GOLD analysis project Ga0153974, IMG submission 104741) | Attine ant fungus gardens microbial communities from Georgia, USA - TSGA058 MetaG | ecosystem: Host-associated > Fungi > Mycelium > Unclassified | place: USA: Georgia, Yuchi Wildlife... | reverse complement strand
TTGTCACAAGTGTTTCGACGTTATTGCTTAGGAGAAGATCATGGGATTGTTTTCTAAACTTTTTGGCGACAAATCGGATAGCGATTCAAGCAACATTGAAATTGTTGCGCCGCTTTCGGGCGAAATTGTCAATATCGAAGATGTACCGGATGTTGTTTTCGCGGAAAAAATCGTTGGGGATGGTATTGCCATTCGACCTAATGGTAATCAAATTGTTGCCCCCGTCGAGGGAACAATTGGTAAAATTTTCGAAACTAACCATGCCTTCTCTATTGAGTCGGATAACGGCATCGAACTCTTTGTCCACTTCGGTATCGATACGGTTGAGTTGAAAGGTGAAGGCTTCAAACGCCTCGCAGAGGAAGGACAGAAAGTTAAGAAAGGTGACCCAATCATCGAGTTCGATTTGGCCTTCCTTGAAGAGAAAGCGAAATCAACGCTGACGCCAGTCGTTATTTCTAATATGGATGAGATCAAGTCTCTATCCAAACTATCGGGACACGTGACAGTCGGTGAAACCCCGATTATGCGGATCCAGAAATAATGATAAAAAAAGCTCATCCCAGGATGGGCTTTTTTTTTACTCCGGCCACCGAGGCAAGCGTATTGAAATTTTAAGCCCGCCCTCCCGACGGTTCGATGCCGAGACCTGACCATGGTGTGCCGTAATCACTTTACGGACGATTGCCAAGCCTAATCCATAGCCTTTACCTGAAAGTGAGGACTGCAGGCGAACAAAAGGATCAAAAATACTCGAGATTTTCTCCTCCGCTACCCCCGGCCCGCTGTCACAGATACTCAGTAGCAGCGTATCGCGGTCGACGTCTAATTTGACCACAATCACTTGCCCCTGTACTGAATAACGTAAGGCATTGCGTAGTACGTTCTCAATAGCCCGACGAATCAGTTCGGCATTACCTCGAACCGTTACCGACTTAAGGCTGTCGTAATGAGCAACGACATCGACCTGCGGCTGCTGAGCTTCGTAGCGCACATCGACCAATATCGCCTCAAGAAGCGCGATAAAATCAAAGTACTGGTCAATATCAATACCATCATGTTCAGCGCGCGATAAGGTCAACAGTTCGCCGATCATTTTATCCAGCCGCTCAGTCTCAAGATCTATACGGTCGAGCGATTGCGGGATATTTAACTCACTCTGCCGCGCTAAACCTACAGCAAGCTGAACGCGCGCCAAAGGCGTACGTAGCTCATGAGAAATATCGTGCAACAGCGCTTCCCGAGCTTTAACTAACACATCGATCCGTTCAACCATCGCATCGAAGTCCTTCGCTACAGTCGATAACTCATCATAGCGCCGCCTCATCGCGGGAAATAATCGTACAGTTAGATCACCACGCGAGACTTTAGCAAACCCTTCCCGCAACTGTCTTATCGGACGAGTCATATTCCAGGCTAAGAGTAAGCTAAAGAAAATTCCAAGGAATGGCGCGAAAAACATAATTGGCGTTGGAATATGCAATGAATCGTGCCACGAACGATGCTCAGGGTCGTCAAAGTGATGTAAGCCGTCGTAGTCCACTATAATTTGGTAGCGATGACCGGCATTGTCCTTAAGTTGCTGGATAAGTCGGGTGGGTACTTCCCGCTCTTCACCATCAATTTTTATCGGTGCATCGATGGTACGAGTAAGGGTTATCTGCGGCCTAACTTCGGGTTCCCAACTATCGACTAGGGCTTTTACTGCCTCAGGCCCCGACGAGTGGGCCAAGAGTTGGGCAATAGACGACAGTTGGACTTGTTGCAGAGCACGCTGTTGCTTGGCAAACGGCGAGCCGTCATCATGAGCAAAAAGTGAAAATCCTAACCAAATCACCTGGCTTATCAGTAGAAATACCAGTAGAAAAGCCACTAGCATCTTAGTGAATAATCGCCTTGGATAACGTTGATTCATCGAATCTTGTAACCAATACTGCGCACAGTTTCGATAAAAATTTGGTCCTGAGTGGTTTTAGCTATTTTCTGGCGAATATTACTAATATGCACATCAACACTGCGGTCATAGGCTTCACGCGTACGCCCTAAGGCTTTCTCGGATAACTCATCCTTTGACACCACACGATCCCCGGCTACTAATAATAGTTCGAGCAAATTAAACTCAGACGCCGTCAGCTCGATAGCTTGCTGCTGCCATGTTACGGAACGCATCGCCGGATTAAGAACTAGCTCTTTTAAGACAAGTGGCTGGTTGTCGTTGGCGACAACGGGTATCTCTTCAAAACGACGCATGACTGAACGTAAGCGCGCGACCAATTCTCGTGGATAACACGGCTTAGGCATATAGTCATCAGCGCCCATCTCTAAACCAATCACTCGGTCGATATTTTCCCCCTTCGCAGTCAGCATGATGATGGGGAGTCGGTGGTGCTGACGTACCTGACGTAATACATCGATCCCGCTAATATCGGGTAGCATAATATCTAAAATCATCGCATCGTAATGCGTCTGATTGATAACCTCTATGGCACGCTTGCCATGGGTTATGACATCGGTATTCATTCCTTCGCCAGCCAAGTATTGGCTTAGCATCTGTCCTAACTCTTGATCATCTTCAACTAATAAAATTTTCATAAAATGGCCTCTCACACACTTCGCGTATAATGACGCCTTTTCTACCGAGATTCTGTTAGATTTACACAATAATTACGCTTTAACCAATCGACTGATTAAAAATCCCCGTCGAAAGATAGCGGTCCCCCCGATCACAGACTATGGCCACCACCACTCGTTCAGGATGGAACTGTGCAAGGCTCAATGCCGCCGATACTGCCGCACCGGAGCTTATTCCACCAAATATTCCTTCTTGTTGCGCCAGTGCTCGCGCTGACTCCTCTGCCCGCTCTTGTGTCATCATCACAATATCATCGATCCACTGTGGCTGATAAATAGTCGGTTGATAACTCCCCTCCCAGCGGCGAATACCGGCAATTTGACTTCCCGGGGCAGGTTGTAATCCAACTACCTGAATCGCGGTATTTTGCTGCTTAAGATAACGGCCAGTGCCACTAATCGTACCAGTAGTTCCCATGCTGGAGACAAAGTGGGTGATCCGCCCAGCAGTCTGTTGCCAAATCTCGGGGCCTGTCGTTTGGTAATGTGCCAACGCGTTATCTGGATTATTAAATTGGTCCAATACGATACCCTTACCTTGCTGTGCGAGGTGTTGAGCGTAATCGCGGGCATATTCCATCCCCAGAGCGTGGTCGATCAACATTAACTCAGCACCATAGGCCTGCATCGCCGCTTGCCGCTCAATACTCATGTTATCGGGCATCAATAATTTCAGTTTATAACCCAATAACGCACAAATCATGGCGAGCGCAATACCGGTATTACCGCTAGTTGCCTCGATTAAGGTATCGCCTGGGGAAATGACGCCTCGGCGTTCAGCCTGTCGCACCATCGACCACGCGGCACGGTCTTTAACCGATCCGGCCGGATTATTGCCCTCGAGTTTTACCCACACTTCACCCGCACACGCGGCGGGCAGACGCTGTAAGCGAACTAAGGGCGTATTACCTATCGTACTTTCTAGGGTAGTCACGTTTGTTTCCTATCGCGTAAACGCCATCAGCCTAGGTAGAAACCTAGGCTGATGGCAGTGCTGACCTTGAAATTATCAGTACGTTTAATCAAAGGCAAGTGGCGCTAAGAGATTGTCTTGTTGATAAACTCGTGCTTGGGCCACATTGAGATAGACTGTGCTGCCCCGCTCCGGCGCAACCAGCGTTTGACTAACGACGGAAACTGGCTCGATCGCTAAGCCGTCCACTTCTAAGCTGAGTTGCCAAAAGTGGCCCCGCGGCGTCACGTCGAGTACCGTCGCGGGCAGACGATGTAATGCATCAGATACCGCTGATAAGGTCAGTTCCCAAGGGCGAAGAAAGAGGTCGATATTCCCCTGTGCAGGGTAAGGTTGGCTAAGGTGCCACTGCTGCCGGCCCACTTGAAGTGATTGTCCGGAAATCGTTGCCGGGAGTTTATTGATCTCCCCTAAAAACTCCAGCACAAAGCGGCTTTCTGGCTGTTGCCAAACTTGTTGCGGGGTACCATGTTGTTCGATATTCCCTTGGCTCATCACCACGATATGGTCTGCCACGTCCATGGCTTCTTCTTGATCGTGGGTCACAAAGACGCTGGTAAATTTTAGCTCTTCATGCAGCTGACGTAGCCAGCGACGTAGCTCTTTACGTACTTGCGCATCTAAAGCACCGAACGGCTCATCAAGTAATAATATTGCAGGTTCAACCGCCAATGCGCGGGCTAGCGCCACCCGCTGTTTTTGCCCACCAGAGAGTTGCGCTGGATAGCGTTTAGCAAAATCCTTGAGCTGTACCATCTCTAATAGTTTCATCACCTTTTCACGGATCACTGCTTTACTCGGCCGCTTGCTACGTGGCATCACGGTCAGTCCAAAGGCAATGTTATCGAATACGTTCATATGACGGAACAACGCATAGTGTTGAAAAACAAACCCTACCTGCCGATCTCGAGCATGAACTTGGCTCACATCACGTCCATGGAACAAGATCTTTCCAGCGTTCTGATTTTCCAGCCCCGCAATAATGCGCAGTAGCGTGGTTTTTCCCGATCCAGACGGCCCGAGCAATGCCACCATCTCGCCAGAAGGGATATCGAGACTAATGTTATTCAGTACCTGGGTCTGACCGAAGGATTTAGAAATCTGGTTAATATTAATGCTCATTTTCGCCTGCCTGTGCGCCGTGCTGCTGACGTTCTAAGCGCCATTGCAGTACACTTTTTAAACATAAGGTGACCATCGCCATCATGGCGAGTAACGCCGCAGCCGTAAAGGCCCCAACGGTATTATAATCTTGATTAAGCAGTTCAACTTGTAAAGGAAGCGTATAGGTTTCGCCGCGTATCGCGCCAGAGACTACCGATACCGCCCCAAACTCCCCAATTGCTCGCGCGTTGGTCAAAACGACGCCATACAGTAATGCCCAGCGGATATTAGGTAGCGTTACGCGACGAAACATCTGCCAGCCATTGGCTCCCAGCAAGATAGCCGCTTCATCCTCTTGACTCCCCTGACTGAGCATGACAGGTACTAGTTCTCTGATGACAAAAGGGCAGGTAACGAAAATAGTCACCAATACCATTCCCGGCCATGTAAACATCACTTGGATATTGTGCGCATCGAGCCAACTGCCCGCAGGTCCGTTTATCCCCCAAAACAGCAGATAGAGCAAACCCACCACTACGGGGGAAATCGCAAACGGAATATCGTACAAGGTTAACAAGAACTGTCGCCCTGGAAAATTGAAACGGCTAACCAACCAAGCCAGTAAGGTGCCGAAAATAAGGTTTACCGGTACCGTGATCAAGGCAATCAGTACCGTTAGCCAGATTGCGTGCAACATGTCGCCGTCGCGCAAATTATGTATGGCAACGCCTACCCCTTCGCTAAGCGCCTGCCAGAAAATATAGATCAGTGGGACTAATAGGAAGAGTGCGGCGCTGAGTAACGCTAAGCCAATCAGTATCCATTTCGTCCAAGGGCGTGATGAAACAGCCATTATTTACCCCCCAAACGACGCCCGTAGCGACTCTGTAATGTATTGATTGTAAAAAGTAGCATTAATGACGCACCCATAATTACCGACGCGATGGCGCTAGAGGCGGGGAAATCAAACTCTTGCTGACGAACAAAGATCAGTAGTGAGATAACTTCCGTCTTCCAGGCAATGTTACCCGCGATAAAGATAACTGCTCCGAACTCTCCCAGACTACGCGTAAAGGAGAGCGCGGTACCGGCAAGTAGCGATGGTGCAATTTCCGGCAAGATGACCTTAAAGAATGCTTGTCGAGGGCGCGCGCCTAAGGTTTCGGCGGCTTCCTCGTACTCTGGGCCTAGCTCTTCCAATACCGGCTGAACGGTGCGGATCACGAAGGGAATACTGGTGAAGGCCATGGCGACAGCGATCCCTAGCCACGTGTAAGTGACCTTAATGCCGTGCTCCGCTAGCCAGTGGCCGTACCAACCATTGGACGAAAATAATCCCGCAAGCGTTAAACCGGCGACGGCAGTCGGTAGCGCAAAAGGTAGATCCATTAAGCCATCCAGAAAGGTCCGACCTGGGAAACGATAGCGCGTCAATACCCAGGCTATTAACGTCCCAAATACAGCGTTAAACAGCGATGCCACTGCGGCAGATAACAGCGTAATTTTATAGGCCGCGACCAGTTGAGGATCGCTAATAACCCGCCAATATTCTGCCCAAGTCATATGCGATAGCTGCATGATTAGGGCACTGACCGGTAATAATAAAATTAAGCAGGTGAAGAATAGGCTGGACCCAAGGCTCAGACCAAACCCAGGTAAAACGCGACGTTGACGAGAAAAGATCATAGTGATGTTCCTGCTGCCTGCAATGTGTCGAACTCCCCTTGCGGTGCAAACTGCGACTGCATGGCTTGCTGCCATGAGCCAAACTGCTGCTCAACCGTGAAAAAATGGACGGGCGTAAAATGTTGCTGCGCCACCACGCTCGGCGTCGCGTGGTAGGTGCGGTAATAAAAACGCGTTAGAATGTTTTGCGCCTCAGGTTGATAAAGAAAATTAAGATAAGCTTTTGCCACGGCAGTGGAATGATTACGCTCGGTATTACGGTCAAGCCAGGTAATGGGAAATTCCGCTTTAATATTCGTCTGCGGAATAATCACTTGGTAGTCTTGGTCCGGATAATGCTGTTGCAAAGCACGCGCTTCGGCTTCGAAAGTGATCAGCACATCCCCCAGCTTCTGATTGACAAAGCTTTGGGTCGCCCCGCGTCCGCCAATATCAGCTACCTGCGTATTTTTTACCCACTGACGCATCGCCTTACGGACCGCGGAAATGTTTTGCCCATTAGCGCGACTTAACGCTCCCCATGCAGCCAACCAAGCATAGCGACCGTTACCCGAGGTTCTGGGATTAGGGTAGATAAGCTTTACGCCCGGTTTAACCAGATCCTGCCAGCCCGCAATGTGTAAGGGATTACCGCGACGTACCACTAAGGCCATGGTTGAATAATAAGGTGAGCTGTTGTTGGCGAAACGTTGTTGCCAATCGCCAGGGATCAGCTGCCCACGGTCGTGTAGGATCTGGACGTCGGGGACTTGATTGAAGGTCACGACATCGGCACGCATCCCCTGCAATAGCGCGAGCGCTTGCTTAGACGAGCCACCATGCGATTGACGGATAGTCAGTTTATCTTGCGGGTGCTTTGCGTCCCATTGCTGGGTAAATGCTGGGTTCAATTGTTCATACAGCTCGCGGGATACATCATAAGAGCTATTGAGTAATTGAGCTGGATAGGCAGACGGTGCAGCAAGCAGCAATAGGCCTACCACCGATGATATAGAGCATCTCTTCATACCTGAAAATTCCAATCCCAGCCTTAGTCAATCTAGATGTTCTCAGTGTATTAACAAGGATAAAAAAGCAGTAATGGTTTTATATACCGATTACTGCTGTGTAATTGCTAAAAAATATATAACGACTAAGCGTGCCAGATGATCTCAGAGAGCGTCCACTGCTTCAGCGTCGCATCGGCGGGCATAATACCCGATGGACCATTAAACTCGCCTTGATAGATGGCTTCAAGGTGCTGACTATTGGGGACTTTGCACTGTACATGCTGACTATCACGGCCTGGTTGACAGTTACCGTAGGCTTTCTGGAACAGTGCTGAGAACGGTGCGCCAAACGCAATATCTTTAGGCGTGCCGACGTGGCTGTCCGAGACACTAATTTTATTCACCGTGCCATCGCCGTAAAAAGTCATCACCACTTGTTGGTCTTTCATCGCTTGGACATAACTCTCAATTTGCCCATCATGCGTCCCCATTCCTTGGCGAATAGAGTAATCGCTACCAATACCTTCGCTAATTGCTTCGGCGTTAAAGGGCGTTGAGCGAGTAATTTTACCAACGCCTTGCTCGCTCACGGCGATTGAAGAGCCGAACCAGTTCCAAGGTAGCGCGGATGACCAGGTGTAGCTTAATGGGTTCCACCAATGGACGCTACTGCTCGACGCGTCAGTCTGATGGCTGGACCCCGCACAGCCGCTGAGCAATACCGCACTGGCAAGCAGTGCACAAGGTAACGCTTTCATTTCAATTCCTCTTGCATATCCTATCAATGCTACTAGGAGTAATCTTCGGGTAAAAAGTTTACTGTAGACCGTTTTTTTGTTGGATGAAACATTCCTTTAGGCGGTCCATAGTCAGTAACGCGCCTTCGGTTAGTAGATCGAATAAGGTTAACAGCAGTAACAGTGGTGAGTTTTCTAGCGCCATTCGGTTCCATTGACTCAGTTGCCATACACAGAGCAGCGCACCACCGATGAGTAAACTGGCACGGCATAGCCGCCAACAGCGGGGAAAGCGTTGACGGTAACCGCTCAGCGCCATACAGACCAGTGCCGGTAGGCCCATCGCTAGCCCGAGGTAAAATGTTGAAGGATCCGGCACAAAAAGACGTAAAAGTGTATCGCCTTGTTGTCGAGATGCCCCCGCCATAACCAGAAGTATCCAAGTCCGCGCTTGATACAGCAAGATAGCCCACAGCAAAAAGGGGAGAGGGGCCTCTATCCCCTCATATTCGGTATCGAAATCTTCCATCATCGAGGGGGATTAATACTCACGGTCTTCGATTAAACGTTTACCGAGGCTGGTCACTTCATTAATCTCGTAATCCAGTTTTTCATAGAAGCCCAATACCACATCGTTATCGTCACGTATTTGAAGATTAAGCTTGGGACAGCCGCGAGCAATTAATTTCTTTTCGAGTCGATTCATTAGCGCATTGGCAAAACCGCGTCCTTGATAATCGGGATGTACGGCAAGGTAATAGGCTGAGCCGCGATGACCATCGTAACCGCCCATCACACTACCGACGATCTGCCCAGAGAGTACAACAACGAGAAAAAGGTCAGCATCGTGGCGTAATTTACGTTCGATATCGAGTTCGGGATCGTTCCAAGGCCGCAATAGGTCGCACCGCTCCCATAACGTAATAACCTCATCGATATCTTGTTGTTCGAAAACACGAATTTCCATTTTTTGACCTCCCCTTAGCGAAAACGATCCATTATGCGTGTGAGTCAGGGTGTTAGAAAAGGCAATACTCAGTAAAAGCCTGAAATATTTCAATGTTAGCAATATGGCTAATGTTATTATATAACCTAATTATTAATAGTAATTCTCATTAACTCTTCACGGATCTGAATCTAATGAAAAAATTGGCCTACCTGAAACAATTAGTCAATCGTCGCCAATTACTTTTTTCCGGTCTCGCGTTAGCCGTGCTCTCACCACGTGCCGTATTGGCCGAAGAGTCGCGGATTCCGGTGTCTCGTCAACGTCATTCGGCAGCAAAAAAGAGTAATTCAGGCAAATTTATCGTTATGCTCGACCCCGGTCACGGAGGCATTGATTCTGGTGCCGTGGGCGAAGAAGGCTCGATGGAAAAGCACGTCGTACTGGAGATTGCCAATACGGTACGTCAGTTATTGAGTAGCCATCCGCATATTGAAGCGCGATTAACTCGCGACAGTGACCATTTTATTCCGCTCTATCAACGCGTCGAGATCGCTTCACAGCATGGTGCATCACTGTTTATGTCTATTCACGCCGATGGTTATACCGATCCCTCAGCGCGGGGGGCCTCCGTTTTCGCTCTCTCTAACCGTGGTGCCAGCAGTGCCATGGCACGCTACTTATCTGACCGTGAAAATAATGCCGATGCTGTCGGTGGCGTAAAGGTGCAACAGAAAGACCAGTATTTACAGCAAATTTTATTCGACTTAGTTCAAACCGATACGATTAAAAATAGCCTGACATTGGGAAAACATGTTTTAGATACCATTCGCCCAGTTCACCATTTGCATAGTCAACATACCGAACAAGCCGCATTTGCCGTATTAAAGTCCCCCTCTATCCCTTCTGTTTTAGTTGAAACATCGTTTATCACTAATCCGGGTGAAGAGAAACTCCTTGGCACCACCGCTTTTCGTAAAAAGATTGCAGGGGCTATTTCTGATGGTATCGTCAACTTTTATAATGAACAGCAACGCCGTAACCGCCGGGTCAGTTGATTCACCTAATGTTCAACGAAGGTTGTAGAAAAAAACATGAGTACGCAAACCATTGAGCAAGTAAAGCAGTTCCTGCTGTCGTTACAAGACACGATATGTCAACAATTGGCCGATCTCGACGGTCATGCCTCTTTCCTCGAAGATGACTGGGTTCGAGAAGCTGGCGGGGGCGGACGGACTCGCGTCCTTACCCAGGGAAAAGTGTTTGAGCAAGCTGGGGTGAATTTTTCCCACGTCTATGGCGACCAGATGCCCGCCTCAGCGACTGCCCACCGCCCTGAATTAGCCGGACGAAGTTTCCAAGCCATGGGGGTATCGTTAGTTATCCATCCTAATAACCCCTATGTTCCGACCAGCCATGCCAATGTGCGTTTTTTTATTGCCGAAAAAGAAGATGCCGAACCAGTATGGTGGTTTGGTGGTGGCTTTGATCTCACTCCCTTTTACGGTTTCGAAGAAGATGCTCAACACTGGCACCAAACGGCCGCAGATCTCTGCCGTCCATTCGGTGAAGAGGTCTACCCGCGCTATAAAAAGTGGTGTGATGAATACTTCTTCTTACGCCATCGTAACGAGCAACGCGGGATAGGCGGATTGTTTTTCGATGATCTCAATTCACCGAGTTTCGAACACTGCTTTGCTTTCACGCAAGCTGTGGGCCTAGGCTTTTTAGACGCTTATCTACCAATCGTTAAGAAACGCAACACTACGCCTTATGGCGAACACGAGCGACAATTCCAGCTTTACCGACGTGGACGTTACGTCGAGTTCAATCTGCTATGGGATCGCGGCACACTATTTGGTATCCAAAGTGGCGGACGTACCGAATCAATATTAATGTCTATGCCGCCGCTTGTCCGCTTCGAATACGACTATCAAGCGCCCGCTGGCTCACCCGAAGCGAAGCTGACCGAGCACTTCTTAACGGTCCGTGATTGGCTATAACACAACGGCTCGGTATCGCCCACCGAGCCATCACCAATACTTATAAAAAGAAACATAATAGTTAATCCTTTTTCTAATAAGAGTGGTGTAAACCCGCTATTATCATCACTGACTATTATTCACTGTGTATGGATCGCTCTCCCTTGAAAAAAATAACATTATCCCTCGTTGCAATGCTCTTTATCTCTGCAACCAGTACCAGTTTTGCTGCCCCGAGAGTCGCTCCGCAAGTTAGTGCCGATATTGTGCAACACTATGCACAACAAATTTATCAACAAACCGCAGCCGCCAGTATGACGATGGTCGTTATCGATGGTAACCAGCACTATTTCACTAGTGCGGGAGAGACCCGGCGGGGAAGCGGTGTTCGTCCGACCAAGGAGAGCGTTTTCCGCCTAGCCTCTATCAGTAAACTCTTTACTAGCGAGACCTTGGTTAAACTGGATCAACAGGGCGTGGTCAAGCTTTCCGACCCACTCAGTAAATACACGCCTGTCGGAATGACGGTCCCCTCGTTTCGCGGCTACACGATTAAGTTACAAAATCTTGCGACTCATACAGCAGGGCTTCCCCGCGAAATGCCCGGTGGACGCGCAAATCGCCCCGTCTTTATCTGGCCGGAAAAATCTTCACGGTGGCAGTGGTTACAACACGCTAAGTTAAAAGCGATCCCTGGTACCGTTGCCGCTTACTCGAATTTAGGCTTCGACTATTTAGCCGATGCCCTCAGCCGCGCCAGCGGCAAGCCTTATCCGCAGTTGGTACAATCGTTGATCACTCGTCCATTAGGAATGAAAGACACGACCTTTACTCCCTCACCCGATCAGTGTCGTCGATTAATTATCCCGCGCGATCATGCTAGCCCTTGTAACAATACCCTCGCGGCAATCGGTAGTGGTGGCTTGTATTCAACGGCCGACGATATGGAGCGTTGGATGCAACAATTCCTCTCGAGTTCAATCAGACCGCGTTCTCCACTCGCCAATACCTTACAGCGCGTCGTCTATCCACGTAGCCAACTCGTTCGCATGAACGGTATGGACGTTGCAGGCCCTGCCAGCGGATTAGGATTAGGGTGGGTACATATGAATGCGATAGGGAGCCAACCTGCTCTGGTCGAGAAAACGGGCGGCGGCGGCGGTTTTATGACCTATATCGTCATGGACCCTCGTAGCAACGTCGGGGTCTTTATTGCTGTAGCCCGAGCACCAGGCAGTCACTTTACCCCGATGAGCCAAGGAGCTAACCAACTGGTGACGGCTTTGGCGAATAACCGTTAACGACACAAAAAAAACGGTGTCGTAACCTACGACACCGTTTCAATCTTCTGGCTACTTAGCGTTATGCTCTGTTAGCCTTACTCTTCGTGATGTGCAGACATATGCTGCTGTTCACGTAATGAGACTTCATGAACACGCTTACGTACACCAAACCATCCGATGATGAGTAGAATAATTATTAGCGGCACTGACGCAATAGTGTAAGTTCCGTTCGGATAATCGAAGGCCATCAACACTAACACACTCGCCAAGAACAGCAGCGTCAACCAAGAGGTAAAAGGCGCGCCCGGTAGCTTAAAGGAGATATCTTCCGTTTTACCTTCACGAATCGCTTTGCGTAAACGCAATTGGCATAGCACGATAAAGGCCCACGAGCTGATAATCCCAAGCGAAGCAAAGTTTAGAACGATTTCGAATACTTGGCTTGGTACGTAATAGTTGAGTACCACACCAAAGATATAGATTACGATCGTGGCTAAGATCCCCGCATAGGGTACCTGCTGGCGACTCATCTTCGACATAAAGCGTGGGGCTGAACCGCCCATCGACATGGAGCGTAAGATACGTCCGGTCGAGTACAGGCCCGAGTTGAGGCTTGATAAGGCTGCCGTCAATACCACGATATTCATAATACTACCGATATAAGGCACGCCCAATTTACTGAAGAAGGTCACGAAAGGACTTTGACCCGCTTGATAGGCATTCCATGGGAGTAACAGAACAAGTAGTACGACAGAACCGACATAGAACAGACCAATCCGCCATATCACGCTATTAATCGCTTTAGGTACCATGATTTGTGGGTTCTTGCACTCCCCTGCCGCGGTACCGACTAATTCGATTGAGGCGAAAGCGAATACCACCCCTTGTACTAAGACAAAGGCAGCCATAATCCCATGTGGGAAGAAGCCTCCGTTATCAGAGATCAAGTGGAACCCCGTCGTGTTACCGTCTAGCGGTTTGCCGCTTCCTAAGAAGACAACGCCTACCACTAAGAAGATCACGATAGCCAAGACTTTGATTAAGGAGAACCAGAATTCCATCTCCGCAAACCATTTAACCCCGACCATATTCATGGTGCCCACAATCGCTAGCGCACCTAACGCAATCACCCATTGTGGAATATCGCCGAAAGCTCCCCAATAATGCATATAGAGGGCAACAGCCGTGATATCTACGATGCCGGTCATCGCCCAGTTAACAAAGTACATCCAGCCTGCGACATACGAGGCTTTCTCACCCATAAACTCACGAGCGTAAGAGACGAAACTGCCGCTTGATGGGCGATGCAGAACCAACTCTCCTAATGCGCGTAAAATAAAAAATGAGAAAATCCCACAGACTAAATAGACCAGTGCGAGGGCTGGACCCGCGAGTTGTAATCGTGCCCCTGCGCCGAGAAAAAGCCCGGTACCAATTGCTCCGCCAATTGCTATCATCTGTACTTGACGGTTGCCCATCTCC
>Ga0153974_1000213_pt1 | contig 13876 bp, 13 predicted proteins | sample TSGA058MetaG_FD_104741 | JGI IMG/M metagenome (GOLD analysis project Ga0153974, IMG submission 104741) | Attine ant fungus gardens microbial communities from Georgia, USA - TSGA058 MetaG | ecosystem: Host-associated > Fungi > Mycelium > Unclassified | place: USA: Georgia, Yuchi Wildlife... | reverse complement strand
TAATAATTACACTACGAACGTATAAGGAAAAGATAGAATGGCTAAAGGGCAATCATTACAAGACCCGTTTTTAAACGCTTTGCGTCGCGAGCGTGTACCCGTCTCTATTTACTTGGTTAACGGTATTAAGCTGCAAGGACAAATTGAATCTTTCGATCAATTCGTTATTTTATTAAAAAATACCGTCAGCCAAATGGTTTACAAGCACGCTATCTCTACCGTCGTGCCATCGCGCCCTGTTTCTCACCACACCAATGCGCCAGGTAGCAGCAATTATCATAATAATGGCACTGCTGGTACTGGTTCACACCATGAAGGTGAGTCTGCAGAGTAATATCCTTTTGACCGGAGGGTTTAGGCTCTCTGGTTATCTACCTTTTAGTGAGGTTACCGCTTGTTTGAGCGTTATGATGCCGGCGAACAGGCCGTCTTAGTTCATATCTGGTTTTCACAAGATAAAGAAAGCGAAGATCTACAAGAGTTCGAAACACTTGTCTCTTCCGCAGGGGTTGAAGCCCTGCAAGTCGTTACGGGAAGCCGTAAATCTCCCCACCCCAAATACTTCGTTGGTGAAGGCAAAGCCGAAGAGATCGCCGAGGCGGTCAAAGCTACCGGGGCCAGTGTCGTCATTTTCGACCATGCATTAAGCCCTGCACAAGAACGGAATTTAGAAAAACTGTGTGAGTGTCGAGTTATCGACCGTACTGGCCTAATTTTAGATATCTTCGCGCAGCGAGCACGCACGCACGAAGGTAAATTACAGGTTGAATTGGCCCAATTACGTCACTTAGCGACCCGATTGGTTCGTGGTTGGACCCACTTAGAGCGTCAAAAAGGCGGTATTGGCTTACGAGGTCCTGGTGAAACACAGCTCGAAACGGACAGACGTCTATTACGTAACCGTATAACCTTGATTCTTTCCCGCCTACAGCGAGTCGAAAAACAGCGTGAACAGGGGCGACAGGCACGGGCCAAAGCGGATATCCCTACCGTATCACTGGTGGGTTATACCAACGCCGGTAAATCGACGCTATTCAACAGTATTACCTCGGCAGAGGTTTACGCAGCTGACCAGTTATTTGCCACGTTGGACCCTACGCTACGGCGATTGTCGGTAACTGACGTTGGGGAAGTGGTCTTAGCGGATACCGTAGGGTTCATCCGCCATCTCCCCCACGATTTAGTTGCCGCATTTAAGGCAACGCTACAAGAAACGCGCGAAGCCACGCTGTTGCTACATGTTATCGATGCAGCCGATTTGCGGGTAAATGAAAATATTGAGGCGGTCGACGAAGTCTTAACTGAGATCGAGGCGGATGAGATACCCGCTCTGCATGTTATGAATAAAATCGACCAACTGGAAGGCTTTGAACCCCGTATTGATCGCAACGAAGAAGGTGTTCCGATACGAGTATGGCTTTCTGCACAGAGTGGGTTGGGATTACCTTTACTGTGGCAGGCTCTTTCAGAACGGCTTTCCGGTGAGATCGCTCAGCATACACTTACGCTTCCTCCCGAAGCGGGGCGTTTACGGAGTCGCTTTTACCAGCTTGATGCAATCAAAGAAGAATGGAATCAGGATGATGGTTCTATCGGTTTGCACGTTCGATTACCAATTGTTGACTGGCATCGTCTCAATAAACAATATCCGGCTCTAGCAGATTACGTTATAAAATAAGTATTCGGCCCCTAGATTGGGGCCTCCACAATGTCACTAAATGGAGATTAGTATGATGTGGAAACAAACGGGTAACCAGGAAACCCGGTATAGTTCGTTGGTACAAAGTCGTAGCGCTGATTTTCACCAAGCAAGCTTACAACATGGTCCCCCAGACCTCGAAAAGCTCTTTCGTCAAGCGATAGCGAAATGGTTTAGGCTGTCAGGACGACGTCGAAAGGGCTCCCCGCCATCTTCTTCAACACCCTTCTCAACACTCTTACCTGTTGCGTTGATCCTACCCAGCTTATGGGCCGTCAGTGGCTTCTACACCGTGGGTGAGGGTGAGCGCGGAGTCGTTACACGATTAGGAAAGTACAGCCATCTTGTCGATCCAGGGCTGAATTGGCGTCCTTTATTTATCGATCGCGTTATTGCCGTGAATGTTGCCTCGGTAAAAGAGTTAGCGGCGACCGGAAGTATGCTAACCGCCGACGAAAACGTGGTACGGGTGGAAATGAATGTCCAGTACCGAGTGGTCGATCCTGTCCGCTATCTCTATTCAGTTGTTAATGCCGAGGATAGCTTACGCCAGGCGACTGACAGTGCCTTACGTGGTGTGATCGGTCGTTCGACGATGGATCGGGTTCTCACCGAGGGACGGACCGTTGTAAGGAGTGAGACGCAACGCGAAATCGAACAAACTATGCTGCCATATCAAATGGGGCTTGCTGTCTTAGATGTGAATTTCCAAGCTGCTCGTCCCCCTGAAGAGGTTAAAGCCGCGTTTGACGATGCCATCGCCGCACGTGAAAACCGGGAGCAGTATGTGCGCGAGGCGGAGGCTTACGCTAACGAGGTGCAACCTAAGGCCAACGGGCAAGCGCAACGGATCCTTGAAGATGCTCGGGCATATAAAGCGCGTACCGTCCTCGAAGCGGAAGGGGAGTCTGCGCGCTTCAATAAAATCCTACCGGAATACCGTGCTGCGCCGAAAGTCACTAAGCAGCGGCTCTATCTCGAAACAATGGAGAAAATTCTTGCTCATACGCCGAAAGTCCTTATGGGGCAACAAGGAAATACCCTGAGCGTACTTCCGCTTGAGCAACTATTGACACAACAAGATCCAGCGCAAGCCCTACCAAAAATCCGAGCAAGAAGCCCAGCTATAGAACTTAACGAATCGACAGTGGGTAACTATTCTCGTCAAGGAGGACGTAATAATGGGTAAAGTATTACTCGCTACGGGGTTAATTGCATTAATGATTCTGTTCAACGCTTGGTTCATTATTCCCGAGGGAGGTCGCGGGATCGTCGTTCGATTTGGTAAAGTTCTGCGCGATGAGCAAAATATTCCCGTAGTTTATGAACCGGGTTTGCATGTTAAGTGGCCGCTGGTTTCAACGGTAAAAATACTCGATGCACGGATCCAGACGCTGGATAATCAAGCAGACCGATTCGTGACCAAAGAGAAAAAAGATCTGGTAGTTGATTCATATATCAAATGGCGGATCAGCGATTTTAGTCGTTATTATCTCGCTACGGGAGGGGGTGAGACCTCGCGGGCTGAACTATTACTCAAACGTAAGTTCAGTGACCGACTGCGTTCGGAAATGGGTCGCCTTGATGTAAGAGATATTGTGACGGATTCTCGTGGTCGATTAACCACCGACGTGCGCGATGCCTTAAATAAAGGGAGTGCAGGCACAGAACAGTTAGACCTGGATGAGGAGGGGCCCGTCGATTCTGTTGATGGTCTGCATAATAATAGTATGGCGGCTTTAGGTATCGCGGTTGTCGACGTACGGATCAAGCAGATTAATCTACCGACCGAAGTTTCTGAGGCTATCTTTAATCGGATGCGTGCAGAACGTGAATCCGTGGCGAGAAGCCAGCGTTCTCAAGGGCAAGAAGAGGCCGAAAAGTTACGGGCACAAGCCGATTATGGTGTCACCAAAACGTTATCTGAAGCGCAGAAGCAAGCGCTAATAATACGTGGGGAAGGGGATGCAGAGGCGGCTAATATCTTTGCAAGGACCTACTCTCAAGACCCTGATTTTTTCGCCTTCTTACGTTCGCTCTCTGCTTACGAAAAGAGTTTTGTCTCCAATAATTCATTACTCTTTATGGATAGCAACAGCGAGTTTCTGCGTTTTATGAAATCGCCCTGACACTGAAATTATTTTCAATTCCGAGTAGACTACAGGGGTCGGTGATTTTACCGGCCCTTTTATTGTAAGGAACCCTCATGCATTCAGTTATATGGACGGCCGTTTCATTGTTATTAATTGTGGAAGGGTTGGGCCCCATGTTATTGCCTAAGGTCTGGAAAAGAGGCTTACTTACCTTAATCAGTTCACCTGAAAAACAGCTAAGGCGCTTTGGCGGTGCCTTTGTCGTCGCGGGGGCTGTAATATTTTATATGATGCACAGGTAATATGCAGGATATAAATCTGTGAAAACATCATTATCACACTGAATATTTTGGCTGAATAAAAAAGAGAGTTTCGGTTATTAAAAAAGCTGAAACCGATAAAAGCTGGTGGTAGAATCCATTTTTAAGCAATCAATGGTTTTAGAAAATGGGTAATAATGTTGTCGTACTTGGCACCCAATGGGGTGACGAAGGCAAAGGTAAAATTGTAGATTTGCTGACTGAGCGTGCTAAATATGTCGTTCGCTATCAAGGTGGACACAATGCTGGTCATACGCTCGTCATCAACGGTGAAAAAACCGTTCTTCACTTAATCCCTTCAGGTATCCTACGTGATAATGTTACCAGCATCATCGGTAATGGTGTCGTGCTCTCTCCAGAAGCTCTGATGAAAGAGATGAAAGGCCTGGAAGATCGTGGTGTCCCAGTACGTGAACGTTTACTGATTTCTGAGGCTTGCCCGCTGATCCTGCAATACCATGTTGCGATGGACGTGGCGCGTGAAAAAGCGCGTGGCGCTAAAGCAATCGGTACAACTGGCCGTGGTATTGGTCCAGCTTACGAAGATAAAGTCGCTCGTCGCGGCTTACGCGTTGGCGATCTTTTTGATAAAGAGACCTTCGCCGTTAAGTTGAAAGAGATCGTCGACTATTACAACTTCCAGTTGGTGCACTACTACAAAGAACCGGCAGTTGATTACGACACTATTCTGAATGAAACCTTAGCGGTGGCAGATATCTTGACCTCTATGGTCGTAGATGTCTCTGATCTGCTTGATAAAGCACGCTTACGTGGCGACTTTATGATGTTTGAAGGTGCGCAAGGTACGCTACTGGATATCGACCACGGTACCTATCCCTATGTGACCTCTTCGAACACCACTGCCGGCGGCGTAGCAACAGGTTGTGGTTTAGGACCTCGTTACGTTGATTATGTATTAGGTATTGTTAAAGCTTATTCTACCCGCGTGGGTGCTGGCCCATTCCCGACAGAATTGTTCGATGATATTGGCGAGTTCTTAGGTAAAAAAGGTAACGAATTTGGTGCAACGACCGGTCGTCGTCGTCGTACAGGATGGTTAGACATTGTTGCGGTACGCCGTGCTGTGCAAATCAACTCCCTGTCTGGCTTCTGCTTGACCAAGTTGGATGTCCTCGACGGATTGAAAGAAGTTAAAATCTGTGTGGGATATCGTTTACCTAATGGTAAAGAGGTCGACACTACGCCTCTGGCAGCAGAAAATTGGGAAGGTTTAACGCCAATTTATGAAACACTACCAGGTTGGGATGAGAACACCTTTGGTGTGAAAACCCGCGATGGTCTGCCACAAGCAGCTCTGGATTATATCCAGCGTATTGAAGAATTAACGGGTATTCCGGTGGATATCATCTCCACCGGCCCTGATCGTAGCGAAACGATGATCTTACGAGATCCGTTTGATAGCTAATGTGATAAAAACGGCCGGTGTCATGTCGGCCGTTGTTTTTCTTTCCTACCTGACTAAATCTTCCTTGCAGTGTTCTCTGTGTATTGACCTACGAACAAAAGGCCCGCACTATCGAGATTGGTTTATAATTCAGTTGAGCCACCTATCTTTTCGTCCTGAGTATTTATTGAGGCAGATGTGCAACTGACCAGTTTTACTGACTATGGGCTACGAGCATTAATCTTTATGGCGAGTTTGCCTGCTGACAAAATGACGACTATTACTGAAGTCAGTGAACTTTATGCTATTTCTCGCCATCATATGGTCAAAATTGTTCACAAGTTGAGTCAAGAAGCCTTTATTAAATCTAGTCGAGGGAAGCAGGGAGGAATACGCCTTGCCAGGCCAGCAGAAGCAATCAATGTCGGAGATGTCGTCCGGCGTTTGGAACCCCTACAACTAGTCGATTGTGACCATTGCTTAATTACACCGTCCTGTCATTTGAAAAAGATACTCGCGCAAGCAATGAATGAATTTCTCGCTGAGTTAGATAAATATACCCTAGCGGATATCGCGAGTGACGGGAACCTGAAACGGATTTTCAACGCTGAAATTTCCGTAGAGAACTTATACTAGAGACATTGGAGGACCCTGTGTCACAAGATCCCTTTTTACAACGGGAGACGGAAAAATATGAAAATCCGATCCCGAGTCGCGAGTTTATCCTCGCCCATTTAGAAAAACGTGAAACGCCCGCTCGTCGCGATGAAATTGCAGCGGAACTCAATATTACCAGTGAAGAGCAACTGGAAGCACTACGTCGACGCTTAAGGGCGATGGAACGTGATGGCCAGTTAGTTTTCACTCGTCGCCAATGCTACGTGCTCCCCGAGCGCTTAGACCTCATCCGCGGTAAAGTGATCGGACACCGAGACGGCTACGGCTTCCTACGTGTTGAAGGCCAGAAGGATGACTACTATCTTTCCGCCGAGCAGATGAAGCTTTGCTTACATGGCGATATCATTTTAGCCCAACCGATGGGTGCCGACCGTAAAGGCCGTAGAGAGGCCAGGATGGTTCGCGTAGTCGAACCTCGTAACCCACAAATTGTTGGACGTTACTTCATCGATGCTGGGGCGGGCTTTGTCGTTCCCGACGACAGCCGCCTGAGTTTCGATATTCTGATCGAGGCCGACCCTGCGATGCAGGCACGTATGGGTGCGGTTGTGGTGGTGACTTTAGAGAAACGTCCTACGCGTAGAATGAAAGCCATCGGTAAGATCACTGAAATTCTTGGCGATGAGATGGGCACTAGCCTAGCGGTAGATATGGCGCTACGCACGCACGAAATTCCCAATGAATGGCCAAGTGATGTGGAAGCTGAGATCAGTCATCTTAGTGAAGAGGTCCCAGAAAGCGCTAAACAAGGGCGTATCGACTTACGGCAACTGCCGCTAGTAACCATCGATGGTGAGGATGCGCGTGACTTCGATGACGCCGTGTATTGTGAGAAAAAGCGAGGCGGTGGCTGGCGATTATGGGTGGCGATTGCGGATGTCACCTACTATGTCCGTCCCGGTACGGCATTGGATCATGAAGCGGAAAAACGGGGAACATCAGTTTACTTCCCTACGCAAGTGGTACCCATGCTTCCCGAAGTCTTATCAAATGGGCTTTGTTCGCTCAATCCACAGGTGGACCGTCTCTGTTTAGTCTGCGAGATGACCATATCGGCTCGTGGAAAATTGACCGGTTATAAACATTACGAAGCGGTGATGAACTCTCATGCTCGACTCACTTACAACAAAGTCTGGTCGATTCTTGAGGGAGACGAAGCACTACGTGAGCAATATGCGCCTCGGGTGAAAGATCTTGAAGAGCTGTATGCCATGTATCAGGTATTAGAAACAGCCCGTACGCAACGTGGTGGCATCTCGTTCGAGACCGAAGAGCCGAAGTTTATTTTTAATGCAGAACGTCGTATTGAGCGTGTCGAACGCCTGCGCCGTAATCCTGCGCATAAGTTAATCGAAGAGTGCATGATCCTGGCCAATATTGTCTCGGCGCGTTTTGCTGAGAAGTATCAAGAGCCGGTCTTGTTCCGTGACCACGATCGTCCAACAGATGAAAGTATCAAAAGCTTTAGAAAAGTCTTGGGTGAACTTGGATTAACCCTGACTGGTGGCAATAAACCTACGCCGCTTGATTATGCCGAATTACTGACAGCGGTTGCAGAGAGACCTGACGCAGAAATGCTGCAAACGATGCTACTGCGTTCGATGAAGCAGGCGATTTACGATCCTGAAAATCGCGGGCACTTCGGTCTAGCCTTAACCTCCTATGCACACTTTACGTCGCCGATCCGTCGTTATCCCGATCTACTGCTGCACCGCTCACTCAAATACTTGATCGCTAAGGAGCAAGGGCAGCCGGTCGATACTCTTACACCGGGCGGCGGTTGTCACTATGATATGCAGCAAATGTTGCAGTTAGGCCAGCACTGTTCATTAACAGAACGCCGAGCTGATGAAGCGACACGCGACGTAGCCGATTGGCTAAAATGCGACTTTATGCAGGATCAGGTAGGGAACACCTTCACGGGTGTTATTGCTAGCGTGACGAATTTCGGTTTCTTTGTCCGACTGGCTGACCTATTTATTGACGGACTGGTGCATGTGTCGACCTTAGATAACGACTACTACCGTTATGACCAAATCGGTCAGCGTTTGACCGGAGAAGCGAGCGGCCAAGTATTCCGCTTAGGCGATACCGTCGAGGTACGGGTTGATGCAGTGCATATGGATGAGCGTAAGATCGATTTTGCGCTGATCTCAAGTCAACGTAAACCGCGCGGTGAAGGCAAGACTGAAAAAGATCGAGCGAAGAAAACCGCTTCCGGTGCCGTTAAGAAGCGCCGTAATGCAGGAAAGAAAGTTAACTTCGAGCCAGACAGTGCCTTTCGCGGGACCAAGAAAAAAGAGGGGGCGAGTACCGTGAAAGCCACCACTAAAAAACCCAAAAAAGTCTCAGAGAAAACACGTAAAATAGCGGAAGCGACGAAAGCAAAGCGTGCAGCGAAGAAAAAACGCGCAGAATAAGCGTAAGCAGAATCTGCTGGCAACGGTGAGTTGCCAGCCCTCTCAAGGCAATTGATAAAAATTATGAGTGAAAAAATTTTTGGCATCCACGCGGTTCAAGCCTTATTGGAACGCCAACCTCAGCGCTTTCAGCAAGTCTTTATTTTAAAAGGCCGCGATGATCGCCGCCTACAACCGCTGATTCAGGCATTGGAAGCGCAGGGCGTCACCATTCAAGTAGCGACTCGTCAGTGGCTGGATGAGGCGGCAGAAGGCGCAGTGCATCAAGGGATCTTGGCACTCGTTAAACCGGGACGTCAGTATCAAGAAGGCGATCTACCGGATTTACTGCAAAAACTGGATAAACCCTTGCTGTTGATCTTGGATGGCGTAACCGATCCTCATAATCTTGGTGCGTGTCTACGTAGCGCCGATGCGGCAGGTGTGGCTGCGGTAATTGTCCCGAAAGACCGCTCGGCGGCATTAAACGCTACGGCTAAGAAAGTGGCTTGTGGGGCAGCAGAAACTGTTCCGCTTATTCGTGTAACGAACCTTGCAAGAACGATGCGTCTGTTACAAGAGTACCATATCTGGATTGTCGGGACGGCGGGCGAAGCCGATCACACGTTATATCAGAGTAAAATGACCGGCGGCATGGCATTAGTGATGGGCGCTGAAGGTGAGGGCATGCGACGCCTGACGCGCGAACATTGTGATGAGTTGATTAGCATTCCAATGGCTGGCTCGGTCTCCTCACTCAATGTTTCCGTTGCAACGGGAATCTGTTTGTTTGAAGCGGTACGTCAGCGTCAATAAATAGTGAACAAGCATCTCCTACCATGAGGAGATGCTTAGTTAACCTCGTGGCATTCTTCAGGCGTGATCGTAGTCGTATAGATAAGCTTATTCTCGACAAAGTAGTTATAGATCGATCCTCCTGTAAAAAAATCCTTGAAAATCTTTATATTGTCGTCGTTTTTACAGTACTGAACCTGTATCCCTTTTTTCATATTTTCCTGCCAATAATGCGTGTTCATCACGGAGACTGGGATCCCTTTTACCTCATAATGGTAAATAAAAACATTATCCTTCGTCGAAACCTCGGTCATTTGCGTCGCTTGATCAATTAAGATCGGCAACTTTTTCTTAATACCTTCTAGGATCATGGCTTGCATCGCCGATTTATCGTTAACATCCTGCTTCTGAAAGTTCTCAAGTTTTTTTGATGGGGCAGTATGAGTTTCTTCCTTAGTGATGACGTTTCCCTGTTTGGGTTTAGACGCATCATCGCAGGCTGCCAGCGAACATAATACGATTGAGAGTGTAACGAGACGGTTCAAGGCCATGTATAGTTTCCTTAAAGGGGATTGAATATTTAACATTCATATCACAATTCAAGGTGTGGCGCCCATAATCCTTAAGAAATATTCAACAGTAATAAGCCTAATAGCCTGAACAATACGGTTTAAGCTGTGAGCTGCATTACATTTCAATAAACTCGCCAGCGAATTGTGTGAGCTGCGTAAACTTATTCTGGAATGAAATATGCATCACTAGTCATGCACTCTGTGGTGCGACTTGCTAGGAGCTTATTTTGAACCGTACAAATCAACCTTTAACCCCGCTAGAGTCAACTCAGCAGGCATTAGATTTTATCCAAAGTGATACCCTTTCCTCAGACCAGCTCGCACTCCTCAATCAATTGACCGTTGATGGTTTTCGTCAGCATGTTAACCCTGGGTTCCTAGAATATCGTAAATCAGTCACTTCAGGCGGTGGCTATGCCGCAGTCGAGTGGCGTGCCACAAGCCTTAATACCCTAGCGGATACCCGTGGTAATGAGTACATAGATTGTCTAGGCGGTTACGGCATTTTTAGCGTTGGCCACTGTAATCCGACCGTGGTGGAGGCTGTGGAGCATCAACTCCATAAGCAACCCCTACACAGTCAGGAACTGCTCGATCCCTTACGTGCCCTCTTGGCGCAGGCTTTAGCCGGTCTTGCCCCTGGGGAGCTGAATTATTGTTTCTTTGGTAATAGCGGTACTGAGTCTGTGGAAGCAGCACTGAAATTAGCCAAAGCATACCAGGCCCCTCAAGGGAAATTCAGCTTTATCGCCGCCAATGGTGCCTTTCACGGCAAGTCGTTGGGTTCGTTATCGGCGACTGCTAAACCCGTCTTTCGCGAGCCTTTCCAACCCTTGGTACCGGGGTTTCATCATGTCGATTTTGGTGATATTCAGGCTATGCGCGCGAAAGTGGCGGAGTGTCAGGCTCGCGGAGAAGGAATTGCTGCGGTGATCCTCGAACCCATTCAAGGTGAGGGGGGCGTTATTCTGCCGCCTGAGGAGTACTTACCCGCGGTACGCGCATTGTGTGACGAGATAGGCGCATTATTAATTCTCGACGAGGTGCAAACGGGAATGGGCAGAACCGGTAAAATGTTTGCTTGTGAGCATTATGGGGTCGAGCCAGATATTCTCTGCCTCGCGAAAGCGTTAGGTGGTGGAGTGATGCCTATTAGTGCAACGATAGCGAGCAAACGCATCTTTTCGGTGCTGTTCGATAACCCTTTCTTACATACCACGACATTTGGCGGTAATCCAATGGCCTGTGCCGCAGCGTTGGCGACGATTAACGTCCTATTACGTGATGATCTCGCTGCACAAGCGCAACACAAGGGTAACTATTTGCTCAATGGACTTAAGGAATGCGCCAAGCGTTATCCGCACGTTATTACTGAAGCAAGAGGGATGGGGTTCTTACAGGCGTTGGAGTTTTGCGACAATGAGACGGGTTATGCCTTTGCTAGTGAGATGTTCCGTCGGGGTATCTTAGTGGCGGGCACATTGAATAATGCTCGTACTGTCCGAATAGAGCCGCCCTTAACACTCACTTTAACTCAGTGTGATCAGGTCTTAGAGCAGGTAGAAAAAGTTTTAGAACAATTATCTCCCTCCTCTGGAAAAGGCACAGCTGCCCAAGCTTCTCCTTCCCTCATTCACTAATTAACACCCCGCTTAGCTTGGGTAAGCGGGGCTTTCCTTAATGGCTAAAGACCAGTTCTTTTTTCGTCCACCAATACCAAACTATCCAACACACGCCGATTGCTGTCCAAACGAGTCCTAATCGCATCGCATCTTGGTCTAAATTCAGCCACATTATGCCGACGCAGAGTATACCGGCTACGGGAATTAATAGATGTGCCAGCCAGTGCGAGGGAGTCTTCAGGTGTTTTTGTTGAATAGCGTAGTAGGCGATAACTGACACATTTACCGACGTAAAGGCAACGAGTGCGCCAAAGCTAATCAAAGAGACCGCCGTATCAAGATTGAAGAAGACAGCGGTCATCGCCAACGCCCCAACGAATAGCACGCAGTAAAGCGGACTTCCCAAACGAGGGTGGATGTAACGAAACTTAGCGATAGGAAAAATACCATCGCGTCCCATGATATGCAGTAAACGTGCAGCGCTGGCATGGGACGCTAAGCCTGAGGCGAAGGTGTTGACTAAAATCGCGACAAGAAAGACCGATTGGAAGAATTTTCCCCCGACATAGAGCACAATCTCTGGCATAGCCTCGGTGGGATTTTTAAATTGGATATTGGTCGGGAAATAGAGCTGGGTAAACCACGCGGCGACGAAGAAAATAATCCCGCCAATTAATGCCGTAAGGAAGACCGCTCGCGGAATGGTGCGTTCAGGTTGATGCGACTCATCGGATAAGGTCGTGACCGCATCAAAGCCCAGAAACGAGAAGCATAATACTGCTGCGCCGGCGACTAGCGGTAGAAATGTTGGCTCACCATTCCATAAAGGTTTCAATGTCCAGACGGCCTCGTTGCCATGTTGGTGGCCAACTCCCTGTATCACTAGCCAAACGAAAACTGCCATTAACAGCACCGGGGCGCCAACAAAAAGAAAGTTAAGGTTGGCGAGTAAGCGAATATTACGGCTATTTACCCAAGTGACTAGGCCGGTGAAGAGCACGATCCATAACCATGACGGGATTTGAGGAAACAGCGATTTCAGGTAAATCCCGGCGAGTAACGCATTAATCATCGGTAATAACATGTAATCAAGCAGCGAAGCCCAGCCCACCAAAAAACCGGCTCGGTTACCACAGGTTTTACGGGCATAAGTATAGGCAGAGCCAGCTTTAGGAAAAACTTTTACCATTTTGCCATAACTGAAAGCAGTTAATAATACGGCAAAGAGTGCTAAGAGGTAGGCCAAGGGAACGCGACCAGAGGTCATACCGGAAACTATTCCAAAGGTATCAAATACTGTCATCGGCGTCATATAGGCAATGCCGACAATAACGACCTGCCATAATCCTAAATTACGCTTATATGTTACTTCTTGAGTCATTCCACACCACCTGGGACAAGATTGGGTAATACCATTAAGCAATTTCTATGCCCAACTACCGGTGAATGCAGCCTAGAAATGGTTCCTAAGGTGCTAAAATAGGCTTTTTTTCCAGAGAGTAAAGTAGCAAGCAATAATAAAATTTTTTGAAGTGATGAACGTCGTAAAATAGGCAGTGAAGGGGGGAGTAAGAGGACGGTGAAACCCGCCCTCATCAGGCGAAGCGTTAACGCTTATTCGCCATAATTAAAGGCTTTCGGGTGATTAGCTAAACTTCCTGTCGTGGCTGCGTAGAGAATCGTTTTACCATCGATCGATAATTCATCGCTGACGTTGAGCCACTGTAAGGTCTCACGATGCGATTTTTCGTTAGTCTGCAGGTAAAGCCCACTCATCTGTTGCAGTTTGGCGGAGTAAAGCACGGCAAACTGCTGATTAGCACAGTTGTGCGGTTTACAGATGGCATAAACCTGATAATCATTCCCTTTTACTGTCACGGTTTGTGCCGGAGATTCGACACCACCGCTTTTAATCCAGTTAGGCAGGTTCTGGTGGCGGATTAATGCGGTAAGCGCTTTCCCCCCTTCCGGAGTTTTAACAAGATCACTAAAGGTTGTCTGTGCGGCGAAGGCACCCGGCGCGACGAGTAGCGCAGCAATAATACTGATTGGCTTTAACATAACTCCTCCTATGATAATCGTTTCCAGTATAGACCCGCATGAAGCATGATGACTAATAATCGAGATGTTGACTAAATAAGCGATGTATTGTCTTGTGTTTGGTCGCTACTATCAGTATTATTACGCGTCAAATTTTTCAGCCGCATTTTAAAACGTTCCTTGCTTCCATGGGCCGCGGCTGACCCTGACAGGAGGCTGAATAATCCGTAAGGAGCAACCGATGCGTCATTAC
>Ga0153974_1000211_pt1 | contig 13931 bp, 13 predicted proteins | sample TSGA058MetaG_FD_104741 | JGI IMG/M metagenome (GOLD analysis project Ga0153974, IMG submission 104741) | Attine ant fungus gardens microbial communities from Georgia, USA - TSGA058 MetaG | ecosystem: Host-associated > Fungi > Mycelium > Unclassified | place: USA: Georgia, Yuchi Wildlife... | reverse complement strand
CGCTTGTTCGATCGGCGATAGGATAGCAGCCGACCGCGCCCGCCCAGCGGCATCCCACCACCGGGCGGCGTGGATACGCTGTTCACGCAGCTGCAGGCCTTGTGCGCCAAGCCATACGCGGATCGCGCCGGACTCGGCGGTGGACAGCACTTCGGCGCCCGCCGCCTGCCAGCGCCGCACCACGTCACGTTTCGGGTGGCCAAAGTGGTTCCGGTGCCCGGCCGAGACCAGCGCCAGCTGCGGCGCCACCGCCTTCACCCAGTCCGGCGTGGAACTGCCTCCGCTGCCGTGATGGGGTACCAGCACCACGTCCGCACGCAGCATATCGGCAGCGCCCGCCAGCAGCGCCTGTTCGCCTTGCCGGCCGATGTCACCGGGCAGCAGCACTACCCCGTGCGCGCCAGCAACCCGCAGCACGCAACTGGCTTCGTTGTCGGCGCCCTTCCCGCCAACGGCAGGGAACGCGGCGGGCGGATGCAGCACCTGGAAATCGACCCCGTCCCATTGCCAGCGCAGGCCCTTTTGGCAGCTACCGGCCGTGGCAATCGCACTGCCCGGTGGAGCCAGTACGTGCAGACCCGGCAATTGCCGGCGCAGCGCGGCGAGGTTGCCGCTGTGGTCCAGGTGGTCGTGACTGATCATCAGCTGTGCCGGCGGCTCCTGTCCCAACGCCCGCAACGTCGGCAGCAGCATCCGCTCCTCGCCCCCGCTGCCGGCTGGCGGGCCGACGTCATACCAGAGTGCGTGCTGGGCGGTCCGCAGCAGCACCGCCGCGCCCTGGCCGACATCGTGCACCACCAGTTCCAGCTCACCCTGCTGCGGCCCCGACCGTGCCGGCCACAGCAACGGCAGGCACAGCAGAGAACCGGCAAGCCCGGCCCCGGCACCGCGTGGCAACAGCCACCAGAACACCCCCAGCAAGGCCGCCGGCAACGCCCAGGCCGGCGCCTGCGCCAGCCACCACATCGCCTGCGGGTGCTCGGCCAAGGGTTGCAGCAGCTGCCAACTGGCCTCGAACACCCAGGCAGCCGTGCGCCAAGGCCACTGCCCTGCCCCGGTGCGCAGGGCCTCCAGAGCGGTTCCCAGCAGAGCCAGAGGCACCACCAGCAGGCTCCACAGTGGAATGATCGGCAGGTTCACCAGCGGCCCCAGCCGTGCGCTGCCACCGAACAGTGCCACCGCCAGCGGCAGCAGAGCGACGCTGGCCACCCCCTGCCCTGCCAGAGCGCCGCGCAGCATCGCGGCGAACCCCTTCGGCCGCCCCTGCGGCAGGCACCACAGCAACCACAGCACCCCACCGAAACTGAGCCAGAAGCCCGCAGACAGCACCGACAGCGGTGCCGGCAGCAGCATCGCCAGCGCGGCCAGTGCCAGCCCCTGCGCTACCGTCACCGGACGGCGGGCAACGCGCGCCAGGGCCAGCACCGCGATCATCAGCGCAGTACGCACGGTCGGCAGCTCGCTGCCTGCAACAACGGCATAGCCGGCTGCTGCCGCCGCCGCCGCACAGGCCGCCGCCTGCGGTCGTGGCCAGAACCGGGCAAGCCCCGGCCAGGATCGCCAGAGCGCAGAACACAGCAATGCGGCGAAGCCCGCGACCAGGCCGACATGGAAGCCGGAGATGGCGATCAGATGGGTCAGGCCCAGCGCGCGCAACTGTGCCCAATCGACGTCGGACAGGCCGCGCGTATCGCCCAGTGCCAAGGCCTGGATGAACCGCGCCGACGGGTATGCGATCTGCCTGGCAATGGCGGCACTGGTGCGCTCGCGCCACGCAGGTAAACCATGCGCAGGGCGCAGCTGTCGCGTGGAATTCGAATCGCGCACGCTGGCGTTCCCTGCCAGCCCACGCAGCAGCGCTTGCCGCTCGCCATCGAAGCCCCCCGGGTTGATGCGTGAACGTGGCGGTCGCACGCGCAGCGACAGCTGCCAGTCAGCTCCGGCGTGCAGGTGATGTCTCTGATCAAATCCGGCGTCGGTCGGCCCACCCCGGGGCGCGTGCCAGAGCACCTGCAGCCGCTCTCCACGCAGCGCCGGCATCGCATCGGACGCATCCACCCGGAACTCGAAGCGGGTGTTTGCAGGCGTTTCCTTCGGCAGGTCGATGACCTGCCCCCGGACAAGTACATCCTGCGCGGCAGAACCGGCCGGCAGCTGCGCCTGCATTACCCAATACCCGTGGCAGCAAGTCCAGGCCAAGCCGAACAGCAACGTAGCCGCCGCGCGTCCGCGCCAGCGCAACACCCAGCCCAACGCGGCCACGACGGTCGCCGCAACAGAAACCCACAGCGGTGGCAAAACCGGCAACAACGCGCAGACCAACGCACCGGCAACCAGAGCGGCAGCGCACGCGGGGCCAAACAGGGGCGACAAGGTCCGATCGGCAGCCATCGACACAGCGTGCCGAGGCGCGGCCTCACCCAACCATCAGGCAACGCCGTGTAGCGTTGTCAGCGCCCGGCTAGCGACGCACGCTGCCGCGGTGGAAGTTGACCCGGAAGCTCGCCCCACCCCCAACGGCCTCGCCCACGCTCACCGTGCCGCCGTGGTGCTGCACGATCTCCTTGACCAGATGCAGGCCGAGGCCGCTGCCACTGCCAGCAGCACGCAGGCGGTGGAACGGCTCGAAGATCGCCTCGCGGTCACCGACCGGCACGCCGGCGCCCTGGTCGCTGACTTCCAGCAGGCCCTGCCGGTCCAGACGCACGCAGATGGTGCCGCGCCCGCCGCCATGGACGATGGCGTTGTGCACCAGGTTGGCGATCACCCGCCCCAGGGCGAGGCCATCGCCATGGATCCATACCGGCGTCTCCGGCGCATCCACTTCAAAGCCGTAGCCGGCACCAACGACCAGAGGCGCAAGGTCGGCGGCCGCTTCGCGCACGACATGTGCCAGGTCCAGGCGCTGCAAGGCTGCGACGTTCCGGTCCAGGCGCTGCAGGTCGAGCAGGTGCTCGGCGACGTTGCCGAGACGGGCGACATCGGTCAGCAGCTGCGATTTGAGCTCCCCCTGCGGCAACTGCGACAGGCGCGCCTGTACCACCGCAATCGGTACCCGCAGCTCATGTGCGGCGTCGGCCAGGAATTTATCGCGTGCTGCGTAGCCCTGCTGCACCTTGTCGATCGCATCGTTGAACGCTTCGACCAGAGGCGCGACCTCGGTCGATACCAGCTGCGCGTCCAGGCGCGCACCGGGCTGGCCGATATCCAGCTCCTTGGCCTGCTGCGCGGACCGGCGCACGCCACGCATGGCGCGATGGATCACCGTCGGCATCACCAGCAGCGTGACCACGATCAACGGCAGGAAGAACCACAGGCCGATCAGCCGCAGCACCATCAATGCGCCATCCAGCAGGCCGCCCTTCGGCGCCCCGCCCACCATCACCGTGATGCGGCGGCCGTCTTCGTTGCGGATCATCACGCGCGCCACATCCAGGTACGGCGGTACCAGCGAACCCAGCTCGGTGGCACCCAGTGTCGGCAGGCGGGCCAGCAGCGGCGCGTGGATGGCAGGCAGCGTGCCGCGCTGCAGCCATGCACCGCGATCGTCCACCGCCGCGAACCACAGGTTGCCACCGGCACGCGCATCGAGCTTCTGCCAGCGTGCTTCGTCCAGCACCAGACGGCCGCCTTCGCTGTGCACCGCATTGGCCGCGCTCTCGGCCATGAACATGTCCATGCCCCAGGTGTCCTTGTCGCCCCAGGTCAGGATCAGCGCGACGACGGCGAACAACACCGTGAATGCCTGCGCCAGGAACAGCCGCCATGCCAGTCCAAGAGTGATCGAACGGATCGGTCGTGCCATCTCAGGCCTCCGCCAGCAGGTAGCCAACGCCGCGGATCACGTGGATCTCCACGCCTGCCCCGGCCTGCTGCAGCGCCTTGCGCAGCTTTGAAATGTGCGCATCGAGCGCATTGGACTGGATCTCATCATCGAATCCGTACACCGCCGCTTCCAGCGCGCTGCGGGTGACCGTGCGCCCCTGCCGCATCGCCAGCGCCTGCAGCACCAGCACCTGCCGCCGCGGCAGTGCAACCGGCTGGCCGTCCACCTGCGCCTGCAGCGATTCGAAATCAAACTCCAGCCGGCCCAGCCGCAACCGGGGGGTCACCATCGCCGACGGTCGACGCGAGACGGCGCGGATGCGCGCCATCAGCTCTTCGATCGCCACCGGCTTGACCAGGTAGTCATCGGCACCGACATCCAGCCCCTCCACCTTGTCCGACAGCCCACCCTTGGCAGTGAGCATGATCACCGCCAGGTTCGGCCGCAGCGCACGGGCAGTCGCCACGAAGCCAACGCCATCACCATCGGGCAGCTGCCGATCGAGCAGCATCAGCTGATGCACCGGCTCACGCAGGGCGAGCGCAGCCTCGGCCAGGCTGCCGACCACGTCGGCGACCACACCCTGGCGCTCAAGCCCGGACTGCAGGGCTCGCGAGAGATCGGGGTCATCTTCGACCAGGAGAATGCGCATCAGGGGCTCGGCAACCGGAAACGGTGCCGATCATAGTGCCTTCGGCGTGCAGGTGGCGGCGATGCCAGCAGATTGCGCCTGCGCAATGTTCCGACAATGTTGCGCGCGCAGCATGCATCGCCATCCCTGCAACGCACTACATCGATGACCTCACTGTCCCCCGCCCTGCTGCGCCCCCTGCTGTGCACCGTCGCTCTCTCCACGCCGCTGCTGGCCACCGCGCAGGAACAGGCTCCGGGGGTACAGGCCGGCATCACCTTCGGCGCGACCACTGGCGCCTACGCGCACTATGACGACAAGCCGCTGGTGCTGCCGGCGCTGTCCTGGCAGGGCAAGCGCTTCTTCGCCAGCCCCGGTTCGCTTGGCCTGAACCTCTACAAGGCCGACGGCCTGCGCCTGTCGGCGGTGGCGACGCCCTACACGTTGCGCTTCAAGACCGACGACGTGAACGATCCGCAGCTGCGCCGCCTGCACAGCCGGCAGATGTCGGCGATGGTCGGCATCAATGCCGACTACAGCGCCGACTGGGGCGCGGTGGCGGCCAGCGTGAAGCGCGAGGTGAGCGGGCACGGTGGCGGTGTTGAATCCAGCCTGCATTACAGCTATCCGATCCAGGCCGGCCGTTTCACCTGGGTGCCGCGCGTGGGCGTGGTGCATTCCAGCGCCCGCCTGCTCGACTACTACTACGGCATCAGTGACGAGGAAGCACTGCGCTCCGGGCTGGCGGCCTACAAGCCCGGCAGTGCCACCTCGCCGAGCCTGCAGATCGCGGTCAGCACGCCCCTGGGTACGAAATGGCGCGCAACTGGCGTCGTCGCCAACCAGTGGTTCGGTGATGCCGTCGAAGACAGCCCGATGGCACGGCGCAGCAGCCAGACCTCCGCTTTCATCTCGCTGATGCGCGCGTTCTGACCGAACCTGCATCCGCCCCACGGACAACAAGGATCCCGCATGGCCGCTGTCACCCCCACCGCCGATGCCAACGCGATCCTGCGCGCGCCGGATCTGGACAGCGCCGAGCGCGCCTACCTGGGCCTGCTGCCGGACATGGATCATGTGGACGCGTTGACCCGACGTGCACTTGGCCTGTCACGCGCTGCCGATGCTGCGCGCGGATACGCACTGTCGATGACCCTGGTCGGCCTGCGCCTGCAGGAGCTGGAGATGGGCGAGCCGTGTGCGGCCGAATATCGCCAGGCGACGCTGCGCAGCCTGCGCCAGGCCTTCGCTGCGGCCTGAGCGTCCCGTCAGCGGAAGGTCGTCCAGGCCAGCACCGCAGACAGCAGTGCGACCCAGATCACGGCCTTGAAGGTGCCTTCCAGCATGTTGCCGCCGAACAGCAGTTCGATGATCGGGTTAGGCCGGGAAACGGGAGCATGGTCACTCATGGTGGCGTCCTGAGGTTTGGGAACTGCGTCACCGATGATACAAAAGCTTGACATTCCCGTTGCTGTTTCCGGTATGGTCGATGCAACGCGGCGTTCAAGGATGATCGATGCTCAAGCGTGCACTGTTTCCCATAGTTGCCCTGCTGCTGGCCGCACTGGTCATCATGCTCTCCTGGCAGAACCGACAGTTGCGGCAGGTCAACGAACAGATGGCGGCGCAGCTGCAGCAGACGCAGCTGGACGCGCATGGCCTTGCCACCGGCACCCGGCCTGAACTGTTGACCCTGCGGACGACGCAGCAGACCCATGTCGATATCGGTGGCGCGCGCGGCGTGCCGCAGATCCTCTACTTCTTCTCTACCGCCTGCCGTTACTGCCTGGCCTCGGTGCCACAACTGCAGCAGATCGCGGCTGCGCGAGGCAGTGCCGAGCTGGTGGGCGTGGGCCTGCCACCTTACGACCAGCTTGCCGACTACGCAGGCAAGCACGCGCTGGCGTTTCCGATCGCCGTCGACGATCAGGGCGAAGTCTCCAAGCGCTACCGCGCCACGCTGACACCGATGCTGATGGTGCTGGCCGCAGATGGCAGCATCGCCTACAAGCATGTCGGCCAGCTCGACACCGGAACGGTACAGGCCGTCGCCAACGCAATGAATCCGGGAAGCCACACCAACTGAAGGAGATACACATGATCGGGAAGAAAACGCTGTTCTCGTCCGTCGCCGGTATCGTCATCGTTGCTGCAATGTCATTCGGGGCCGCACAGGCCTTCGCCACACCGGTGAAGACCGGCTTTGCACCGGGTTGCGTGGATACCCCCGGATGCATGTTCGGCGGCAATGGCCGCGCCGGCGGCACGCGCATCTGCTGCGTCGCCAACTGATCCCGCTTCGACACCGCCCCGCACGCGGTGACTTCATGTTCCATCGCCATTCCAAGGAGATACACATGATCGGAAAGAAGAAGCTGTTCTCGTCCATTGCCGGCCTCGTCGTGGTGACCGCCATGTCATTCGGTGCCGCGCAGGCCTTCGCCACTCCGGTGAAGACCGGCTTCGCGCCGGGCTGCGAGGAACATCCGAGCTGCCCCTATGGCAACGCAGGCTCCCACGGCCTGCTGGCCTGCTGCGACCCCATGTAACCCGCCTCGAAGCGCTGCAAAGGAGATACAGATGATCGGAAAGAAGAAGCTGTTCTCGTCCATTGCCGGCATCGTCGTCGTGGCCGCCATGTCATTCGGCGCCGCGCAGGCCTTCGCGACCACCCCTGCCAAGGCCGGGTTCGCACCGGGCTGTGAGTACACGCCGGGCTGTCCTTACGGCGGCAACGGCCGCTGGAGCGGCGGACGCGTCTGCTGCCAGGTTCCCTGATCCACCCCATCCAGCGCAGGACCTGACTTCGGCTTCCCGGCCACAGTTCCTGCATGGATGACGCGCCCCGTCTGCACTGGGCGTTGCACCGGGCCGTCCGATTGGGCGGCCCTTTTTTCTGCGGCCCGGATTCATCCTTGCAGACGGCACTTGGCACGCGCTTTTCCGGTCTTCGTCGCATGCCGATTTCACAGCGCGGGCCACAGTGCAACGCTGGGCTCCCTTCTCCGGAGCACCGTGCCATGCCGATGCTTGCCCTGCTGCTGTTGATGGCCGGTCTGTGCAACCGCGACGGCGGTACCGGAAGCGATTCGCTGCGGATGCAGATCCTGCAGGCCGACGCCCAACGTGCCGCCCGCGCGCATGCCAGCTACGGCCAGACGGACAGCCAGAGCGTGCAGATCCTGCGCCTGAGTGCGGATCGCGTACTGCAGGTGGCCCACGCTCGCGTGCACGGTGATGCCGACGGTATACAGCGCGGGCAATCGCACGCCCGGGGAATGCTGCAACTGTGGCAGCGCGTGGATGGTCATTGGCAGCTGCAGCGCAGCGCCAGTGTCGAGCAACGCGGTTGACGCTGGCAGCAGCCGGCCAGGCTGGAACGAGCGCGGATCGCAGGCACAAAAAAACCGGCCCAAGGCCGGCTTTCATCGTTTCCACCGCTGCTCCGGCCATGCCGGGAACCGGTGGTGGGCGGTACAGGGTTCGAACCTGTGACCCCTACCATGTCAAGGTAGTGCTCTACCGCTGAGCTAACCGCCCAAATATTCCGTGCAGCCCGCAGGCTGGTGCTTCTACGTAAAAACCCGGCGCCAGGGCCGGGCTTTTCATGCTCACGACAGCCCCCTGGGGGACTTCGTGGTGGGCGGTACAGGGTTCGAACCTGTGACCCCTACCATGTCAAGGTAGTGCTCTACCGCTGAGCTAACCGCCCGTTTGTTGCTTCTGCAGCGCCGCGATTGCGTCGGTGCAGGCCGCGTATATTACGGACGACGACCGGCAAGCGCAATACTTTTGTGAAGAAAAGCCGCTTTACCGCGTTCAGCCCAGGCTGGCTTCCTTCAGCTGCCTGATCTGGTCGCGCACCCGGGCGGCATCCTCGAATTCCAGGTCCTTGGCATGCTGGTACATCCGCTGCTCCAGGGCCTTGAGGCGAGCGGCCAGCTGCGCCGGACTGAGCGAACGGTAGTCGATCGTGTCCTCTGCCACCCCGGAACGGCCTTTGCCCTTGCCCTTGCGGGACTCCTTCTCGGCGGCGTCCGAGCGTGCCCCCTCCAGCACGTCGACGATCGGCCGCGCCACGGAGCGCGGAGTGATGCCGTGCTCCAGGTTGTACTCGACCTGCTTGGTGCGGCGGCGGTCGGTCTCATCGATCGCTGCCTGCATCGAACGGGTGATCTTGTCCGCATACAGGATCGCCTTGCCGCGCACGTTGCGCGCCGCACGGCCGATGGTCTGGATCAACGAGCCGGTCGAGCGCAGGAAGCCCTCCTTGTCCGCATCCAGGATCGCCACCAGCGAGACCTCGGGCATGTCCAGCCCCTCGCGCAGCAGGTTGATGCCGACCAGCACATCGAACTTGCCCAGACGCAGGTCACGGATGATCTCCACGCGTTCAACGGTATCGATGTCCGAGTGCAGGTAGCGCACGCGGATGCCGTGCTCGGTCAGGTACTCGGTGAGGTTTTCGGCCATGCGCTTGGTCAGGGTGGTGACCAGCACGCGGTCACCGGCCTTGATCCGCTCGTTGGCCTCGCTCATCAGGTCATCGACCTGGGTGCCGACCGGGCGGATCTCCACCACGGGGTCGATCAGCCCGGTCGGGCGCACGACCAGCTCGGCCATGTCCTCTCCGGCCTCGCGGAATTCATACGGACCCGGTGTCGCCGACACATAGATGCTGCGCGGGCAGCGCGCCTCCCACTCCTCGAAGCGCAGCGGACGGTTGTCCAGCGCCGACGGCAGGCGGAAGCCGAACTCGACCAGGGTTTCCTTGCGCGACCGGTCACCCTTGAACATGGCACCGATCTGCGGAATGGTCACGTGCGATTCGTCGATCACCAGCAGCGCATCAGCCGGCAGGTAATCGAACAGGGTCGGCGGCGGCTCGCCCGCGTTCTTGCCGGTCAAATGCCGCGAGTAGTTCTCGATGCCGTTGCAGAAACCGACTTCGGCCATCATTTCGAGGTCGAACTGGGTGCGCTGGGCCAGGCGCTGCGCCTCGACCAGCTTGTTCTGCGCGTACAGCTGCTCCAACCGCTCCTTCAGCTCGACCTTGATGGTCTCCACCGCCGCCAGCACCCGTTCACGCGTGGTCGCGTAGTGGGTCTTCGGGTACACGGTGAAGCGCATGAGGTTGCGCATGGTCTCGCCGGTGAGCGGATCGAACATCGTGATCTTTTCCACCTCGCCATCGAACAGTTCGATGCGCAGGGCCTCACTGTCCGACTCCGCCGGGAACACGTCGATCACTTCACCACGCACGCGGAAGGTACCGCGCTGCAGCTCGTATTCGTTGCGCGTGTACTGCAGCTGGGTCAGGTGATTGATCAGGTCGCGCTGGTCGATGCGCTCGCCCTTGGACAGGATCAGGCGCAGCGACAGGTAGTCTTCCGGCGCACCCAGGCCGTAGATGGCCGACACGGTCGCCACCACGATCGCATCCGGCCGTGACAGCAGGGTCTTGGTCGCCGCCAGCCGCATCTGTTCGATGTGCTCGTTGATCGAACTGTCCTTCTCGATGAAGGTGTCCGACGACGGCACGTAGGCTTCCGGCTGGTAGTAATCGTAATAGCTGACGAAGTACTCCACCGCGTTGTGCGGGAAGAACGCCTTGAACTCACCGTACAGCTGCGCTGCCAGGGTCTTGTTCGGCGCCATGATCAGCGTCGGCTTCTGCACCTGCTGGATGACGTTGGCGATGGTGTAGGTCTTGCCCGAGCCGGTGACGCCCAGCAGGGTCTGCTTGGCGACGCCGGCCTCGAAATTGCTGGTCAGCTTGGCGATGGCATCGGGCTGGTCTCCCGCCGGCGAATACGGCGAGACAAGTTGAAAACTGTCGCTCATGGTGTTGCCAGGTCTCGGGGAAGGTAAGTATAGGGGGCGTCCGGTGACGGTCGGCTGATGGAGATTCTGATTCAGGAAAAGGGATGCACCGATAGCGGAACCCTGCGGCGCAGCAGAGGCTGGACACCTGCCAGTCCATGGAGCGCGCCATGCAACCATCCCGGCTTCGCGGCCACACCCTTACGGAAGTACTGATCGCTGTTGCCATCCTGGCAATTCTCGCTGGCCTGGCGTTCGCTCCGGCCAGCGACATGCTAGATCGCCTGCGATCGGATCAGTTGCGGCTGCAGCTGCATGGCGCGATGAATCTGGCGCGCAGCACTGCACTTGACCGTCGTCAGGCCGTCGTGGCCTGCCCCAGCGACGACGGACGTACCTGCGGAGATGACTGGGGCCGCGGTTGGTTACTCCTTCCGGAGCGCTGGCGCGGCGCAGAGGTGTCGGCGCCTGAACCACTGGCCGCCAGGGTCCTGGAAAGCCACTACTCGCTGAGTGCGTTCGCCACCCATGGGCGTCCACAGATCGTGTTTCGCGCGAACGGACGCAGTGCCGGCAGCAACACCCGTATCGTCATCTGCCAGCATGGGCAGATGCGCGCAGAAGTCGTGGTCAGCAATACCGGACGCGTACGCTCGCTACGCTCGACCGGACAGGCACCTTGCTGAACTGCGTCGCGCACAACCTGCAATCGCGTGCTCGCAGAAAAGCAGAAGCCGCGATTTCTCGCGGCTTCTGCAGAATCTGGCGCCCGAAGTTGGACTCGAACCAACGACCCCCTGATTAACAGTCAAGTGCTCTAACCGGCTGAGCTATTCGGGCGGGGACGCGCATTCTAGTAGCTGTTTCACAGAGATGCAACACCCCGCACAGCCTTCACCAGCAGCCGGCCACCGTCGACGCGGCGGGCGTCTTCACATTGGCCTGGTTGACGGTGAGCGTGCCGCATTTGTCCTTGGTCTGCGTGCCTTGGGGAGCCGCCGTCAGCGTGAACGTCCCCTGCGCCGCCTGGATGCTGATGGTGTAATACGCAGTTCCGCCTTCGCGTGGCGACTGGATGGAAGTCGCCCCGTTGCTGAATCGGAAATTGGCATACGTGTTGTTGGTGGTATGCGAACGCTCGGCCGTCTGCGCGTATTCCACCAGATCCGCCTTGGCCTGCGCCCGGCGCGACTTCCGCACCTGGTCGGCGTAGGACGGATAGGCCACTGCTGCCAGGATGGCCACCACGGCCACCACGATCATCAGCTCGATCAGGGTGAATCCGGGCGCGCGCGCCAGCAGGGAACGGGGGCCCGGCGTCCGGGAAAGGTTTGGTGACATCTCGGGAATCTCCATTGCTTACTGGATCTGGCGCCAGGACTGGCGGCCGCACGGATACGGCACATACAGGGGAGGGGCACCGGAAACGCTGACGGCCATCCAGCAGCCCGCTCCCGGTGGCACACCCGGAACCTCGGTGCCACTGCCCGGATTGCTGGGCGGCTGCAGACGAGGTACGACGGACACCCCCACGTCCTTGATCGGTGCGGTACCGGAGGTTGCCAACGCGATCGCTGCAGTGCCCGAGGGAGCCGAGATGCCCGTTGGCGATCCCGAACGGGCACCGGAAAGCCCGGCAATGCCACTGCGGGGATTCAGGCCGAACAGCCAGTTCGCACCCGAAGTGCTGCAGCCGCTGGTGACTTCCTGCGGCGCATAGGTCGGGATGAACAGGATGCCCGACGCCAGTTCCGGGTAGCCTACCGAACGTTCACCAGCCGGAAGATCCACATACCAGCCGACCGATCCTGCCGGCCGCGTGCCCACCTGCAACGTACGTGAGCTGCCACTGGTCACTACGGAATTAGGCGTCAGGTTGGAGCGCGTCAGCGTCGTGGCCACCACGCCATTGACCTGATCGTTGAACCCATAAAGGCTCTGGATCTGCGTGTAGGACACGGGCAGGGTGTCGTCGTTGAACGAGAAGCTACCGGTACCGAACATCACCAGCACGCCCCCCGCTTCACCTGACGCAACCTGCAGACCGCCGGTGATGGGCTGGCGATAGGTCGAGCCGTCCTGCACGAAGGTACCGGTTGTGAATACCGGCACGGTCACCGAGGCGGCACTGGAGAGCAGGTCGAACTTCCACACCGCACCCTTCAGGTCCGCCGCGTACACGGTATCGGCATAGCCGTCGCGTACCCGCGCCGGCGCGCCCGTTGCCGGGTCGGTGACCAGATTGTTGACACGATCAAGGACCACGATGTTGCCAAGGCCGTTGCGCCCGGCAATCGTCGAGTTCGCTTCGGTGGCCTCGATCATGCGCACCATGGGCGCGCCGGTGCCGATGTCGACCACGAACAGCACCGCTTTGCCACTGGCACTGGAATAGCCGTTGCCGAAGATCGCCTTCCAGCTGACCGTGCCATCGGCTGCACGTACCGGCACGATCACTGGCTTGCCCAGCACATGGCCGATGTTGGCGCGGACGGCCGCATCACCCGCCAGATCGTTGATCTCCCACAGGCGGTTGCCGGCCGCGAAGCTGCCTGGCGCGGTCACATCCAGCGCGAACACACCGCGACCACCGGCGCCGGTACTGCCAACCAGCGTCGTGTGCCAGGACGTGCCATAGAAGGTATCGCCAACGGTCAGCGGCCCATCGACGAAGTACTTGTGGACGAACGGTTGTGCGTTCTTTTTGGCCGGATCATACGGCAGCAGCAGGTTGCCCATGTGCCCGTAAGACGTGGCCGGAATGTACCCGAACAGCTCGCGGCCGCCGTTGCCGCCAACGGTACCGGTCGCATCCATGCCGCCATCAAAGGCATGCAGCATGCCGTCGTTGGCGCCGGCATAGACCACGTAGCGATTGTTGGCACGTTTGGAGTTCAGGTAGGTGACGTAGCTGGAGGCCAGCGCCCCGCCCAGGGCACGGTAGCCGAAGTCGTCGACCGGGGCGCTGATGACCGGGGTGGAATTGACGATGTCGCCCAGCACGGTGGTGCGGTCGCGCAGCTTGCCGTTGTTGCGCACCTCGCCGGTGGTATCGCCCAGAAGATAATTCGCTGCGGACGCTGCGGTGGCGCCCAATGCCGTCAGGTTGGCCGTCGTACAGATCGACTGTGACGGATACAGACTGCTTGAGAGCCCACACAGTCCGGCCAGCGTAACCGTGCTGGTGTCGAACCTGCGCACGCTGCTGCCATCGTTGAAATACACATTGCGTGCGGCGGCGGCCGGAATCTGCGCACTGGCCTCCCACATCGTCGAGTACTGGGCCTCACGGGTGGTCGGATTCACCGACACGCTGCTTGCGGTCAGGCGGCTGTACCAGTCCGTACCATTGTTCTGTACGTCGTACATCGGCGTGACCGTCAGCGAACCGGCGCCGATGCGTGCACCACTGAGGGCGAACGTACCCGACGGCGAGGAACCCGAACCGACCGCCGACAGCACACGACGCATTGCATCGGTCACATCCGAGGGGGTCTTGGCGTTGATGAATTCACCACGGCTGTTGATCGCCGCATGCCACAGCTCGTCGATCACGCGACCGTCGTCGTCACTGAGCGGGTCGCCATTGGAGTTCCAGCTTGGCGGGTTGGCGTAAGGATCGGTGGTCGCGGCCTGGTTGACCTCGTAGAT
>Ga0153974_1000209_pt1 | contig 13988 bp, 13 predicted proteins | sample TSGA058MetaG_FD_104741 | JGI IMG/M metagenome (GOLD analysis project Ga0153974, IMG submission 104741) | Attine ant fungus gardens microbial communities from Georgia, USA - TSGA058 MetaG | ecosystem: Host-associated > Fungi > Mycelium > Unclassified | place: USA: Georgia, Yuchi Wildlife... | reverse complement strand
GGCTTCAAAACTCTTGCTGAAGGTCAACGCGTAGAGTTTGAAATTACTGACGGCGCTAAAGGCCCATCTGCTGCTAACGTTATCAGCCTGTAAGTTAACAGCCAGAATTTCAAAAACCCGCCGTTTTGGCGGGTTTTTTTTTGCCTTTAGGTTAAGTAGATGTTAATACGCAATCTGTTACAGATCATAATTGTGTTATAATCCTGCTCTATCATGATAGAGATAGTGTACTGCTAGGTATTGAGGTTAAAAGAGAGTTATGGAAGGTATTAGCTTAGCCAAGTTATTAATCATCGGCGCATTGATTGTTTTATTGTTTGGTACGAATAAGTTACGTTCTCTTGGGGGCGACTTAGGGAGTGCGATTAAAGGCTTTAAAAAAGCGATGAAAGATGATGATAGCGCGGCAAAAAATTCAACGGCTGAAGAAGTTACCGCAGACCGTGTAACTCATAAAGAGTAACAAGCCGCTTATTTACGGTATAGTGTAAATAAATATAAAAAAGCCAGTGCTCTGAAGAGGACTGGCTTTTTTGTAGCGAAAAAGAATTACTTAATCTCGATGCCCTGCGCCTGCATATCGGCGTGATAGGAAGAGCGTACAAAGGGCCCACAAGCGGCGTGGGTAAAGCCCATTGCCATCGCAGCCTCTTTCATTTCATCAAACTCAGCTGGGCTAACATAGCGCTGTACAGGGAGGTGATGACGACTCGGTTGCAGGTATTGTCCCAGTGTTAGCATGGTGACCCCATGGCGGCGTAGATCGCGCATCACTTCAATAATTTCTTCATTCGTTTCACCCAGTCCAACCATCAGCCCTGATTTAGTCGGAATAGTCGGGTGTGCCTGCTTAAATCTCTCTAACAGGGTTAATGACCATTGGTAGTTAGCGCCTGGGCGTACTTGACGGTATAAACGCGGTACATTCTCTAAATTATGATTGAATACATCAGGTGGAGTAGCTGAAAGGATTTCTAGCGCTTTATCCATACGACCCCGAAAATCAGGGACCAGTGTCTCAATTTTAATGTTAGGGCTTTTTTCACGAATGGCAGTAATGCAGTCGGCAAAATGCTGTGCACCGCCATCGCGTAGATCATCACGGTCTACGGAGGTAATCACTACGTAGCGTAACGCCATGTCGGCGATGGTCTGGCCGAGTTTTACCGGTTCATTAGTATCGGGAGCGACAGGACGGCCATGGGCAACGTCACAGAAAGGGCAGCGTCGAGTACAGATCGCGCCAAGAATCATAAAAGTTGCTGTACCGTGGTTGAAGCACTCTGCAAGGTTAGGGCAGGAAGCTTCTTCACAGACAGAATGCAGGCCATTTTTGCGCATGGCAGCCTTGATACCTTGGATACGGCTTGAATCGGCAGGAAGCTTTATCTTCATCCATTCGGGTTTACGCAGGATTTCTTGGCGTTCGGTTACCACGGTCTTCACCGGGATCAATGCCATTTTATCGGCATCCCGATATTTGACACCGCGTTCCATCTGTATTGGTTTGCTCATAAGGTATTCCGCATTACTGTCAGAAGAATCATGTGTAATATATCAACGATTCGACTTGTCTGATAAATTTGCAAAAGTATATCACTCGGCTGCAGCTTAGACAGCCTTAAGCGCACGAAAGTTACAAAGTTGTAAAATAAAGCGGGTGTTCACAGGTCAAGGGGGTATCGCTTACCACCTGCTGACATTGGGCGTAATGCGTAAAATGCTTCACCAAATCCTGCGCCACCTGAACCATTTGACGCTGGCTGCCTTGGTCTTTCAACTGAGTCATCGTCAAGTCAGCATAACCACAAGGGTTGATGCGGGTAAAAGGGGAAAGATCCATATTTACGTTCAGTGCTAAGCCGTGGAAAGAGCAGCCGTGACGGATGCGAAGTCCAAGTGAACAAATTTTCTGTTCCGCAATGTACACGCCGGGCGCATCGGCGCGGGCATAGGCTTGTAATCCCTCTTCAGCGAGGGTAGCAATGACCGTATTCTCTAACGCGGTCACCAGTTCCCTTACCCCAATTTTGCGACGGCGGATATCCATCAACACATACATAATTTGCTGGCCTGGCCCGTGATACGTCACTTGGCCACCACGATCGCTTTGCATAACAGGGATGTCGCCTGGTGCTAATAAGTGCTCCGCTTTACCGGCTTGCCCTTGGGTAAAGACAGCGGGGTGCTCAACCAACCAGATTTCGTCTGCGCTATTCGCGGTACGGCTGTCGGTAAAACGATGCATCGCCTCAGAAATTGTTTCCCACGGTTGTTCACCAAGATGACGAACAATCAGAGGCGGCAGTTCTGCAATCGAGGTTGGTTGATCATGACTCATTACATCACCATGCGGACGATTTCAATATTGCCTAACTCTTCGTATAAGGTCTCGACTTGGTCGATATGCGTCGCAGTAATCGTAATGGAGACTGAGTGGTAGTTGCCCTTGCTGCTTGGCGTAATAGTTGGAGAGTACTCGCCCGGTGCATGGCGTTGCACCACTTCGATCACCTGGTCGACCAGCTCAGGTTGTGCTAGGCCCATCACTTTATAGGTAAATGGGGTGGGGAACTCTAACAGTTCGTTTAATTTAGTTTTCATAGTCACTCCGAATGAAAAAAGACTCCCGCGAGAGCGGGAGTATAGATTACTAATGATCTGGGGGCGATGAGCAGAAAATCAAGCCCTCTAGCCGAAATGGTGGAACATTAGCTTGATATGGTCGATGATTTTGCTGAAGAAGCCACCCTCAGGTACAGCGTTAAGCACCACCAACGGACGTTTATCGATGATTTTCCCATCGAGCTGGAAATTAATGGTACCGACGACCTGACCCTTTTGGATCGGCGCATGAAGTTCACCCGAATCGAGTACATAGCTGGCTTTAAGATCTTTCATGCGGCCACGCGGTACCGTAATGTAAACATCTTTATTTACACCCAGCTCGGCTTTATCCGTATCACCGAACCATACCGGTTCAGACGCAAAGTCTTTTCCTGCTTTGATTGGAGAGATGGTTTCAAAGAAACGGAAGCCCCACGTCAGTAACTTCTTACTCTCAGTTTCACGTCCTTTGTAGGTGTGACCCCCCATGACCGCAGAAATTAGACGCATTTGGCCTTCTGTCGCTGAGGCGACTAAGTTAAATCCTGCAGAATTAGTATGTCCGGTTTTAATCCCATCGACATTCATGCTGGTATCCCAAAGCAGCCCATTACGGTTTAGCTGGCGGATGTTATTGAAGGTAAACTCTTTCTCGTGGTAAATCGCATATTCTTCCGGAACATCTCTAATTAGTGCTTGACCAATAAGTGCCATATCCCGTGCTGAACTATACTGTCCTTCTGCATCTAGTCCGTGAACCGTTTGAAAATGGGTATTTTTCAGACCCAACGATTTCACATAATTATTCATCAAGCCAACAAAAGTCTCTTGGCTTCCCGCGACATAATCAGCCATCGCAACGCAGGCATCATTGCCAGATTGGAGAACGATACCGCGAGTCAACTGGGAGACCGGTACTCGGTCACCCGGTTTGAGGAACATTAATGATGACCCTTGAAATACGGGGTTTCCGGTGGCCCAAGCGTCTTGTCCAACCGTTACCATATCATCTTGGTGGATCTTACCCGCTTTAACGGCCTGACCAATCACATAACTGGTCATCATTTTAGTGAGACTGGCCGGGTCACGACGGGCGTCTGCGTTTTTCTCGGCAAGCACTTTACCTGAGTTATAATCCATGACGATATAGGCTTCAGCATCAATATTGGGTACGCCCGGGATCATGGTCTGAACGACATTATCGTCCGCCATCGCAGAGGGGCCAACCAGTATTGCCACAAGGGGGAGTAGGGCGAGACGCTTTAACATTTTTGGAGCGAAAATCTTGTTCATCGTAACGTTCTCATTCAGAGGCAGTACAAAAGCCCCGCTAAACGCTGTTTAACGGGTACCTAGTGAGTCTTAATTATTATTTGAAGTAATAAATGAATTCACATTATCTTGAGCAAGACGTTGCTGCAGCGCAGTGGCTTCACTGCGGCTGCTGTATCCACCAAGTTGAACGCGGAAAACATTACCGTTCACTGCTTCAACGTGTCCCGCCACACCATAATGTTGGGCTAATTTCTTCTGTAATTCATTCGCACGCTCAGCATTGTTCACTGCAGCAACCTGAACCATAAATCCTTTGCCGTTACCGTGGCTTGCTACGGCTTTTTTCGTCACCGGTGGACTCACTGCCGGTGTAGCATGCGGGGTAGACGCGACCTCAGTTACCGGTTTAGTGGCTGGTGCAGGCGGTGTTTGGGTCGTGACTGGCGTGGGTTGATCTTCATCAGTCTCTAACACGCCACTACGTAAAGGTTGCGGGGCCCCTTGTAGACCATTGCTATGTACGGGCGCGCCAGCACTACCATTACTTTGTAACTCGCTATTATCCACGGTACGAACATTATCCTGTTCGTCGCTGGTAGTGGAGGTCGTTACAGGCGGAAGCGCAGTACCCCCTGCAGTCGTGGCATCACCTGTGTTCATTCCGCCATCAAGATTGGGTCGTGCCGGCAGGTCATAGCTCTGTTTCGCCACGCGAGTCCCAATCGTGCCAGGACCAGAAAGCGTCCCATCGGCAGCGACATTAATAACATCGATACGCACTCGACTATTGTTAGAGGTGTTTAAGCGGGTAGCCGCAGCAGGAGAGAGATCAATGATCCGACCCGGGATAAATGGACCTCGGTCATTGATACGGACCACAATTTGACGATTATTCGCCAAGTTTGTTACGCGTACGTAAGAGGGGATCGGTAGCGTGGGATGCGCAGCGGTGAAAGCATCCGTGTCGAACGCTTCACCTGAGGCAGTACGGTTACCTTGCGCTTCGCTACCATAAGTTGTTGCGAGACCGATTTGGCTAAAGTTTTGCGTGTCCGTAACAATTTTATAGCGAATACCGTTGACGCTATAATCGTTATTAGCAGTTGTATTGCGAGGCTCGTATTTCGGTTCGATACCGGGTATCTCAACTACCGGTCCATTATAGGCAGGCAGAGGGGGGGCGGTATAATTTTGCTGTGACTGTTCTGATGAACAGGCCGCCAAGATTAATGATGCCAAGCTGATTCCAAGCCATTCCTTTCGCATGTCTGCCTCTTATACGCTTTTAGATAACATTTTTCGATGAGTATGGATTGACATAACAATGCCAAAACCTGCCATTAAGACCACTAATGCTGAGCCGCCATAGCTCACTAAGGGTAAGGGGACGCCTACAACGGGAAGAATACCACTTACCATCCCTATATTGACGAATACGTAAACAAATAATATGAGCATTAGTCCTCCCGCCATTACGCGACCGAAAGTGGTTTGCGCACGAGCGGCAATGACTAAGCCACGAATAATTAATAGCAGATAAAGGGCGAGTAGACCGAGAACACCGATAAGTCCCAGCTCTTCTGCGAGGACGGCAAAAATAAAGTCCGTATGGCGTTCAGGCAGAAACTCAAGCTGAGATTGGGTACCATGTAACCAGCCTTTGCCGCGTAAGCCCCCAGAGCCTATTGCGATTTTCGATTGAATAATATGGTAGCCAGCGCCCAGTGGATCACTCTCTGGATTTAACAGCATCATTACCCGATCGCGCTGATAGTCATGCATTAAGAAAAACCACAAAATAGGGATAAACGCAGCGAGTAGCAGCACGGCAATACCGATTAATCGCCAGCTCATACCAGAAAGGAAAAGGACGAAAATTCCTGAGGCGGCGATCAAAATAGCCGTTCCTAAATCCGGCTGGGCGGCGACTAATAAGGTGGGTACAGCGATGAGTACCAGCGCAATCCCGGTATTTTTAAGCGAAGGGGGGCAGACATCGCGATTGATAAAACGAGCGACCATCAGTGGCACGGCAATCTTCGCTATTTCTGAAGGCTGAAAGCGAACAATGCCAAGATCGAGCCAGCGCTGTGCACCTTTACTGATATGGCCAAAGGCATCGACGGCAATCAGTAATACAACGCTTAAAATATAGAGATATGGCGCCCAGCTTTCATAAACTCGTGGTGGGATCTGCGCCAGTGTTAACATTAAGGCTAAACCCATGCCAATTTGCCCAATTTTACGCTCCATCATTCCTGGATCTTGGCCGCTGGCGCTCCAGATAATAAACCCGCTATAAGTGAGCAGGGTTAAAATGATGATCATAAATAGCGGATCAACGTGGAGACGGGTCCAGATTGATTGTTTCTGTGGGTGGTCACTCATGGGCATTACTCGTCACCTTCATAGCCGGAAGGCAGCGGAGCCTCTGGCGATAATTGGGTATTGTTGTCACCTAACATAATATGGTCCAAAATTTGGCGCATGATGGTGCCGACGGCTGCGCCGGAACCCCCATTCTCAAGAATCATCGTGATGGCGACGCGTGGGTTATCATAGGGAGCGTAGGCGGTCATCAGTTTATGATCACGTAAACGCTCAGAAATCTTATGCGCATTATAAGTCTCGTTGGCTTTTAGCCCAAATACTTGGGCCGTACCCGATTTCGCGGCAATTTTATACGGCGCGCTGATAAAGCTTTTATGTGCTGTACCGTTAGGACGGTTAGCAACGCCATACATACCATCCTTAGCGATTTCCCAATAGCCAGAATGCACATCCCCAATGACTTCGGGGGCTGGCGGCTGATAGGGGTGGCGAGTCCCTGCGCTATTCGCCGACAATAATAAATGAGGCACTTTGGGTACACCATCATTGATTAATGTCATTAATGCTTTATTCATTTGTAACGGTGTAGCCGTCCAATAGCCTTGCCCGATCCCGACAGGAATAGTGTCGCCTTGATACCAAGGTTTTTTGAAACGGTTTAACTTCCATTCCCTTGTCGGCATATTGCCTGCGCTCTCTTGTGGCAGATCGATCCCCGTTCGCTGGCCATAACCAAATTTCGTCATCCATTCAGAAAGGCGATCGATACCTAAATCGAAGGCGACCTGATAGAAGAAGGTGTCTGCTGATTCTTCCAGCGATTTCGTCACATTCAGACGGCCATGCCCCCATTTTTTCCAGTCGCGAAAGCGCTTCTCACTGCCTGGTAGTTGCCACCAACCGGGGTCAAATAAGCTGGTATTTTTCGTTATGACGCCAGCGCTCAGTGCAGAAACCGCAACGAAAGGTTTTACCGTCGAGGCAGGTGGATAGGCCGCTTGAATGGCACGGTTGTACAATGGACGGTCTGGATTGGTCAATAATTCTTTATAATCTTTACTTGAGATACCTTCGACAAATAAGTTGGGATCGTAGCTAGGCATTGACACCATGGCGAGAATTTCGCCGTTACGCGGGTCGCTGACAACAACCGCTGCGCGGCTTCCAGCCAATAGCGTCTCGATATATTGCTGTAATCCCAAGTCGAGCGTTAGGGTAATATCCTCACCGGCTTGCGGTGTGACCTCACTAAGTTGTCTAACGACGCGACCACGATTGTTGACCTCAACCTCTTCATATCCGGTGTTGCCGTGTAAGATATCTTCATAATAGGCTTCAACGCCAAGCTTACCGATATCGTGGCTCGCGCTATAATTGCCGGCTTTTTGCTCGTTGGTTAAGCGTGCCATATCCCGGTCGTTGATCTTCGACACATAACCGACAATGTGGGTGAGGCTAGGGCCATAGGGATAATAACGGCGTTGATAGCCTTTTATTTCAACGCCAGGGAATCGGTACTGGTTCACTGCAAAGCGGGCAATTTGCTCGTCGTTTAGTTCGTTCTTAATGACGACAGGCGTGAAGCGTCGCGCTTGCTTACGCTCCTTCTCAAAGGTTTGCAAATCTTCATCGCTAAGCGATAACACGGGTTGTAGCGCTTGCAGCGTTTGTTTTAAGTTACTTACTTTTGCTGGCAGTATTTCAGCTTGGTAGATGGTGCGATTCAGCGCAAGGGCGGTTCCATTACGGTCATAGATGATGCCGCGACTCGGCGCAATAGGCACCAATTTGATACGGTTTTGATTCGAACGTGTGCGGTAGTCATCAACCTTAACGATCTGTAAATGACACATATTGACGATAAGAATCGAGAGTAATAGAAAAACACCCACAAGTGCGATGGCGGCCCGCTTCACAAATAATTTTTGTTCAGCGCTATAATCACGAAAAGCGTAGGCGGTCAATTTCATGCAAGTGTTTTCTACTTATTCAAAGGTCGAGAGTTTATTCGCGATGGTAAGGATGGTTAGTCGTAATACTCCAAGCACGATAGAGGCTTTCAGCAACTAATACTCTGACTAATGGATGGGGTAAGGTCAATGGTGAGAGTGACCAACTTTGATCTGCCGCAGCTTTACAGGCTGGGGCAAGACCTTCAGGTCCACCAATGAGTAAGCTGACATCCCGGCCATCCTGCTTCCAACGATCAAGCTGCTGCGCAAGGACGGGAGTTTCCCAAGGCGTACCGGGGATGTCCAAGGTTACGATTCGGTTACCTTTTCCCACTACAGCTAACATCGCCTCACCTTCTTTTTCAAGGATCCGCTTAATATCGGCGTTCTTACCTCGTTTACCCGCGGGGATTTCGATAAGCTCAAAAGGCATATCGCGCGGAAAACGACGTAGATAATCCATGAAGCCGGTTTGCACCCAATCGGGCATTTTAGTGCCTACGGCGATGAGCTGTAATTTCACTCGTTAACTCCAGAGTTTCTCAAGTTCATAGAGCTGGCGAGCTTCTTCTTCCATGATATGGACGATAACTTCGCCCAGATCGACAACCACCCAGTCACCAGAAACTTTACCTTCTGTGCCCATTGGCTGTAAGCCCACGAGTTTAGCTTCTTGCTTGAGATGGTCTGCGATAGACATAACATGACGCGATGAAGTCCCAGTACAGATCACCATACAATCAGTGATGCTGGATTTACCGTGAACATCAATAGAAATAATATTTTGGGCTTTAAGATCGTCAACTTTATCGACAACAAAAGCTTGGAGTGCTTGGCCTTGCAAAAGCTTCACCTTCGGTAATGATAGATAAAAAATAAAATCCCTAGCCACCAATAACGGCGTTTGCTAGGGGTTGAAGTTTATTGTAACACGCTGTCAACGGGGGCGATATAAGCCAGTTTCAGCGATATACTCGATGACTGCGTCGGGGAGTAAACCTTGACACGATAGACCGTGGTGTAAACGCCGGCGAATATCGGTTGCAGAAATAGTGTACAGCGAGGTATCGGCAAGAAATATTCCGCCACACGGCTTCTGGTGTAAGCTCTGTGCGTCAGTGATATGGCGGCTAATCCACGATTGGACTTTAGGATCAGCATGCTGGCTGGAATAGCCGGGACGCTGAGCCACCACTAAATGGCAATACTCCAGTATCTCTTGCCATCTTTCCCATCGGTTAATGCCCAGTAGTGAGTCCTGACCAATAATAAAGGCCAGAGGAGCCTCTACGCCGATCTCTTCACGCAATAGTGTTAGGGTATCGATAGTCCAAGAGAGGGTATCTCGTTCGAGCTCACGACAATCAATCGAAAAGAGCGGATCATCCTGTATTGCCCGTTTAAGTAACTCTACGCGCTGCGTGGCGCTGGCTTCTGGCTGAGGGCGATGGGGCGGCACATTATTAGGAAGTAAGGTGACGCTTTGCAGATCGAGCTGTGAGGCAATTTCACGCGCACAATTTAAGTGACCGTTATGGATGGGGTCAAAGGTCCCCCCAAACCATGCAGAGAGCTTAGACATGATAAAGTCCTGAAGGAAACTGAGGTTGACAAATAAGTACGCTCAGCGCGTTTAACGCTGGCCAGCACTCTGTAGAGAAATCTTTTTTTACAGCGATCTCGAGCGAGGCTAAATGATGGACGATATGACGTAAACGAGTGCGATCAAGCCGCTGTAAAGCGCCGATATAAAGTGGGCGCTTATTTTGCCAGACGCGTAGCTTATCCATCGCAGCACGACGAGCATCCATCGGTATAGAGGAAATTTCAAGCAAGATCATGATTTCTCGTTGCAACGTCCTAAGCAGGATGATCGGTTCCTGGTCTTCTGAGCGCAGTTGCTGTAACACGTGTAACGCTCGTTTACTCTTGCCTGCCAGTAAAGCATCGATCCAATGATAGGGGGTGAAGAGTGCCGCATCGTAGACCGCCTCTTCCACTCTCGGCAACGTCAACACACCATCGGGCCATAATAGCGACAGTCGCTCGAGAGCTTGTGATAAAGCTAACAAGTTTCCTTCATAGTAATAGCAGAGAAGGCGCAAGGCGGGTTCATCGATAGATAATGACATGGCGCGACAACGCTGCTGCACCCAACGCGGCAATTGTTGGTGGTCAGGCGTGTTGCAGGTAACCAGTAATCCACCCTCTACTAATGCCTTATACCATGCACTGTTTTCTTGGGCTTTGGTAATTTTTGGCGCATGGATAATGAGGAGTAAATCGTCATGTACCAACGTAATAAGCTGAGCCAATTGGCTAGCCTGGGTGGCATTCGGACCATTTTCTGCCAGCTGTAGGATAAACACTTGCCGTTGGCTAAATAGGCTCATCGCTTGGCACTCACTGAACAATGCGTCCCAATCGGTATGTTGATCAATTGAGAAAGAGTGGTGTTCAGCGAAGGCATGGGATTGAGCGGCAGCTAAAATGGATTGCTGACTCTCTTGATGCAGCAGGGGATCGCTGCCGACCAATAAATAGTAACGACGCAACCCATGATTGAGTTGCGCCGAAAGTTGCTCAGGGAACACTCTGGTCATTAGTTACCGAGCGCTACACCAGCGTTGCTGCTTTGTTCTGAAGTACTCGTAATCACATCAGGTTGCCCTAACGCTTTAGGGGCGGCAACAGGCGCGGTACCATTGATTTGCTGCTCAGCGGCATGGACAGCGAGTAACTGGCGAACCAGCTGCTCCGACGCCCTGGTACGCATCTCTTGGTTAATCATGTCTTGCTCTGAATCTGCGGCAAGAGGGTTGCCTGAGTTATCAAAGTAGGAACGATAAACCGTAGTATGCAGTGGGAAAATTCCTTTGCCAGGAATAAGGATCTGGCCAGTTATTGTCATCACCAATTGGTACTCCGCTCGACTACCATCTAGGAATACAGAGGCCGTATCACGGTGATTATTCTCGCCCGCTAAGCGTAATGTTGGCACATTTACGCGCTGAGTGGCCGAGTCTTCAACCAGTTTTATCCCGCTTAATCGTAATTGCTGGCGTACCGCACGAGCGAGTGGACCGTAAGGATCATCGCTGGCCAAAATCATGGTTTTCATCTCTTTAGGAATTTTAGTATTTCCACGAGTATGAAAACCACAACCTGCGGTGCTAAGCACCGCGGTTACCATCATTAGACAGAGTAGAAAATGTCGCACGTTACCTCCGGAATTACCCGATTACTAGGTTTAACAGCTTGCCAGGGACGAAAATGGCTTTACGAATAGTCGCACCGTCCAAATATTTCGCCACTAAATGGTCTTCAGCAGCGAGCGCTTGAACTTGCTCTTGCGTAGCATCGGCGGCAACATTCATTTTGGCACGCACTTTACCATTGATCTGAATCACCATCACTACACTCTCTTCGACCATGGCTTGCTGATCCGCGACTGGCCATTCGGCTTCATCGATGGTAGAGGTTTGACCTAAAGCTTCCCACAGGACAAAGCAGGCATGCGGAGTGAATGGATAGAGTAGACGCACGACTGCGTTTAACGCTTCATCCATTAGTGCGCGGTCTTGCTCACTTTCTTGTGGGGCACGAGTCAGCTTATTCATTAACTCCATTACCGCAGCAATAGCGGTATTGAAGGTTTGGCGACGACCCACATCATCAGAGACTTTAGCGATGGTCTTGTGCACTTCGCGACGCAGTGCTTTTTGCGCATCGTTTAGCGCTTTAACGTCTAAGGATACGGTAGCGCCTTTACTGGTGTGCTCATGCACTAAACGCCAGACACGTTTAAGGAAACGGTTAGCGCCTTCAACGCCAGACTCTTGCCATTCTAACGTCATCTCCGCTGGAGAGGCGAACATCATAAACAGACGAACGGTATCCGCACCGTAACGTTCAACCATCAATTGAGGATCGATGCCGTTATTTTTGGACTTAGACATCTTACTCATACCGGCGTAAATCACTTCACGGCCAGTATTATCAGTCGCTTTGACGACACGCCCTTTATCATCGCGTTCAACGTTGACGTCGACAGGAGATACCCAGTTACGTTCACCGTTTGCACCGACATAATAGTAAGCATCTGCCAGTACCATGCCTTGGCAAAGAAGACGTTTCGCTGGCTCATTAGAGTTCACGAGTCCTGCATCACGTAACAATTTGTGGAAGAAGCGGAAATACATCAAGTGCATGATGGCATGTTCGATTCCACCAATGTATTGATCAACCGGTAGCCAGTAGTTCGCCGCTGCAGGATCGAGCATCCCTTGATCGTAGTGGGTGCAGGTATAACGCGCGTAGTACCATGACGATTCCATAAAGGTATCGAAGGTATCAGTTTCACGTAAGCCAGGCTGGCCATTAACCGTGGTTTTTGCCCACTCTGGATCGGCTTTAATCGGACTGGTGATCCCGTCCATCACCACATCTTCAGGCAGTAAGACAGGCAGTTGATCTTCTGGCGTCGGCACCACGGTGCCATCTTCCAGCGTTACCATTGGGATTGGCGCACCCCAGTAACGTTGGCGGGAAACTCCCCAGTCACGTAGACGGTAGTTCACTTTACGAACGCCAACGCCTTTAGCGGCAAGGGCATCGGCAATCGCATTGAAGCCCGCAGTATGGTCCAGTCCATCAAACTCGCCAGAGTTCACTAACTGGCCTTTAAAGGTCATCGCTTCGCTGCTGACATCAGGAATATTTCCTTCTTCGTCACAGACTACCGGCTTGATGGTGAGTTGGTATTTGCTGGCGAATTCCCAGTCACGTTGATCGTGTGCGGGAACGGCCATTACTGCACCCGTACCGTATTCCATAAGAACAAAGTTGGCGACCCATAAAGGCAGTTTTTCGCCAGTCAGTGGATGGATAACGTGGAAGTTGGTCGCATGACCTTTTTTCTCCATCGTGGCCATCTCGGCCTCTGCGACCTTGGTATTACGACACTCTTCAATGAATGCAGCCAAAGAGGGATCTTGTGCGGCCGCTTCCTGCGCTAAGGGGTGCCCAGCCGCAACAGCGACATAGGTTGCACCCATAAAGGTATCAGGGCGAGTCGTATAGACTGTTAAGGTGTCGCTACGGTCAGCGACAGCGAAGGTGATCTCCACACCTTCTGAACGGCCAATCCAGTTACGTTGCATGGTTTTGACCTGCTCGGGCCAGCCTTCTAACGTATCCAGATCGTTAAGCAATTCTTCTGCATAATCGGTGATTTTAATGAACCATTGTGGGATCTCTTTACGCTCGACTTTACTGTCGCAGCGCCAGCAGCATCCATCCACTACTTGCTCATTTGCTAAAACGGTTTGGTCATTCGGGCACCAGTTAACCGCTGAGGTTTTTTTATAAACGAGGCCTTTCTCATAAAGCTTGGTGAAGAACCATTGTTCCCAACGGTAATATTCTGGCTGACAAGTCGCTAATTCACGGCTCCAATCGTAACCAAAGCCCAGCAGCTTTAACTGGTTCTTCATGTAATCGATATTTTCATACGTCCAAGGTGCTGGTGCGGTATTATTTTTGACCGCAGCCCCTTCGGCAGGTAGGCCGAAGGCATCCCAACCAATAGGTTGGAGGACGTTTTTACCTTGAAGACGTTGGTAGCGCGCGATCACATCACCAATGGTGTAGTTACGCACGTGCCCCATGTGGAGCCGGCCAGAAGGATAGGGAAGCATTGATAGGCAGTAATATTTTTCTTTACCTTCTTGTTCTGTCACTTTGAAGGTTTCTTTTTCATCCCAATGGGCTTGAACGTGTGATTCTATCTCTTCCGGGCGGTATTGCTCTTGCATGGCGGCC
>Ga0153974_1000208_pt1 | contig 14051 bp, 11 predicted proteins | sample TSGA058MetaG_FD_104741 | JGI IMG/M metagenome (GOLD analysis project Ga0153974, IMG submission 104741) | Attine ant fungus gardens microbial communities from Georgia, USA - TSGA058 MetaG | ecosystem: Host-associated > Fungi > Mycelium > Unclassified | place: USA: Georgia, Yuchi Wildlife... | reverse complement strand
GGCAATTATCGAATAACGACATTGCTGATGTTGAATATCAGTTCCTTGCTGAAAACGACGTCAAAGACGTTGATGTGCTGTACTTTCGGGAGATCCTGACAGGCGTAGCGAACAACAGTGATTTTCTGGACAAGCTGATGCAACCCCACCTAAGCCGTCGCCTTGACGAGCTGGGTCAGGTTGAAAAGGCCGCTTTACGTATCTCGCTGTACGAATTAAGTAAACGTGATGACGTTCCTTATAAAGTTGCGATTAACGAAGGGATTGAACTGGCCAAAACATTTGGTGCAGAAGATAGCCATAAGTTTGTCAACGGCGTATTGGATAAGGTTGCTCCACAAATTAGACCTCGCCGTAAATAATACAATCAGGCCGGATATTCCGGCCTTTTTTTATGGCACAGTAAGACAAAAAGGTAAGTGTAATGGCTGACGGAGAATTTGAGATTATTAGTCGTTATTTTAATCGTAAGACGACTTATAGACGAGATGTAGAAACAGGGATTGGTGATGACTGTGCATTATTGAATCTTGCTCCCAATCAGACATTAGCCATTAGTGTTGATACATTAGTGGAAGGTACACATTTTTATCGGGATATTGCCCCGGACGATCTGGCCTATAAAGCACTCGCCGTCAATCTGAGTGATTTAGCGGCAATGGGCGCAGACCCGGCGTGGTTAACTTTAGCGATCAGTCTACCCAAAATCGACCACCCTTGGCTGCAGGCTTTCAGTGATGCCCTATTCGAACAGCTCGATTACTACCATATGCAATTGATTGGTGGGGATACCACACGTGGCCCATTGTCCATGACGTTAGGGATCCACGGGCTGGTGCCTGCAGGTAAAGCACTGAAAAGAAGTGGTGCGCAACGGGGTGACTGGATTTTTGTCACCGGGACGCTGGGTGATAGTGCAGCGGGACTGGCTCTGTTACAAAATAAGTTAACCACCTCAACGGTTGAGCAGCGCGATTACCTCTTAAAACGGCATTTACGCCCGACGCCGCGTATCCTACAAGGCCAAGCCTTACGCGATTTAGCCTCGTCTGCGATCGATATATCGGACGGATTGCTCTCAGATTTAGGGCATATACTGCAAGCCAGCGGTGTTGGCGCGAAGATAGAGCAGGACCATCTACCGCTATCGCAGACGTTACAACAAGTGGTTTCACGGGACGAGGCGATTGCCTTTGCCTTAAACGGCGGAGAAGACTATGAACTTTGCTTCACCGTTCCTGAAGTTCATCGCGAGGCCATTATCACGGCTCTAGAGACTTTAGGCGTTGAGGGGCACTGCATTGGTCAAATCTTACCGGCATCCGAAGGAATAACCTTATTTGATGGCGGTAAGAAACTGCCTTATCAGCCTAAGGGATTCGACCACTTCTCCGGATAACCCTAGGGTGTAATGATTGCGGTCGTACACGACTGAATTGGCGTTAATACTGGGTCTTGGCAATACCTGAGTGTAAGACTGACCATGGTCGTGACATTGACGCTGCTAAGATACACACACCGCTGGACTAGCGGTGTGAGCCTTTAAAGAGTCTGTAATTCGTTAATCGCTTAGCGCAGCTGAGCTGGGTCTTTGTGAATTGATACTCCCCGCCCGTTGGGGCGAGGAGTGGTAACTACTGACTTTGAGCTAGCATTGAGGCTTGTTGATCGTCGAACGTTTTTCCTGATATTTTTACAATGGTATTTAACCCAGGGCTCAAGGCATCATTTGCAGCTCGGATCTCATATTCACCCTCGTCAATCTTCCATTTATGCTCAGTAGTATCCCAGTAGCCGATAATGCGGGGATCAACGGTTACAGATACATGTCTTGTTTCACTGGAAGGAATTTCAATCTTCTGGAAACCTGCTAATCGGGATGTTTTATTTCCCTGTACAGGTCTAATATAAAATTGAGCTAATGCCTTAGCCGTTCGATGGCCAGTATTTTTGATATCTAAGGAGAGAGTAAGAGTATCGTGGTCAACCGTTGCCTGTAAATTTGACTGACTAAAAGATGTATAACTTAGACCATAACCAAATGGGAATAGGGGTTTAGTTCCTTTTTCTTCAAACCAGCGGTAACCAATATTGTCTCCCTGTTCATTATAGTTAGTATTAATTAATCCACCTTTAATCGGTTGACCTGGATTAGAGGTCGTCGACGTAGGATCTGGACGATCAAATTTAGGTAACTGAGAGATAGACTCTGCAAACGTCACAGGTAAGTGTCCAGACGGAGATACCTTACCTGTCAACACTGAAGCAATAGCTTCTCCACCCCGTGAACCGGGATACCATGCTTCTACTACCCCTTTTACCTTATCGATCCATGGCATCAATACCGGGCCACCTGTTTCAAGAACAACGATAATATTCTTATTCTCTTGAGCTAATTTAGAGATAAGCTCATTCTGATGGTGTGGTAAATCCAAGCTTTTTGCATCGACGGACTCTGCAGTCCACTGTGTTGCGAAATAGATAACGGTATCAGCTTGCTTAGCTGCATTGAGCGCTTCGTCTTGCGATTCCCCTGAAGAAAACGTAAAAGTTGAAGTTGGATATTGTGCTTTTAAAGCTTGTAGCGGTGAAGAAGGATGATACCAAGTCTTAGGTGTCAAAGGATCTCTCGCTGTTAATTCGTAGGTTTGGAAGCTACCTTTAGGAATAACTTGTGATGATCCCCCACCTGATAGGACACCTTTATCTGCATGTCCCCCAATTACCGCTATACGTTGAGTGGTTTTCAGCGGCAAAATATCGTCTTCATTTTTTAGGAGGACTAATGATTCTTCAGCTTCTTTTTGTGCAACAAGGTTATCGCTCTCGATATTCTTAACCGTAGATTGTACGGGGGGACGCATCTCTGTAATGTTAATCATTTGCCGTAGAATTCGAAGTACCATGTCATTTAAGCGCTGGTTTGATACTTTGCCATCCTTTATGGCATTTTTAAGTGGCTCGCCGAAAAAATGTTCAGTATCTAAATCATAAGCCGCTTCTTGGTCTAACCCAGCGTTGGCTGATTTAATAGTAGAATGTGTTGCGCCCCAGTCAGAAATTACCCAACCAGGATAATTCCAATTCCCTTTTAGTACATGATTGAGCAAGAAACTATTTTCTGTAGCCCATTCACCATTAATTCTATTATAACCTGGCATTACTGCAGCGGGGTGAGACTTTTCTATAGCTAACTGAAAAGCCAATAAATCATTATTACGCATTGGGCCTTCATCAAGATCAGAACTGACTAAAACCCGTCCAGTTTCCTGAGTATTGACTGCGAAGTGTTTGATTGATGAAAGCACACCCATCGACTGTACACCCTTGATGGACTCGCTTACTAGCTCTGCGGTGAGAAGGGGGTCTTCGCTAATATATTCGAAATTTCTACCGTTTAGTGGATCCCTGATGACATTAGCTCCACCAGCTAACAGCATATTAAATCCTTTTTCTTTAGCTTGTTTGCCTATCATTTTTCCACCATGATAGGCATTAGAGGCGTTGAAAGTTGCTCCTAAGGCAATACTGGATGGGAGAGCGGTGACGATGTCATCTTGGATGAAAGTAGGGTTAGCAATACCTAAACTGGCGTCTGTAATTTGGAGAGCAGGAATATTTTTACTTTTTATGCCAGCAACATATCCTGCAGAACCTACGGCGCCATTTTTTTTTGAAAGTGAATCTTTTAAAGAAAAACTGACTAATGATAATTTTTCATCAAGGGTCAGGTTTTTGAGAATTTTTTTCGCCTGGTAATCAGCATCCTCTAAGTTATTTTGTGCGTAGCAGGTGGGAGCTAATAAACCAGCAATGAGCGATGCTAAAAAAACCTTACGAGGAAAAGAATTATTTCTGTGAAACATATAAAACCTTAACTAAATAAGTAACAAGTTTTATTGTTTTACCTTCTTATATTATATAAATACATATGCGAAATTTTAATTCGTGGCCTTTATCACATAAATATAAATTTATCTTATGATTTTTGAGGGGTTATAGTACGCTGTAGGATTTTTGATAACCTCTAAATTAAAAATGTATATTTTCTATCTATTACAGGTAGTTAACGAGGTCTGTCTATGTTTTAGTAATTACTATCCATATTTCGTGGCGATAAATATTCGTGAAACTGTATAGTGTCTTATTATTTTTTAATTAGCACTTAGCAGAAACTAAAGAGTGATTAGGAAACTGGCTGGCGTTACAAAATTAGGTTGGAGATAGTGCGAATTATACTTATTTTTCGTTCCTGGACTAATTACTTCCACAATACTACTCATTTTTGTAATTTAGTACTGAGCGAGAAAAAAGCATTTCTTCTGGATTAAAGAGCTTACGAGAGTTTATCGGAATTTGGAAAACGCTAGAACCGCGTTTATATTATTGATAGATTCGGCCAATAAAGTGCACTTTATTGGCCGACGAATGACTATTTTGACCACTGCCGATAGCTGTCGATAATCCCTTGACTGTCTAAGCCGAGCAAGGTTCTAACCTCTTCTTGGGTGCCCTGCGCGATAAATTCGTCGGGTAATCCCAGATTAAGTACGGGGCGCATTAGTCGATGGGCCATCAGTAGCTCATTGACTGCACTGCCTGCGCCGCCTTTTATCGCGCCCTCTTCAAGGGTGATAAAAGTTTCGTGTGTTTGGGCGAGGGTAAGGACTAATTCTTCATCGAGCGGTTTAACAAAACGCATATCAACCAAGGTTGCGCCTAACTGCTCCGCCGCGAGCTTCGCTTCTTCAAGCAATGTACCGAAGTTTAAGATAGCGACTTGCGCACCTTCGCGCACAATATATCCCTTACCAAGCGGTAGAGCGCTTAACGGGCGTTCTGCTAAGCCGATACCGTTCCCACGAGGGTAGCGCACGGCGCTAGGGCCTTGGCGATACTGATAACCGGTATAGAGCATTTGACGGCACTCGTCTTCATTGCTCGGTGTCATAATGATAAGGTCGGGGACACAGCGTAAGAAGGCTATATCAAACGCGCCTTGATGGGTTTGACCATCGGCTCCTACAATCCCCCCGCGATCGATGGCGAATAAGACGGGCAGCTTCTGAATAGCGACATCATGGATAAGCTGGTCGTAGGCACGTTGTAAGAAGGTAGAGTAGATGGCAACGACCGGGTGATAACCACCAATCGCTAACCCTGCCGCAAAAGTTACCGCATGTTGCTCGGCTATCGCCACATCGAAGTATTGTTGCGGGAACTCACGAGAAAAACGAACCATCCCAGAGCCTTCGCGCATCGCTGGCGTGACAGCCATCAGTTTAGGATCCTGCGCGGCAACCTCGCACAGCCAATCACCAAACACTTTCGAATAGGTTGGGGCAATACTGGGTTTACTCGCCGGTAGTACACCGCTTGCAGGATCGAATTTCGGTACAGCATGCCAGCTAATTGGATCTTTTTCTGCCGGCGCATACCCTTTACCTTTTTGGGTAATAATATGCAGAAATTGTGGGCCTTTCAGCTGGCGCATATTGCATAACGTGCTGACGAGGGTCAGAACATCGTGCCCGTCCACGGGGCCGATATAGTTAAAACCTAACTCTTCAAATAAGGTCCCAGGAGAAACCATCCCTTTAAGATGTTCTTCCGTACGTTTTAGCAGTTCTTTAATCGGCGGGAAATTATCGAAGGCGCGTTTGCCACTTTCACGCAGTTTAGAATAGGTTTTCCCGGAGAGAAGCTGCGCGACACGATTATTGAGTGCGCCGACATTTTCGGAGATGGACATGTCATTATCATTAAGAATAACTAACATATCGGGTTTAATATCACCGGCATGGTTCATCGCTTCGAATGCCATTCCTGCAGTGATAGCGCCGTCACCGATAATACAGGCAACTTTTCGCTCTTTCTGTTCTTTCTGCGCGGCGACCGCTAGGCCTAGACCTGCACTAATAGAAGTTGATGAGTGTCCGACGCTCAATACATCATGTTCACTTTCGGCACGCCACGGAAAAGGATGAAGCCCCCCTTTTTGGCGAATGGTACCAATGCGATCCCGGCGACCGGTCAAAATTTTATGGGGGTAGGCTTGATGGCCGACATCCCAGATCAAGTGATCGAAGGGGGTATCATAGACATAGTGCAATGCGACGGTAAGTTCAACGACACCAAGGCCAGAGGCAAAGTGCCCACTCGATTGACTTACACTATTAAGCAAATACGCACGTAATTCTTCGCAGAGCTGTGGCAACTTCTCTTTAGGAAGTTGGCGTAATTGCTGAACGGTCTCAGCCAAAGCCAGAGTGGGGTAAAGGGTATTGTCAAAACTCATCAGAGACTCATCATAGAATTTATTTATTACGCTCAACGATGTAACTCGCTAACGCCTGTAATTGCTGGGTATTAAAGCCATGCTGTTCGAGCAGCGCCAGCGCATTAATGGCTTCTTGGTAAAGCTCTTGAGCTTTAGTTCGTGCTTGGGAAAGCCCAAGTAATCCGGGGTAGGTGCTCTTGCCATGGGCAGCATCCATTCCTTGTTGTTTACCCGTCACTTGGCTATCGCCCGTAACATCTAAAATATCGTCCTGGACTTGGAAGGCTAGGCCAATCGCTTCGGCATAACGGTCAAGTATCGGCAGATACTGGCGGCTCGCCTCACCGGCACTCAAAGCACCTAAACGAATGGCGGCACGAATTAACGCCCCTGTTTTGTGGCGGTGGATGGTTTCTAGGGCTGCCAAATCCACCGTTTTACCTTCTGCCTGCAAATCTAGCGCTTGGCCAAGCACCATACCCGCTGCGCCGCTTGCACGGGCTAATTCGCTGACCATTGCAAGTCGGGTTTTGTCCGAAACGCCCTGCATTGGATCATCGCTTAAGATCGTAAATGCCTGCGTTAATAATCCATCGCCCGCAAGAATTGCCGTATCTTCACCGAAGGCGATATGACAGGTTGGCTGACCACGGCGAAGGCTATCATCATCCATCGCCGGTAAGTCGTCATGAATGAGAGAGTAAGCGTGGATAAATTCAATGGCCGACGCAGGAACATCTAATACTTTCGGGTCAATACCAAACATCTCTCCGGTAGCGTAGACCAGAAAGGGACGCATTCTTTTCCCCCCTAATAGTACGCCATGATGCATAGCTTTATACAAGGGAATAGACTGAAAAGTAAGATTCTCTAAACATTCTTCTAACACGCGATCAATGCGGTTACGGTAATGCAGCAAGGTGGTGGAGAGATCCATGATCACTTTTCCGGTGAGAACGTTGATAATTCAGTATGCTCGTCTTGAGCGAGCAGAATTTGCACCCGTTGCTCGGCTTGCTGTAGTTGCTGTTGGCCTTGGCGTGCAAGGGTTACCCCTTTTTCGAATTCGTTGAGGGCATCCTCTAGCGGTAGTTGACCGCTTTCTAAGCGTTGTACAATAGCTTCCAATTCAGAAAGGGATTGTTCAAAACTTAACGTCGACGCAGGTTTTTTAGGCATATACAGTACCGGCTTGGTGAGTGAACGATAATTGAGATATATGTTAGCTGACTAGAGGGTTTTCGCAAAATACTCTGTATCACACGACTAAAACAAGCTATGGCACCTCAATGGTGATATACTATGCGCGCGTAAATCAGAGGGTAACCCTGAAAACTATTTTAACATATAAACGTTTAATAATTAACGTTTATTCCCACGTAAGTTATTGCCATTATGAAGTTTATCGTAAAATTATTCCCAGAAATAACGATCAAAAGCCAATCTGTACGACTGCGCTTTATCAAAATATTATCCAGTAATATAAGAAATGTGCTGAAAAGCGTCGATGAAGATATTGCGGTAGTTCGCCTGTGGGACCACATTACGGTTCGCACACGAAAGCCAGAGCTAAGCTCGGCGGTGGCGCAAGCACTGACCCGGATCCCGGGAATTCATCATGTACTCGCCGTAGAAGATCGCAGTTTTACCAGTCTGCACGATATCTTTGAACAAACCTTGGCGATGTACCAAACACAGTTAGAGGGAAAAACCTTCTGTGTCCGGGCTAAACGCCGTGGTAAGCATGAGTTCACCTCACATGAAGTTGAACGCTATGTTGGCGGTGGATTGAATCAGCATATTGAGACGGCCTCGGTCAAACTGAAAGACCCCGATACGACGGTGCATTTAGAGATTGATCAAGATCGTTTGTTGCTGATCACTAACCGTTATGAAGGGCTTGGTGGTTTCCCAATTGGTACCCAAGAAGATGTCATCTCATTGATCTCTGGTGGTTTCGACTCCGGAGTATCGAGTTACATGCTGATGCGTCGTGGCAGCCGAGTTCACTACTGTTTCTTTAATTTAGGCGGTGCCGCTCACGAAATTGGTGTACGTCAGGTAGCCCACTACCTTTGGAATACCTTTGGTAGCTCTCATCGCGTACGATTCATCGCTATCGATTTCGAGCCAGTCGTCGGTGAAATTTTAGAGAAGGTCGATGATGGGCAGATGGGCGTTGTATTAAAACGAATGATGGTTCGTGCAGCATCCCATATTGCAGAGCGTTACGGTGTTCAGGCATTAGTTACCGGTGAAGCACTTGGACAAGTGTCAAGTCAAACCTTAACGAATCTTCGTCTTATCGATAACGTCTCGGATACCCTTATTCTGCGCCCACTTATTTCGCATGATAAAGAACATATCATCAAAGTGGCTCGTCAGATCGGCACCGAAGATTTCGCGAAAACCATGCCCGAATACTGTGGCGTGATCTCGAAGAGCCCTACTGTGAAGGCAGTTAAGGCTAAGATCGAAGAAGAAGAAACTCATTTCGATTTTACTATCTTAGATCGGGTCGTTTCTGAGGCGCGTAATATCGATATTCGCGAAATTGCCGTTGAGACAACCGCAGAAGTAGCAGAGATAGAGTCCGTCAGCGAGCTAACGGCTGAAGATTCAATTCTGGATATTCGTTCAATCGACGAACAAGATGATCACCCTCTTGAAATCAGTGGCGTGGAAGTTAAATCTCTTCCTTTCTACAAACTGAGTACGCAATTCGGGGAATTGGATCGTTCGCGCACGTGGTTACTTTATTGCCAGCGCGGAGTGATGAGCCGCTTACAAGCTTTATACCTACACGAGCAAGGGTACACGAACGTAAAAGTCTACCGTCCTTAATCATCAAGGCCTCAATAGTGAGGCCTTTTTTTTACTCTTGATAATTATAAATACCGATGGGAATAGCGAGCTCATGAGTGATGGCATGGGCATCTTCCTTACCCTTTAACAGCTCGATGATTTTCAGCGACATATCGGTTGCACATAACGGTCCTTGACCGCTTAATAGATGATAGCGGGGATCGACCACAACACGTCGTTCTTGCCATTGCGTATGCTTAAGTAAAGCCCTCTGTTGCGGGAGGCAGGTTACATTTGCTCCCCGATAACGGCCTATTTGATCAATTAACTCAGGTACGACATGGCTCATGGCTGCCACGTAACGTTGGCTCGCCATGAATTGAGCGGTGGATTCAATCACTAAGTCACTTCCGGCATAAGTCTTACAACTCTCTTTGCCCCCTAGCAGTAGCAGGATATCGTGGGTATTGTCGACGGCTTGGCAAAGCGGAATATCGGCCTGGAAAGTGAGGCCATCCGCACTACGAAGGGTGAGTGTGCTATCCCCCTCGACACTCGCAACGGTGACTTGAATCCCGGCTCGCGGCAATAAGCTTAAAAAGGTGGTAATTTCAATGGCATCATTACCATGAGCGAGGCAGAGTAGCACTGAGGGCGTCGCCGACATATTCAGATTCCTTTTGTTTGATCCAATGATACAGCGCCGAATGTTGGGGCAATGTTAACCCATAGCAACGCGCACGTTTAAGTAAATATCCATTGATATAGTCTATTTCAGTGACACGCTTGGCATGAATATCTTGTCGCATAGAGCTACTGTTGGCAGCAGTAAGGTTAATGACATTGATGACAAGATCGTATAATTGATCTGCGTCGGTATGGATCCCTTCACGGTTCATTACGAGTGTTAGCTCAGCACAAAGCGCTGCAACCTCATCTAAAGCCGCCATGAGTCCGCCATTATTACAGTCATATTTTACCGTCAAAGGGTTAATCACGGCATTGACCGCTAATTTCTTCCACCCAGAAATTTTTATCTCATTATACCAAGCAACATCTGGCAGAGCTTGGTGGAGAATATCGGCGATAGGACTTACCGACTGCGCTGCCGCATTTAAGGGCCCGATTTGCGTCAATCCCCATGCTTTATGCAGCGTTGCGGCCGAAGTACGGTAGGCTGCTTGTGTCGTCACCGCATGACAGAGCGGTTGAGTAATTGTAGGGAGATCATCGACTACGCCTAGCCCATTATGCATTAAGACGATGGGACACTCTGAGGAAAGGTGAGGGAGAAGGGGCGTTAAACCCGATTGCATGTGTTGGGCTTTCAAGGTGACCAGTAATAACTCACACTGTTCTAGAAGACGAGCATCATTCACCCTAAAACTATGCTGGTAGGCGTCTTGTTCTGGGGTTAAGACCTGAATTGATAGCTGAGGTTGTGGCACCTTGAGCCATCCTTGCACGCTATGACCTGCTCTAGAGAGAGCCGATAACCATATCTGACCTAGGGCGCCGCAGCCTAATACTGTTATTCTCATAAAATTCCCTCGCAATCCTTCGCCAATTTTTGCTGAACAGTTGTGTCGTCATTACAGATCGGTATTATGCATGTCAACGATTCAAGAGGAGAAGAAAATATGCCATCTTTCGATATAGTTTCAGAAGTTGAAATGCCAGAAGTGAAAAATGCTGTAGAAAATACGAACCGTGAGCTTTCAACGCGTTTCGATTTCCGTAACGTGACAGCAGAAGTGACACTGAACGAAAAGAATGAAGTGATTACTGTCAGTAGTGAGTCTGATTTCCAAGTTCGTCAAATTGTCGATATCCTGCGCGAAAAAATGTTGAAACGTGGGATTGAAGGAGCAGTACTCGATGTGCCGGAAGAGATTACTCATAGTGGTAAAAGCTGGAGCATCGATATTAAAATGAAAAAAGGGATTGAATCAGATATTGCCAAGAAAGTTGTTAAGGCGATTAAGGATGCCAAACTGAAAGTGCAAACGCAGATTCAAGGAGAATCTTTGCGGGTGACCGGTAAATCACGTGACGATTTACAATCTGCCATGGCAACCGTTAAGGCGGCTAATTTGGGACAACCGTTCCAATTTAAAAACTTCCGCGATTAAGATGACTTACCACTTACCTGAGCAAAGGATCAGGTAAGTGGTCGAGAGGGGAGGGGGTTAATTCGCTGCGATCAGCGCTTCGATTTCTTGACGGTTGGTCATTTTGCTGTCGATTTTAATATAGGCCGCGCGCTCTTCAGCAATAATCAAGACGTTACTGACGCCCGGGGCTTGGCGCAAGCGCTGTTCAAGTAAATGAGTGTTATCAGTGTGATCGATGACTACGCGAAGACTACTCACGTAAGGTGGCTCTTGCATGGTTAAACTGACCAGTAACCACAGTATGGCAATTCCTGCACCAAGTAAAAAGACGGCTTGCGCATCGATATGTTGGAACACCCATCCGCCTACGCTACCACCGATAGCAACACCGAGGAATTGGCTGGTAGAGTAGATCCCCATAGCCGTTCCTTTATAGCCAGCAGGAGACTCTTTACTAATCAGTGAAGGTAAGATGGCTTCCATTAAGTTAAAGGCGAAAAAGAAGAGCTGAACGCCCACGACTAGAGTCCAGAAGTGAGCACCTGCCTGCCATAATACCAATTCAGCAATCAGTAGCAGTGCTACGCAGCTCACGAAGACCAGCTTCATTTTTCGTTTAACTTCGGCAATGATGATAAAAGGGACGACCCCAACAAACGCAATCAGCATGGTCACCAGATAGACTTTCCAATGCTCAGAGGCAGGAAAGCCGGCTTGCTCAAACTCTCCGGGTAGTGCGACGAAGCTCGACATCAATAAGATATGCAGAAATAGAATACCGGCATTGAGTTTAAGGAGTTTAGGATTCGCGAGTACCTTGCGAAAACTCCCTTTTACCATACCCGACTCACGGTTGAGTACATGCTCTGTCGTGGAAGGAACGACTAACAAGGTGATGATGATCCCGAGGGTAGCGAGTACGGCAATCATCCAGAATAAGGCATGTAAGCCGAGGAGATGCGTCACTATCGGTCCTACTACCATCGCGATGGCGAAGGTTACCCCGAAACTTACCCCAATAAAGGCCATTGCTTTGGTACGGTTTTGCTCGCGCGTCAGGTCGGATAAAAGCGCCATAACCGCAGCGGCAATTGCACCGGAACCTTGTAAGGCACGACCTAAAATAATTCCCCAAATTGAGGTGGTCGTCGCCGCTACAACACTCCCCAACACAAATACCAATAATCCACCGACAATAAGAGGCTTACGGCCGACTCGGTCAGAGAGTAAACCAAAGGGGATTTGAAAGATGGCTTGGGCAAGGCCGTAAATGCCAATAGCGAGTCCGATCAAACCCTCTGTCGCTCCCTGTAACGCCATACCATAAGTGGTCAATACAGGTAAGACCATAAACATGCCGAGCATGCGTAAAGAAAATACCGTTCCCAATCCCCAGGTCGCTCGCAACTCGAGTGGGGTCATTTTATTATCGTTCATGACAACCTCTAAATTAATTCTGTTTATAGTCTAAGGAGTTGTGTTGGTTGGGTAAATGAATAGATCTTAAGCTTAGGTAACAAAAAGAAAAGGCGCGAAATTCGCGCCTTAGAAGCCTAGAGTGGAATTAGCGCACGTAGGTCAGTAGCTCAGGTGAGCCAGGGCCCATAAAGTCGACAGACATCATCACGCTTAAGGCGGTAATGGCGACAATTGAGAAGACAAATAGCTTGCGTGCCCAGACACGGTCATCGTTTTCAGATTTGTAACCGGATAATGCCATGCCTAGCCACCACAGACTAACCGCGGCAGCGACCACTAAATATTTGTAGCCTGCATAGCCCCCTAATGAGAGCATTAATGTCGCGACCATAAACGCGATGATATACAGCGTGATATGGTTTTTAGCGACGGAGATACCTTTCACGACAGGTAGCACCGGAATATTTGCCGCTTGATAATCTTTAAAACGGAAGATAGCAATGGCATAAGAGTGCGGCATCTGCCATAAGCTAAAGATAGCTAATAAGATCAATGCACCAGCATCGAAATTACCCGTGACGGCGCAATAGCCGATCACGGGAGGTGCGGCACCGGACAAGCTTCCAATCAGCGTTCCGTAAACGGAATTACGCTTCATATAGAGGCTATAGACACCGACATAAACCACGAAACCCATTACCGCTAGCCACATGGCTAACGGATTAGCACCAAAGTAAAGTACCGCGAAACCAGCAATACCTAACAAGGTGGCGTACGCCAAGCTCACTTTTGTTGAAATGAGCCCCTTCACCAGAACTCGGTTTTTCGTTCTTTCCATCTTGTGGTCAATATCGCGGTCAATCACGTTGTTATAAACACAACCTGATGCGACGACGAGAGAGACGCCAATCAATGAGACGAAAAATAAGCGGAAGTCGATGCTGCCTTTAGAGGCGAGCAGAAAACCCCCGATCACAGAAATTAAATTTCCGAAAATAATTCCTGGTTTTGTCACTTGTAGGTATTGCTTAATCATTACGGTTAACTCAGTTAGTGGGGCATCATGTTGTAGTTAAGGTTCCACATGATCCACAGCGAGCCGACCACAACAATCAAAATAATGATTGCTGAGAAGACAATGGCTACTAGGTTCCAACCGCCCTCAGACTTGCTGTCGAGGTGGAGGAAATAGACCAGATGGACAATAACCTGAACTACGGCACAGATCACCACTACCGCTAGGGTAGTGGAGTGTGCGGAACTTCCATCCATCACCATCCAGAAAGGAATTCCTGTCAGGATGATAGAGAGGATGAAGCCAATCATGTACGACTTCACGCTACCATGCGATGCGCCATGTTCGGTTGCTGAGTGACTCATTACATGACCCCCATCAGATAGACAATGGTAAACACACAGATCCACACCACATC
>Ga0153974_1000205_pt1 | contig 14197 bp, 20 predicted proteins | sample TSGA058MetaG_FD_104741 | JGI IMG/M metagenome (GOLD analysis project Ga0153974, IMG submission 104741) | Attine ant fungus gardens microbial communities from Georgia, USA - TSGA058 MetaG | ecosystem: Host-associated > Fungi > Mycelium > Unclassified | place: USA: Georgia, Yuchi Wildlife... | reverse complement strand
TTGCAACTGTGATGAAACTTGATCTCAGTTGAGCCATTCCAGCATCTCGACTTTCATGATGGGTGGTGGAAAATTATGATAATTGAAGGAGCTCGGCTGTGGCTCCCAGGATTTTCCCTTGAATTGAAAACTGGTAACAGACAGGTTATGCAGTGTCTGAAGAAAGTGCTATTTGGGATAGTCAATCAGTGGAGACTTGGCGGTGCAATGCTCATTACTATTGTCTTCGAGAAGCAAGATGTCTGCTAAATCACATCTTTGATATGCAGTGAAACTTCCACTGCTTTTCTTGCATCCTGATGACACCTCCTTAAAGCGTCTGCGCACGCCTTCGATTTGCACTACACAGCCACCATTAGGCACTTTCTTGGTGATTTTCTCTCACCACTTGACCTCAATCGATTTTTCAGCAGCCAGAATGCTGTGGTTTTTCATTGATCGGACATTGATCGGACAGTGACAGCTTTTTGTGTCTGAACAGAGATTTACCTCTTCACTGGTGTCGATCACCCCAACATCGTCAGTCTGTCTTTCTCTTTGCTAGCCCAGCTCATACTAATCAAGTTTTACAAGGACTTAGAGTCTCACACAAAATATAACCTCTCCTTTGAGCTTGCCACCGGCGGAGAGCTCTTTGACCGCGTCCGTGCAGAAGGCAAGTTTATTGAACACGATGGGTCACCGTCATCCATTCCACTTTCAATGTCATCAACTACCTCTACCAGCATGCTCTCTCTCTCTCTCCTCCCTCCACCCACTTTGGACACCTTAGAACACCCTCTATCTCTCCAACAACCCCGATAGTGACATTGTCATCGTCAGCTCATGCAAGTCCCCATCCATTTCCCACTCTTGATTCCCCTTGGCTCATTTTTCAAAGAGAAAAACTTCCCCACTCTCCAGACAAGCAACTCACCTCTTTCGCCGACTCTTTCGGCTATGCCGCCCCTGAAGTCATCAAAAACACCGGCTATAGGGAAAGCCATCGACGTCTGGTCGACAGGTATGATCACTTCCATACGCCCACAAGCTCATTATTCTATCTGCACAGACATCATCACCTATGCTCCCCTCTGTAACTACCCCTCTTTTCATGCCGACAACACCACTGCCCTTGCCCAGCATAATGTCAACCCCAAAACCGAGTTTGAGAGTCCGTACTTGAATCCCATTTCTGATCATGCCAAGTCCTTTATCCGACATCTCACCGCTCTCGACATGCTCCACTGTCCCACCGTCCAGGAGGCTTTCCCCGACCCTTCGCTTACCACCACGACCACCACGACCATGGCGCCATTCCCACATCATCGATCTCTTCCTCACCCTCAGACAAAACTGGAGTCTCAGAGCAAAGTGACACAGTGCCTTGACCGGTATCAGGGCTACCGAAATGTTTAGCTACTTTGCTGCTTCTTGAGCATGCAAATTATTGAGGGATGGCACGATCTCGATCCGAACCCATGTGTCGTCACTCAAACGCTGTTGGAGGAGGAGAAGACGAAGAATAAACTTGGACTAAGCAACGCTATGCCTGGTTCTTTTGAACCTGCTAATTGACAACCATCACTTCCTTGGACAGAGGTAGTCAACTGACTAACACGATTTTCTGACACTTCTTCATGTAAAGTAGGAGAAGAAATTGTCTTAGACTTTTTAAATATTCAATTCAAACAAAAATTAATGAGAGGAGTTACTGAAGGGCGAGTGAGATTTCAAGAAAATAGGGTCAAAATTAAGAATTGAGAACATGGTCTTTTCATATATCTGTGGTGTTGGCTTCGACATTCTTGTGCGCTTGGTTGGTACAGACAGACCTTGTGTCTCTGCGTTGCTAGATTTCCTCTCTTGGTCCTGTAACAGGCACATCTTATCAGAAATCAATCCCTGGAGTAGTCTGAACTGCAAGAATAATCTGAATGTAGGGCCTGATCTGCTGCTATTCTTGTCACGACACGAGTCATCATAGGTGCGAAGTTTGGGAAGCGCACACATCCTACAATCTGATATTGATGACCAAATGATCAAAAGGACAATGCCAGGAATATGTGATGCGACACACCCTAAATGTTCTGTCTGTTATCTATGGAAGGATTGTCAAGATGGGTATTTGATGTTTTCCTATCCAGAGTTCTCCAGTTGTTCAACAGCATTGCAACGTGAGGCATGGAGTAAGCGAGACCTGCAATCAATCAAAGCTGTAGCAGTCAAAATCAAGGTCATTTATATGATTGATGAAACGGTAATGAACAAGCTAATAGCATTTTCGGCAGCTTGTCCGCTACCAGCTGTCAATCAAATTCGTTTGGTGAGAGGCAAAGCCGGAGTTGCAGTTCTGTTGAGGGGACCATGTTTGGGAGCGTCGCAACAACCGCTATGTCCCCTAAAAATTTTCTCGATCACCTGCTTACACTTTTTCAGTCTTCCCTAGCTACGAGTACTCCACTGCGTTGGAGTTTTTACATTCTACAACAAATATGTGCATACTTACAATCTGGTATTTAGGTAGTTACTCTGTATCCCTGAGATTCAGTCTTCGTCTCTGGATCTCAGGTGCGCATTCTATTCTTCACCTTCTCAATGTCTTCGTCTCTGGATCTCAGTTCCAGCTGCATAGCATCTTGAGTGACACACTGCGCAATATATTCTCCTATAGGTTCTTCATACAAGTTCCCACCTATTGTGAGAGTTGAAAGAATGGTTCGCCATCTTCAACCAAGATCAAGTTTGATCACAGCTGCGGTGTATTGATATAGGGTGAAACTGGAGATTGCAAATTTGACCTTGATCAGATCTTTTGGTTTGCGTCACTAGTTGAGATGTAAGCCAACTATTTTCACTGGGTTGCATACAAATTTGATTGAAATTGCCGGTCAATATGGACTAAGGCCGGAAGATTATGTCTAAGATGTGAAGCTTCTGTCAACTAGACATTATGGTGGTGAATCCCATCCCATCATATCCTTCAGTCTCAGTACATCGCGCATTTAGACATTGATGCCAAGCTACAGGCCCCGCACGCACTACACTACACTTTCAAAGGTAGTGTAGACACCACACCCACCATCGTTGTCGATCATGTGCTTGTCCCAGTCAAAAACTCAGAGCAAAGAACTAGCATCAATAAAAGAATGTAAACAACGTGCATACATTTGTACTGGATCTACCAGCTAGAAAAAGCCTACACAAATATCACAATAAACATAGCGAGTAACAAAGCCTTACAGCACAGTTCTCATCTCACAGAACGCAAATGAACAGAATAAACCTCAATCGGAGAACAGGCCCATCAGGTGCATGCATACCGTGCAGATATGTAGTCAACTTTGGCATCGAAATAATGAGAGCAAGTCGATTAGACACCAGCTTTTGAACGTTTCACCTCCACTTGTTGGCAGAGTTCTGACTCGATGACTGTCATCCAATTACTGTAAGCCAAAGGCACAGGGCTGTCACAGAATTACTTGTTACAAGTGTGAAAGAACAAAGACCGATGAGAAAGATAAGCCCTGTAAAGCTGCTTGACAATCAAAAACATCTGTCTGCACCATTAAGACATAACAGAACACAAAAAAACAAGAGCCACAAAACAAAATGCACATGGGGAATGGAAAACTGGCAAGCAGTCGTTGAAGAAGAAGAAAAACAAGGCAACGAGAGAACGTCCTACAAAGGCCTTGCAATGAACCTTGTCAGTTACAAGTATGAAGCGAATCTAGTCGCAGGGGGGTGTTGAAGTAGAGGACAGCACCAGGGAACTTGGGCTTGATAATGTCAATGTCATTCCAAAGCCACTCCATGGGCGTTTCCAAAGGTAATGTCAGCAGACCCACTCAGTCCCGTGCCACCAGTAAGGTAAGAAGGGCAATAAACTCGCGCTTGAGGGCCAACAATGAGGGATCCCGAGTCCCCACCTCTAGAAAAAAGGACCAGAGTCATTGTCGTAGGCGTGCACTGCTGTCTCAACTGAGGTGCCAAAGATGCCATAACGGCACTGAGATAAGATTCAAACCCAGTAAGACGACCGAGGGATGTGAATGTAGTGTGGCTGCATTTGATGACGAACCGCACAGGATTGCCCCCGAGGTTGGGGTCCCTTGATCGCTGTGGCCGAAAGAATGGATACGGGCTTGTAGAGGCGATCCTCAGGATAGTCGAACAACGATTGTGCGTCATCACGAGGGCACATGAGACTCATGAACTCGCCCGGCTCAATTTCAGGGCCTGGAAAACAAACAATTAGATTAGGCACTAAACGGGTCAGCACGCACCTAGGTCGATAGCATTCCCTTTGAAGTTCAAGAATCTCTTCTTGTCGAGCTTTATTAGCATACATCCAGGGTGTAGTCATAGGAGGGAACAAGGCCAGTGATCAGGGGGTGCCCAGACGGCATGGCCAATGATGCGGTTGTTGACTCTTTCTTCATCGTGGCAAAGAACTTCTTGAGCTCCTCAATCATCTCCTTCTCCTTGCGCATGTCGGCTTGGGTCGTCGTCAGGTTCACTGCTGCTTGCTGCTTGCCGGCCTGCGCACGATTCATGTACGACACAACATGCTTCTCCAAGACAGAGACGGTGTTGTTTATCGTACCAATACAGGCCTTAATGAGGTCGTCGAAAGCCTTGTTGCCCATGAGGATGACATTCTTAGGAGCGGCTGCGCAGGTGTAGTCGTCTTCCGTAGGGGACAGAGGAAACAAATGTAGAGGTGTAGGGAAGATTGCCTAGCTCAGCCGGAAAGAGCACATGGCGTGCCGTGATGCTGTAGAGATCCTCACTGACCTGAGGGTGCCCTGCATGTGGAGCGTCTTCAAGCCGGCAATGGGCAGGCTAAGGGAGGTGGTAACCCAGTCCTTGAGGGGATGGAGATCGTTGAAGTCATGCTTTTTGAGGAGTTGGAGGATGTCGTCAGAGGCGTCAAACGCGGCGTCGCTGGTGGTACTGTTGGGCAGAATGCCAACCCAGACTGTGGCATGGCTGGTAACTGTCTTGCTGCGGCCATTCTCAGTCTTCTCCTCCCCAGTCGGAAGCAGATGAGTGAGCTGGATCTGTAGATGGTTGAGAATTCCAAAGGGTCAGTCCACAGATCACTAGGTTTTGAGAGAAAAAGAAGACATCTGTTGGATGTCCTACTGTCCCTTGCTGCAGATGTCAAAGTAGTAGAGGTGCACCTTGAGCTTGAGGACACCATGGCTAGTGGGGTTGATGAAAATGAAGCTTGGAGCATTGTCATCCCAGAGCCTAAGATGTTTGGAGGAACTAACTGATGATGACTTATCCAAATCAAAATATTGTTTTTATCCCATGTAAGGACTTAGACTGAGATGTCTTAGAACTACTCCTAGTCTGAGTTGACAAGGAGAACTCGATGGAGTTCCCATTAAATTTCCTATACTACTTATACAACTACTACATGGTCTGTGCACTATCTTCCCATGGTTCCCATGTGACTTAGTCATGTGACATCACCTGACTATGACTCATAACCCTGTGACTCTATGACATTTAGTCATGTGATACTTTCTCATGCTCTATCCTTGTGTAGTAAGTCCCAAAAAGAAAAGAAAAGAAAAGTAAATAATGACTTTAGCCATTTTGCCAAGTTATGACAATCCAAGAGCAAACATAGTGCATACAACCAGGTTATTATGTGTTTGGACTTAGTATTGCCTTGTAGTATATGTATTTTACAATACAAACCTAGACATTTTTTCTCACAAAAAAAAAGCATTATCAGAACAACAATCAAAGTCCTCTTGACCCTTATCAAATTTACTATTGTAAATCTGATAAAGGTCAAGAGAACTTCAATATAAATTTGATAAGGGTCAAGAGGACTTTGATAATGACATATAAAACAGAGGACTTTTGGAATACACAGTTATACTTTTTACATACCAACTATTCAAGCCTGGAATTCATGAATCATTGGTGGAGGAAAGCGATACTGAAAGTCACCATCTTTGATGACAGGATTCAGTCTGTGGATCTTGGCCTCCTGCTCTTCGCGCTCGAGCTCGATCTCAAAAGGTGCCTTGCCACCAGGTGGACGATAGGCACAGAGAACTGTCTGCTGCTTGGGTTCCCATCGACCACCGCCAGTAGCCTTGCACAGAATGCTGGGTATGCAGAGAGGATATGCATCGAGCTCTCCATATGATTTCTCAACGAGAGCAGGGCGGGCGGAGACGATGCGAGAGGGGATGGGAGAGGCAGGCGCGGTGCAAGATTTGCGAGAGAGAGCAGGAGTGATGGCGGTAGTTGAAAAGGAAGAGGAAGAGGCGGTGGAGCGGTCATCGTCTCCAGGAGCAGGATTGCGTGGGCGACGGCGGGAAGTGGTAGGCAGACCGTGGATCTGGTCATAGCAGTCGTCGCAGACACGCGCATCTAGTACACGTGACTCTGGCGACTCATAGTCAGTGATGGGAACATTGCGGGGTGGAAGGAGAAAGTCAAGGTACGTGGTATCGAGGAGAGTGGTGGTACGGGAAGTGCAGGCGCCACAAAAGACACCTCCGCACTTGCGACAGTGGTGGCGACGCTCAATGAGCGAAAAGGTAATTCTGCAGAAAAAGTTATCGCAGTAGGAGGCCGCTGCATCAGGCTAGACACGTGAGTAAGTCACGGGGACAAAGGAGGAGGAAGAGACAGACCTTCCAGAGATCATTGGGGAGGAGGACAGCGAGATGCTCATTGGGACGGACCATTGTTGCCTGGCCACTCTCTTTCTCGCTTGCTTATATCTATCCGACCATCCTCAGATCCAGATCGCAAGTTCCCGTCAGAATAATCCTTCCTGTCACATGCTTCTAGATCTACCTGACATGCTGACATATCGATAAGACCTATCTAGAGGCGCTTCCAAGCACTCCTCCCCAGTCCAGAACATCCAATGCTCGTGTTTTCATCTTTGGGGAAATTATCCCTCGTCTTGGACAGTACAAAAAATGTCTACGCGTGTGGGTGACTGGAATATGTCGTTTCATAAAAATCATCCGCTACTATCCACCACATGGGAAACTACTTTACATATACTCCCGCTCAAGGATAACATACCTCTCAACAACTCCCAAAAGCATCATCAACCCTGCCTCATCAATCAAACATCCGCCTGCGCATTTCTATCAGTATTCGGTACAACCATTTCCCATGATCCTTATACTTGTTTCTTTTCGCTTGCCTTCAAATATAGCGGAGCCCCATCCACTCGTCACTACTGGCGACGGCAATTCCCGCTGACATTCTGCCTCATCATGGGATACGAGGGCAAGCTTCTTTATGACGGTCATTTGAGTCACCCTGTCTTGTTTGTCATACAAAGAATTTTGTTTTGAACAAGTCCGGAAAACATTTTTCCGCCATTTTTTCAAAATTTCGCAAGGCTTTGAGGTTTTACAAAGTATTATACAGTCGATTCCTAGTCGTATGATGTGTTCGGCTCGACTCTAACGTGAATATATCTGAGCAAAGGCCACTGACAAGCGTTAACATTCCCAATAGATCTCGGCGGACACCTGAGACATACGGTCGTTTTATCTCATACTTGGTGATGTCGCCTCCGGACCTTGAAGATCGGTTGATGTCCTCGAGCAAGTTCGACAACAGGCTTGACGATATGGATCGAAATGCCTGTATGAAGGGTCCATCATCGATCGTTGGCTTTCTTGGTGGCCGCGAGGGCAGTTGATAAAGCAACACCAGTATCTGGGCCGTTGTCACGATTCATGCCTAAGATGAGCAGTTCTTTTCACATTAGGATACCGAGTCAAGCTATCAAAAGCACCCATGCTTTGGCTAAATGACCCGGGGCTATGGTAGTGCTATGAAACAAACCACTGGCGCGGGATCGACCATGGATTCATTTTCGGCATTGCAAACGCCCCAAACTTGATCCCCCCCCCCGCGATGGCGTCGAGTTGAGATCAAACGGCGGATCACCATTAGTGAATTATGAAGAGGCTGGTAGAGCGTCGGGTCTTGAGTTCGCCAAACTCGAGGTGCATCGTTAGTGGGTGCGAATGTTGTTGGCTCTTGGTGGACCATAGGAAAAGCATTCGTCGTGCAGCTTCTACAGAACCAAGCGTCTTCTTCACGCCCCAACTCGGCGATGCTACTCAGCGATTCCAGGCCATTGTAAACAAATCGATGTCGCCAATGAAATCTGGTCAATCAGTCCTTTGTCTAAATCTAGATCAAGCGACAGGATCCATTGTTCCATGCAATGTATCTAGCGAAACAAAATGGCAGTCCTCATCACCATATACGATATGATGCACCTGATCTTAGAAACTGTCAGCTTCTTGGGGATAATAGAACACATATCCAGGTCAAGACTAAACTGGTACAGTCTTGAACTCCTGTCTCAAAGGAATATAGTGGTCAAAACTATGGATTTATGCTATACAACGGACATGTGGTCAACGTGAGGTGAACGGTGATATTCCATAAATCATTACACAAACTTTGTAAGATGAGCAACGATCATCAACCTAAATACCTCTTCCTCCAATGATTGTACTCGAAGCTTTGGATTTTGAGTGCCAACATAATTCTGCTGAGCTGATCTATCTTTTCAGCACCGAAGAAAATGCTCAAGAGTCGACAAAAATCACCTTTGATGAGTTTGGGCGTGCCTGCGACTGAGTTTCACAGTTAATTCATCCCAACCCTATAGTTCTTCAGCATCAAGTCATCCTGCTCAGTCTCGTGAGAACAGGCTTTGTAGTAAGCTCACGACAATGCTCGTTCTTGATGAATGACTAAACTGATCTCGTTAGCCCTTCCCGATTTGTCCTCAACTCAGTCCTGACACTATCGTTTACCTGCTGAGTGTTTGTCCATATGCACCCTTCTTTCTTTAGAGACACCTGATAACATGTTTTGAGACACAAAGGAAAACCCCATCCATTCTGCTGCAACTGGCACACGTCGACTTCCATTCGCCGAGTTTCTGCCATCTTTAATACACATCGTCACGCCGGACGCACTAATCTGGCGTTCATCTGGCGAGTGAACAACATCCGTGTCCATGTCGAAATCAGCCCTTGCACCTGTCGGCAGTCGCACCGCACACTCACCTGTTGCCTCCCTTGCAGAATCCAACTTGACCCAATCATCAACTGGCTGATATCGCTTCACTGGGAGTTGTAATGAACAAAAGGGGAGAGAAACAAACTGCCGGCATATGAAAGCAAAAGAGGAGGACTTGTAGTGCATGGGGCCGTTGGTCCATGATAAGCCCACCTCTGGAAAAAAGAACCAGAGTCATTGTCGTAGGCGTGCACTGCTACCTCAACTGAGTTGAAGGTGCCAAAGATGCCATAGCGGCGCTGATAAGATTCAAACCCAGTAAGACGGACAATGGATGTGAACGTAGTATGGCCGCATCTGATGACGAACCGTACAAGGTCGCCCTCGAGGTCTTGGTTGTCGGGGTCCCTTGATCGCCGCGGCGGAAAAGAATGGATACGGCAATCCTCAGGATAGTCAAACAAAGACTGCGCGTCATCACAAGGGTACATGAACTCGCCCGGCTCAATTTCAGGACCTGAAACACAAACAGTTAGATTAGGTACCTTTAGTTAGACGGGTCAGCACGCACCCAGGTCGATAACATTTCCCTTGAAGTTCTCTCTGCCCAGTTTGGCGTGCTCATAGAGAGGGGAGAAACTGTATCATACAAAGGTCTTGTGCTGGCCCAGAGGGTGGCGTGAAGACATCCGTGGACGTCCTGTAGATTAGCTGTCCCTTGCCGCGGATGCCGAAGTAGTAGAGGTGCGCCTCGAGCTGAAGCTGGAAAGGACGACGACCAGAGCCTGAGATGCTCGGAGGACCCTGTGACTGAATCAAAATATTTTTCTATTCCACGAAACAGTTCAAGGCCTTGTCTCTCAAGATCAATTGTTTTGGACGATTTCAGCACTCAATGATCTGAGAATATAACCCTAACCCTAGCTCAGCATCCGTCCCAGTCTTTGCTTGTTTCCCACCTCCGAGTCTGGGACACACAAACTGCGGCTTACCCATTAAAATGTCCCAGGTGTATGCAATTGACCTCCCACCTGCCCATCCCTTGGTGACCGCCTCGCAACTACGACACACACACAACAACTCACTTCGACGTCTACACTGGCCATCTGAACGCTCAGACGAATACGGTGTTTATTGAAACAAACCTGGCGTCCTATTTTGGCTCTCATATACGACGTAGTGAACCTCGCAGCCAAGCACCGTCATGAATGTGAGCCTGTCCCGCAAGGCATAGAGAATGGATGGATGGAGGGTTATTGTTTTGGGAACCCACTCAAGCACCACAGGCGAGTTCTATCCCTCCTCGCATAGTCATGATTGGGGGTAGGCCAAACGAAGACGGACCTCTCTAGGCTCAGGTACGCCAGCAAGTGGACTGAATGCATTGTCAAAACAACTCAAGGAAAGGGAAAGGGGAATGGCGAGACTGTTTGAGTAGGAGGACAGTTGCGCACTACCCTGGACGAATCTCGTGAACTACAGCTCACAGTGTATTCCTGCGTCAATATAGAAGCCCAATGATTATGCACCAACATCGCCTTCACTTCTTGGCTGATATAGCACAACGAGCTCAGCTGACTTTTCCAAGTGTTGACGCTAAAAGCGAATCATCACATCAATCGTTCAGCTTGTATCTTTCATGCTGCGGCTTAGAAAGAGGGAACATCGTTTGCACCAGAAATCGGTTGGTGAATTGCCCAGTTGCTGTCCATCCGCTCCAGCATGTGTCTGCCACCTCTAGCTAGTCGCACAATTGCCATGATTATCTTGTTCATTCTGATTCGGATAACACCTTGTCTGTGTCTGCGAGATATGATTTCATGAGTGAGATATCTTGCCTCCCCTGAATCACCCTTGAACAGTCGCATACAGAGATCTTAACCACATTCATCATCAGGCCTAATACTATACCTACCTAAAGAACATACTGCTCATTTCATGGGACATGTCATACCATTTCTCACACACAGGGACACAACAGCAGTCCCAGCACCTTTGGACATTCTTCAGGTATACCAATATCATCTTTTTGAAATACTTGACCAAGGTTCTCGATAGTTGATCAACTGGATAGTTATTCTCATCTGGTCAAAAGACAATGGGCGAATCGTTGAAAAACTTTTACGATCTATCGTTGGTGCCAAAGCTCCTGGGAAGAGCAGGTACTTCAACCTAGGGGGGCAGTTCCCGCGACGCTCCAGCCCTCGTTGTGCATCTATCAACAAATCCATGGTGATATAACGTGAACATCATTATCATCATATCCTCTAAAATAAGAGTCAAATGTATCCTGAAAGGCATCCGTAGTATCATTTGCTAATAGACGTGGTTTCTTCAATTTATTTTTCATGGCATTTTGAAGAAGCCGACGCAGCAAGTCCTCATTTTGGAAATCAAGTGAATGAGGATAGGCCGAACAAAGAACCCCTGTGATGCGAGGAAGAAGGTCGAGGTATTGGGATTTGAGCAGTAGAACTCAGTTGAAATAGGCGTCCCAGTGCTTTTTTAATCGGGGAAAAGGAACCGATTATTCTACTGTAGGTCCCTTCATCCAGGAATTTACCATTTTCGAATCATGATCTTGCTCAATTGGTCCTCCTGCTTCGCCAGGCCACTGAATCTCTTCATTTCGTTCTGCCGGGTAATAAACTTGTCCTGCTTTCCCTGCCCAGTCAAAATCAACGACCTTGAGTTCCACAGATTTGTCCATCACATCGGTTCGAATCATGATGTTGTTGCTTCGAAGATCACCGTGAACATATTTTTTTTCATCGAGCGCTGCAATGATCTTCTGAAGAACCCCTCGCAGTTGATTAGCTGTAGGTTTGTTGGGTTTATTTTTGGGTTTGGAAAGTTGGTGTAGTGTTTGCCAAATGGACGGGTCAAGGTATTCCATGACATAGGCAGTTGGTACATCTTTCACCTCTGCATAGCCATACAGCTTGGGAGCTAGCCCATTATCTGCCATATGCTTGTGGACATCTTGTGAATAGGAGCGAGGTACAAGCTTGACAAGGACCTGAAGGCCAGGAATGGATGGAGATGACAGGGTGGCAAGAAATAGTCGCTGGTACGCATCGTTGGGCCTGGACACAAACGTCAGAGTCCCCTCTTCGCCTTCTGGTTTCAGTAATGTGCATGACTCGTAGATGCGAGGGGTCGAAGCTGCGAATGAGATTCTAGAAGGTTCAGTCACAAGCCTGCAAGCAGCACTGTGTGAGTGGTAGAGGTCGAAACGCATTCCCATCGTGCCCTCACCGTCGCAAAGATGATATTCCCCTGACTAGTGCCCCCAACAATCTTGCTACTTCACCTTGACGAGTCCGGGTGTGATCGGCAAGCATAAAAACAGGCTGGCCAAGTGGTTCGACGACTGGTTTGTGACCATCAAAAAACCCACCACATACGACCAACATAGGCCCTGGGAAGAATCAAGTCAACAGATGCAAGGATGAGTGAACGACGCTGGATACCGATGAGACAGATCAAGAAACATGGTGCTCCGTGAGTGAGAAAGTTACTGGCATTTGAATCTTTCGCGCTGCAGCTAGTGAGAACCCCCACAATCAGGTCGTAACAACGAGCAATTTTCATGTATGCATCAGACCCTCCATGTCCAAATTCCAGCTTATCCTCGCGGATGGCTATCGGTATATTAGCTTCTCGAATGCACCGATAAACCTTGCCGCAACGGCCAAATGGAGTAGATCTCAAGTAACGTTCCACCACTCCCTTCTCGAGAATGTTGCTGACACATTCATCGAAAGCTTCGCCGCGTGATGTTTCATCCTCGAAAGCTTCTCCCATTCTAGAACAAAGTACCGAGGCAGCAATTTGGACTGCCACAGTTTCAGTCGTTGGAAGGGGCCTGGATATTTCGCGTTGGAAGTGGAGGAAAACATGATGCAGCGTGGTCAATGGGAGACCTCTTGCATTGGGAGGACGAAGACAGAGGATGGGAGCATCTTTTTGAGCCTCAGGCCAAACTGAGTGCCGTGCAAAGTCAGAGGGCGGCGGGAGGTCATTCTGCACCTGCCTGACTACCTTTGTGAATTTCTCGAAGCGTGCGTTGAAGAAATCCATTACTGTAGCATTGTGTGATGAAGACCATCCTCGGAACGACTTGGAACATACCATCCTGCCCTGGTGGATTTTGAAGCTGTAAATTCATATAACCCCTCTCTATTGGGTCCCAACCAGTACAATTATGTACGGTAGCAATCACAAGTCGCCATTTGGCGAAGACGGCTTTATTGTTTGTCCAGGTGTTTATTGAAAATAGATCAGCCATGTCGTTGAATTCTGAGCGTAGTGCTTTAAGATCCTCTCCTATGCGCTTTGCCTCTTGCATCAGCTTGGAATGGGCAGCGGCCCTCGTCTTCTGTGATTCAGTACTTGACTCAGAACTTGATTCAGAACTTGATTGGGCCTTTGAATTCATTGTCTTTGCATCAGAACTTAATTGGGACCCTGATGTCTCAGAACCCTGGCTTTCTGGAATAGATGCTGCACTGGCCATGAGTGTTTTATGTGTATCGGTGAGAGCGATAGACTTTAGTCAGCATTGGTTGATCAAGATCAAAAATAGCCGTCGTATCTGCTGTGAGACCTGCTTTGGGCCTAGTAATGGACCCTCTCAAGTAATTTCCCAGGAGTTCTGTACCTTGAGTATTGGCAGACAGTGATCGTGCATGATGATGTGATGGGACTATCAACATGAGGAAAATGGATGGGAAACTGATTTATTGTATATTGATGCAGTGTCAGTGACTGACTCAAGAACCTTAAGTTAGGGGTTAACTTAAGGTAGTGCTTCAGGGTTAGAAGAGAACTTGATGGGGTTCTTGCTTAGTTGCAGTCCACTATAGTAATTCACTAGTATGTATGCGAGACCGATGTGGGAAGATGGCTGCTGACTCAGAACTGACCAAGCAACTTTGTCACATGACCTTGCTTTTCACTCAAAAATTCTACAAAATTCAGATAAATTCACAATAAATTCAAATAAATTGGGTAAAATTGGAATAAATTGGAACAGGCAGTGAGAAAAGCGAGCTGGCTGTGGCCTTACTGTTGGAGGAAGGGAGCAGAGCGACCTGACTTACAACAGTGCAAATTACCAGTGAAGGAAGGGAGCAAAGCGACCTGACATACAATTTACAAACTGACT
>Ga0153974_1000203_pt1 | contig 14258 bp, 3 predicted proteins | sample TSGA058MetaG_FD_104741 | JGI IMG/M metagenome (GOLD analysis project Ga0153974, IMG submission 104741) | Attine ant fungus gardens microbial communities from Georgia, USA - TSGA058 MetaG | ecosystem: Host-associated > Fungi > Mycelium > Unclassified | place: USA: Georgia, Yuchi Wildlife... | reverse complement strand
GTCAGCACCGCGCCGATCAGCACGATGACGATGATGATCTCCAGCAGGCTCATGCCGGACTGGTGGCGTGCGGCGGTGAAGGAAAGGCGGATCGGTCGACGGGAAGCAATCATGGTCGGTCCTTTCAGGTACGGGATGTCGGGGTTGCGAAGGAGGCCATCGTCAGCCGATGGCGTTGGTAAGGTCGTACAACGGCACCAGCACGGCCACGATCACCGCGCCGACCACCGAGGCCAGCACCAGGGTGATCGCCGGCACCATCGCCGCCAGCAGGCGGTCGATGCGGCGGGCGCTGTCCTGTTCGAAGGTATCAGCAGCTTTCAGCAGCATGGTATCGAGCGCGCCGGACTCCTCGCCGACCTGGATCATCTGCAGCGCCAGCCGGGGAAAACGCTTGCCGCGCGACAACGCCAGCGACAGGCCGGTGCCGCTCTTGACCTCGTCGGCGGCGGTCTCCAGGTCTGCGGCCAGCGCGCGGTTGCCGAGCACGTTGCGGGCGATGCCCAGCGCCCCCAGCAGCGGCACGCCGTTGCGCAGCAGTGTCCCCAGGGTGCGCGCCAGCCGCGCGGTTTCCAGCTCGCCCAGCAGGCGGCCGATGCCCCGGCGCTGCAGCAGCCAGCCATCCAGCGCCAGACGGAACGCGGGCTGCCGCACCTTGCGTTCGAACAACAGCAGCAGCACGCCCGGCACCACCAGCAGCAGCACCCACCAGTCGCGCACGAACAGGCCCAGCTGCAGCACCAGGTTGGTGAACCATGGCAGCGCCACGTCCAGGCTTTCGTACATCTGTGCGAACTGCGGCACCACGTAGCCCAGCAGGAACAGCAGCGCACCGCCCACCACCACCAGCAGGATCGCCGGGTAGACCAGCGCGTTGATCACCTTGCCCTGCAGCGCACGACTGCGTTCGAGGTAGTCGGCCAGGCGTTGCAGCGTGTCGTGCAGGCTGCCACCGGCTTCGCCGGCGCGCACCATGTTCACGTATAGACGCGAGAACAGGCCGTGCTGGCGTTCCAGCGCAGTCGACAGCGGCGCGCCACCACGCACCACGTCGCGGATATCAGTGATCGCGCGGCGCGAGCGCTCATCTTCGGGCAGGCTGAGCAGGATCGACAGCGCGCGGTCCAGCGGCTGCCCGGCACCGAGCAGGGTAGCCAGCTGCTGGGTGAACTGCAGCAATGCCGCGCCCTGCAGCGGACGCTGGCGGAACAGGCCGCGCAGGCTGCTGCCGCCAACCGCCCCCCCGTCGGCCAGCTGCGTTTCCATCGGCAGATGGCCCTGGTCCTGCAGGCGCGCGACCAGCTCGGCCTCGCTGGCCGCTTCCATCTGTCCGTCGAACACTTCACCGTGTGGGTTCAGTGCCTTGTAACGGTAGTTCGGCATGTCAGCGTCGTCCCTGCACGCGCATCAGCCTTCCTCGGTCACGCGCAGGACTTCCTCGAGGGTCGTCTGCCCGCTCAGGGCCTTGCTCAGGCCGTCCTCGTACATGGTGCGCATGCCGGCTTCGCGGGCGATGCGCTCGATCTCGCCCATGCCATCGCGACGCATCACCGCACGGCGCAGCGCGTCGTTCATCACCAGGAATTCCATGATGGTGGTGCGCCCCAGGTAGCCGGTCGGCGCCAGCGCCGAAGGCTTCGGGCGATACAGGTGGATCGTTCCATCCGGTTGCAGGCGGCGCAGGTCGAAGCGTTCGATCTCTTCCGGCGAGGCTTCGTAGCGTTCGGCGTGGGTCGGCTCCAGCCGACGCACCAGGCGCTGGGCCAGGATGCCGTTGATGGTGGAGGTGAGCAGATAATCTTCCACGCCCATGTCGAGCAGGCGGGTGATGCCGCCTGCGGCATTGTTGGTGTGCAGCGTGGAGAGCACCAGGTGGCCGGTCAACGCTGACTGGATCGCGATGCGCGCGGTTTCCAGGTCGCGCATTTCACCGATCATGATGATGTCCGGATCCTGGCGCACGATGCTGCGCAGCGCATTGGCGAAATCCAGCCCGATCTGTGGCTTGGCCTGGATCTGGTTGATGCCTTCGATCTGGTACTCGACCGGATCTTCAACGGTGATGATCTTTACGTCGGCGGTGTTGAGCTGGCTCAGCGCGGTGTACAGCGTGGTGGTCTTGCCCGACCCGGTGGGGCCGGTCACCAGCAGGATGCCGTGCGGCTGTTCAAGCACCTTGCGAAACTGCGGCAGGAAGGCATCGGTGAAGCCCAGCCGATGGAAGTCGAACACCACTGTCTCGCGATCAAGCAGGCGCATCACCACGCTTTCGCCGTGCGCGGTGGGCACCGTGCTGACACGCAGGTCCAGTTCCTTGCCCTGCACGCGCAGCATGATGCGGCCATCCTGCGGCAGGCGGCGCTCGGCGATGTTGAGCCGGGCCATGATCTTGATGCGGCTGATCACCGCGGCGGTCAGGTTGGCCGGCGGACTCTCGCCTTCGACCAGCACGCCATCGACGCGGTAACGCACCTTCAGCCGGTTTTCGAACGGCTCTACGTGGATGTCCGACGCGCGCAGTTCGACCGCGCGCTGGATCACCAGGTTGACCAGGCGGATCACCGGCGCTTCGGAAGCGAGATCGCGCAGGTGCTCGATATCGTCCACTGCGCCGCCCTCGCCATCGGCGGTTTCCACGATCGCGCCCATCGCACTGCGGCCCTGGCCGAACCAGCGCTCGACCAGATCATCGATCTCCGCGCGCATGCCCAGCAGCGGCGTGACCGGTACACCCAGTGCCAACTGCACGGCCTGCTGCGGGTAAGGATCGTGGGCGTCGGCCAACCACAGCTGCACGCCGTGTTCATCCAGCGCCAGCGGGCACACGTGGAACTGCTTGAGGAAGCGCAGCGACAGCGGCAGGCCTTCGGCCAGTGCCTGCGGCGGCGATTCAGGCAGCTGCCGTCCTTCCAGCAGCGGCAGGCCAAGCACATCGGCGCTGGCCTGCGCCTGGTCACGTTCGGACACCAGCCCAAGCCGTACCAGCAGGCCAAGCAGGCTGCCACCGGACTCGGCATGCAGCGGCCGCGCACGTGCCAGATCTCCTTCCTTGAGCCGACCACGTGCCAGCAGCGCATCGAGGATGCGGCCTTCAGTGTCGTCGGTGGCAGTGGCAGCGAGCGCGTTCACATGACTCTCCTGTCGATCGTCCCGACTTTAGCAGTTAAGCCGTGGTTTCCACCCGCTCCGGTTCTTCTTTCGTGAAAAGACGAGGCCCGTCACACAGGTAACGGGCCCCGCTTGTTCATTTACGACATTCGGTGATTACTGGGTCGCCAGGATGCTCACCCCGCTGTAAGCGGCCTCACCCACCACCTTGATGTAGTAGGTACCGGCCACCGGCTTGGCCACGCGCACGGTTTCGGTATTGCCCGGGCGGGTCGACTTGGCATCGTTGTCGGTCGCGGTGGGCACGCGGCCCTGCGCCAGGTACACCGACACGTTGCCGCTGCCGCCGTAGGTCAGCACGCTCAGCGTCTTGCCGGCGGCCGCTTCGAAGGTATAGACGGTTTCGCTGGCGGCCGCACCGGCCAGCCCGCCCACGGTCACCTTGTTGGTCAGCGGAATGCCTTCCGGCTCGCAGTTCTCGGTGCACGGCTCCTTCAGCGCAGCATCCAGTGCGGCCTTGGCATCGAGGATGCCGGTACCGATCGGGGTGGCCGCCGGGATGGTCACCGGGAACTTGCGCGCCGACTGCTTGAGCAGGGTTTCCAGCGCGGCCGGCGCCAGCGGCTCCTTGCCCTTGGCGATCAGCGCGCTCTGCACCATGGCAGCCACCGCGGCAACGTGCGGCGAGGACATCGAGGTACCGCCCTTGCCCATCAGCACCCACTCACCGGCGTCCGGGGTGGTTTCCGAACTGGAACCGACCTGCCAGATGTAGCCGTTCGGGTTGCCGTCGACACTGCCGCCACCGCCCGGGGCCGACAGGTCTACCGCGGTGCCGTAGTTGGAGTAATAGGTGATGCCACCGGTGACACGGGTCGCACCCACCGCCACCACGTTGTTGCAGCTGGCCGGACGGTACTTGGACGCGTTGTCGGTTTCATTGCCGGCCGCGACCACCACCAGGGTGCCGCGCGACACGGCGCCGTTGATCGCGTCCTGGTAGGCGGCATCGCAGGCGCCACCACCACCCAGGCTCATGTTGATGATTTCCGCCGGATTGGTGTTGGCCGGAATGCCCGGCACGGTGCCGCCCGACGCCCAGGTGATGGCGTCGCTGATGTCGGCCAGGGTGCCGCCGCACTTGCCCAGCACGCGCACCGGCAACACCTTGGCCTTGTAGGCCAGGCCTGCCAGGGCACTGCCGTTGTTGGTCACCTCGGCAATGGTGCCGGCCACGTGCGTGCCGTGCCAGGAACTGCCTTCCGGTTCGGAACCGGCGTAGCACTCGTTGGCCGTTTCCACCCAGTCGCCGTAGTCGGTGGCACCTGGTGCGCGGCCATCGTTCGGGCGGCGCGAGGATTCCTTGTCACTGATGAAATCGTAGCCTTCCAGCAGGTTGCTGCCGAAATCCGGCACGCCCGGCAGGATGCCGGTGTCGAGCACGGCGACCACGATGCCCTCGCCCTGCGAGAGATCCCACGCGGCCGGTGCATTCACACCACCGGTGGCGTTGAAGAAGTTCCACTGGTACTGCGCGTAGTTGGGATCGTTGGGCACCAGTGCCGGCTGCGCATTGGTGGCACGCAGGTCCGAGCGCTGCAGGCGCACGTTGGCCACCGCGTACTGCACCGACGGATCGGCATTCAGTTCAGCCAGTACCTTCTGCATGTCGGCCGAGCCCAGCCGGGACTTCAGGCGGATCAGGTCGCCACCGGTACCGAGCTTGCGCTCCACCAGCGGGGAAAGTGCCGCAGCACGGCTGGTGGTGCCGCTGCTGACGATGGCACGCGACAGTGCCGACTGCACGACCGAGAGCTTGGTCGAACGATCGCTGGCGGCCGCAGTGCCGTTGCGGTACTTCACGATGATGCCGTCCACGCTCTGCTGGGCAGTGCTGGCCACGCGCGCCGGTTCCTTGGCCACGCCCGGCTTGGCCGCATGCGCCGCACCGACGCCGACAGTCAGCGACAACACGGCGGCAGCCAGCACATTGATGCGAAGGGTCTGCTTCTTGGTCACGTTCGAAATCCTCTTCAAGGTCATGGTTGAGCTTTCCTTCTCCGCCCGTTGCACGGACGGAGCTCACTACGGCCATCACTCCCTGCGACTGCCCTGGCTGGCCCACCAGGGTTGCCATGCCACGCCCCTTTGGCGCTCACTGCTCGACGTGCCGATGGGTTGCCCACCGGCACGTTGTTGCGCACTTACCAGCCGAAGCCGGCACCGACGCCGACCGAGCTGTCATCACTGCTGAAGGCACCACCGACGGTGACCGTGGCGCGATCGCTGATCGCACGCTGGTAGCCCAGCGACATGGCCGACTCGCCGCCCTGGAAACCGATGCCGACGCCGACCCGGTTCTGGGTGCGGATGCCGGCGGCACTGGTGGCCATGTTGAGCATCGCTGCGCTCATCGCGCCCTGGCGGTCGATGCGGCGATCCATGTGGCGCAGGCGTCCATCAACTTCGCCCTTGAACACATCGAAGCTGTCGGTGACTGCCTGAACGCGGCTGTCGGTGTAGCTGTTGGCGGTGGTGATGCCACGATCCAGCTGGCCCTTGTTGACCGCATCGGTTGCGGTGGTACCGGCCGCCACGTTGGTGACCTGACGTTCGTTGCCCTCACTGCCGACCGAGACGGTGTTGGCGCGATCGGCAACCGAGCCCTGGCCCAGCGCCACCGCATTGGCCGCCGTTGCACTCGCGCCCTGGCCGACAGCGGTGGACGATGCGCCACTGGCGACAGCGCCATCGCCCATCGCGACGGCGTTGACGCCACCGCCTGCGACCAGTGCTGGCTGAGCACTGCCTGCGCTGGCGGCGGTCGGCGTGCCCTGCACACGGGCCGTTGCCGATCCGCCATCCGCCAGGCTCGCGTCGGTGGCAGCCGACGCCGTGGCCACGTTGGACGCGTCTGCGTCCAGCGGAGCGGCCATCGAACGCAGGCTGGCCGCGCCGGAACGCGTGCCGCTGGCGGTGCGACGATCGATCTCGCTGACCTTGCGGTCCAGTGCGCCCAGTGCGTCGCCGACGTTGCTGTAGGTGGACCCCTGGATCACATAGTTCGGCGCGACGAACACGCCCTGCATGCCGACGCTGGCACCGCCGCCGAGGAAGCTGGCGGCATCGCTGAGCGACTGGAACAGCTGCCCACCGTTGATCGCCTGGCGGCTGCCGGAGGCGATGCTGCCGGCGCCGACGTTGTCGATGGTGGTGCCCTGGATACCGGCCAGGGTCAGGCGGTCACGGCTGGCATCGTCGTAGCCGACCGAGCTGGCCGCGCTGGTTTCAACGGTGGCGATGCGCGAGTCGAAATCACCGACCCGGGTTTCCACCGCACCCACGCGCTGGTTGGTGACGTTGAGCTGTGAACCGGTCACGGCGTCGCTGCTGCCGGCGGCGATGCGGCCATCGGCAACGTTGACGATGCGGCGCCTAGCAGGACCATCAGTGCCGTTGCCGCCACCAACCGAGACCACGTTGGCCTCCAGGGCGTGTGCGCCGGTGCCGAGGGCTACCGAGTTGACGCCGGTCGCACCGGCGTTGGCGCCCATGGCAATCGCACCGCTGGCGGGCACCGTGGCGTTGCTGCCCAACGCGATGCTGCGTGCGCCGACGGCAGTTGCGGTCGAACCCATCGCTACCGAATCGATGCCCACTGCGCTCGCGGTTCCACTGCCATTGCCACGGAAGTAGCGGTTGGTGGTGTTGGCCGTGAAGGCGACCACATCCAGCTGCCCGCGATTGACCGCGTCGTTCCACTCGGTGCCGTTGGCGACGTTGGTGATCTGCCGGTTGAAGCCGCCGTTGCCCACCGACACGGTGTAGGCACGATCGGCCACTGAGCCGCCGCCGATCGCCACGCTGTTGGCTGCGTTGGCCTGGGCACTGGCACCGATCGCGGTCGCATTGATCCCCGTCGCCTTGGCGCTGTAACCAACAGCGGTACCGAGACGACCACTGGCCTCCGCGTAGCTGCCCAGCGCCGACGCACCGTCGGCCGTTGCCGTGGCACGGAAGCCACTGGCCTGCGACTGCGTGCCACTGGCAGTAGACTGCGCGCCGCTGGCGGTGCTGTAGGCACCCTTGGCCTGCGCACCGGCGCCGGTGGCACTGGAGCCAAGCTCGCTGGCGGCAGCACCACTGCCCAGGGCCACGCTGTCCACGCCGGTGGCCTGTGCTGCATTGCCCAGCGCCGCGCCATTGGCACCACTGGCCAGCGCATTGAAGCCGACGGCGGTGGCGTTGGCCGCGACCGCGGTGGCACCACTGCCGAGCGCACTGGCGCCATTGCCGATCGCATTGGCCGCTTCACCGGCCGCCAGCGCATTGTCACCTTCGACGTAGGCACCGGCATCGCTGTCGGCACTGCCGCTGGCCTGGAAGTGCTTGCTGGTCTTGTCGGCGACACTGGCCACGGCATCCAGCTGGCCCTTGTTCACTGCATCGGTGGTCTCGGTGCCGGCGGCAACATGGGTGACCTGGCGTTCACCGCCCGCGCTGCCGACGGCCACCGTGTTGTCACGGTCGGCCTTCGAGCCCGCACCAAGGGCGACACTGTTGACACCGTTGGCGGTCGCGCTGGCACCCAGAGCGGTGCTGTCAGCCGCATCGGCCCATGCATTCCAGCCGATCGCGGTGGCGTAGTCATCGGTCGCCCAGGCACCGGCACCGAAGGCCGCCGCACCGGTACCGCTGGCACGCGACGGGATCAGGCCGAAGAAGGTGCTGCCGCCGATCGCGACACTCTCTGCGCCACTGGCGTCGCTGGACTGACCGACGGCGACGGCGCCGCTGCCTGCTGCCGCCGCTCCGAAGCCGACAGCCGTGGTGTTGGCACCGGTCGCTGCCGAACCGTAGCCCAGCGCGGTGCCGAGGCGGCCGCTGGCTTCGCTGTAGCCACCGATGGCGGTGGTGCCATCGGCCGAAGCGGCACTGCGGAAACCACTGGCCAGCGACTGCGCACCGCTGGCGACGGCCTCCGCACCGTTGGCGGTGCTGTAGACGCCGCTGGCCTGTGCAGCGGTGCCGGTAGCGGTGGCGCTGATGCCACTGGCTACCGCGCCGTTGCCGAGTGCGGCACTGTCTTCACCGGTGGCCTGCGCGTTGCTGCCTACCGCAGCCGCATTGCTGCCCGTGGCCAGCGTGTTGAAGCCCACGGCGGTCGCGTTGGCGGCCACGGCCGTGGCACCACTGCCGAGCGCGGTGGCGCCATTGCCGATCGCATTGGCCGCTTCACCGGCAGCCAGTGCGTTGTCGCCTTCCACATAGGCACCGGCATCGCTGTCGGCGCTGCCGCTGGCCTGGAAGTACTTGCTGGTCTTGTCCGCCGTAGCGGCGACAGCATCGAGCTGGTTCTTGTTGACCGCATCGGTGCCTTCGGTGCCGGCCGCCACATGGGTCACCTGGCGTTCGCTGCCTGCGCTGCCGACGGCCACCGTGTTGTCACGGTCAGCCTTGGAGCCTGCGCCCAGGGCGACGCTGTTGGCACCGTTGGCGGTAGCGCTGGCACCCAGTGCCGTCGACTCGGCGCCATCGGCCCACGAATTCCAGCCGATTGCAGTGGCGTAGTCGTCGGTGGCCCAGGCACCGGCACCGAACGCCGCTGCGCCGTAGCCACTGGCACGTGATGGCACCAGGCCGAAGAAGGTGCTGCCACCAATGGCCACGCTCTCATCGCCGCTGGCTTCGCTGGAATCACCCATCGCCACCGAGCTGGCGCCCGACGCCGCAGCGAACACGCCGGCAGCGGTGCTGTTGGCACCACTGGCTACGGTGCCATAGCCCAGCGCCGAGCCGAGGCGACCGCTGGCTTCGCTGTAGCCGCCGACTGCGGTGGTGCCGTCTGCAGAGGCTGCCGAACGGAAGCCACTGGCCAGCGACTGCGCACCGCTGGCGACCGCCTCGGCACCGTTGGCCGTGCTGTACACCGCCGTCGCCTGCGCGCCTGCACCGGTTGCGGTGGTGCTGGTTTCGCTGGCCACCGCGCCGCTGCCGAGCGCCGCACTGTCTTCGCCCGTCGCCTGTGCGTTGTTGCCCACCGCAGCCGCATTGCCGCCGCTGGCCAGGCTGTTGAAGCCCACCGCCGTGGCGTTTGCCGCTACCGCTGTTGCACCACTGCCAAGTGCAGTAGCGCCGGTGCCGATCGCATTGGCGGCCTCACCGGCGGCCAGCGCGCTGTCACCTTCCACGTAGGCACCGGCATCGCTGTCGGCGCTGCCGCTGGCCTGGAAGTACTTGCTGGTCTTTGCGCCTTCGGCAGCCACCGCGTCCAGCTGATCCTTGTTCACCGCATCGGTACCCTGGGTACCGGCAGCCACGTTGGTGATCTGGCGGGTGTTGCCGCCGCCACCGACCGACACGGTGTTGTCGCGGTCGGCAATCGAATCGGCACCCAGCGCGACGCTGTTGGCACCGCGCGATTCAGCCGCATTGCCCAGCGCGGTGCTGTTGATGCCCGGCGCATAGGCGCCGCCGCCGACCGCGGTGGAATAGTCGCCGGATGCTTCGGTCGCCAGCAGGCCGAACAACGATCCACCGACGGCCACGGCATTGGTGCCGGTAGCCAGGCTGCCCTGGCCGGTGGCGGTGCTGTAGGCACCGGACGCTTCCGAATCGCCACCAAGCGCGACGCTGTTGGAACCGGAGGCGTTGGCGAAGTTGCCGAAGGCAGTGGCGTTGAATGCCGAGGCGTTGGCGTAACCACCGATGGCGGTGCTGTAGCCACCGGTCGCTTCGGCACCGATGCCGAATGCTGCCGAAGCGGTGCCACTGGCCACGCTTTCACTGCCGACCGCAGTGGCGGCCTCACCGCTGGCGTTGCTGAAGTAGCCTACCGCCACGGCTTCTTCGCCGCTGGCTTCGGACAGCACGCCGCTGGCGGTGCTGCCAGCGCCGCTGGCCACCGAGGCCGCGCCGAAGGCCGCACTCTGCTCGCCGCTGGCTTCGCTCTCGGCACCATGAGCAGTGGCGTATTCGCCGGTCGCCTGTGCGTTGGCACCGATGGCGCTGGCATTGGCCGCGCTGGCCAGGGCATTGAAGCCGATGGCCTGTGCGTTGCCGGCCAGTGCATTGGCGCCACTGCCGAGGGCGGTTGCGCCGTTGCCGATGGCATTGGCCGATTCACCCGCGGCCAGCGCGTTGTCACCTTCCACGTAGGCACCGGCGTCGCTGTCGGCACTGCCGCTGGCCTGGAAGTACTTGCTGGTGGTCGCGGCACTGGCTGCAACCGCGTCGAGCTGCGACTTGTTCACCGCATCGGTGGCCTGGGTGCCGGCCGCCACACTGGTGATCTGCCGCTCGTTGCCCGCGCTGCCCACCGACACGCTGCGGTCGCGGCTGGCCACCGAACCGGCACCCAGCGCAACCGCGTTATTGCCACTGGCCGTGCTGCCGGCGCCCAGGGCGATCGCACTTTCACCGCCGGCCACCGTGTTGGTGCCGATGGCGATGCTGTTGATGCTGTTGCCCAGTGCCTGGAAGCCCAGCGCAACACTGTTGTCGCCGTAGCTGAAGGCGCCGCGGCCGACGGCGGTGGAACTGGTGCCGTTGGCCCAGCTGTTGTAGCCGATGGAGGTGGCACCGTTGGCGCTGGCCCATGCCGCCGGACCAAACGCCGAGGCATTGCGGCCGGTGGCCCACGCGCCGGCACCGAAGGCGGTGGCGCCTTCCTCGCTGGCGGTGCTGTAGCCACCCACGGCGGTGCTGTCATCGGCCTTGGCGAAGGCGCTGTCGCCGACGGCGACGGCATAGCTGCCGGTAGCGCGCGACTTGGCGCCTGCCGCGAAGCTGTTGTCGCCGGTGGCCTGTGCCGCATTGCCGAAGGCGCTGCTGCTGGCACCGGTCGCCTGCGCGGCATTGCCGACGGCGGTGGAACCGGCCGAGGCGGTGGTGCCGATCTGCACCGGGTTGCCCTGCTCATCCAGCAGCGGCTGGTTGTATTCGTCGTAGGCCTGGCCGAGGCCACCCACGACTACCGCACCGTCACCGTCGGCGAAGGTATTGCGACCCAGTGCCACGCTGTCGGCGCCGATAGCCGCAGCGCCTGCGCCCTGTGCCAGCGCGCCGGCACCGATGGCGTTGCTGGCCGAACCCGCCGCTACCGCACCCTCGCCCTCTGCATAGGCGCCAGCATCGCTGCCGCTTTCCGGCTGCGCCTGGAAGAAGCGCGCGGTGGTGTCGGCGGTGCTGGCCACGGCGTCCAGCTGGGCCTTGTTCACTGCATCGGTGGCTTCGCTGCCAGCAGCCACGCTGGTGATCTGCCGCTCGTTGCCGGCACTGCCCACGGCCACGCTGTTGGCGCGCACCGCTTCGGAATTGGCGCCCAGTGCAACGCTGTTGGCACCACGCGCAGTGGCGTAGTAGCCGACGGCGGTGCTCTGCGTGCCACTGGCCCAGGTCTGCGCGCCCAGCGCACTGGCGTTCTCGCCCGGTGCATAGGCGAAGTAGCCCACTGCGACCGACTCGGCACCGGAGGCCTCGGTCAGGCTGCCATTGGCCACGGCCTGGTCGCCGCTGGCGATGGCACCGGCACCGACGGCGGTGGCCGCTTCGCCACTGGCCTGGGTCTGCACGAAGAAGCCCAGGCCCGGGATCAGATCGGCCGGGCCACCGATGGCCACGCTGCTGGTGCCGGTAGCGTTGCTCTGCGTACCGACGGCCGTGGAGTAGTCGCCGATGGCATTGGAGACAGCACCGAACGCCGACGACTGTGCGCCTGCCGCGTAGGCTCCCACGCCATACGCCGACGCTGCGAAACCACCGGCATCGGCGCTGGCGCCGACGGCGGTACCACCGACCCCGGCACTGGTGGCGCCAGTCTCTACCGGCACGCCACCACTGGTGATCAGCGGATTGCCATCGGCATCCACCGCAGCACCGCCGACGGCGACGCTGCCCGGGCCGACTGCCTGCGCGTTGTTGCCGAAGGCCGCGCTGTTCTGGCCAGATGCAAGCGCGTTGTTGCCGACCGCAGTGGCGTTCTGCGCGACGGCGGTCGCACCTGCACCGACGGCGGTCGTACCGTTGCCGATCGCATTGGCGGCTTCGCCAGCGGCGAGCGCGTCATCTCCCTCGGCCAACGCACCGGCATCGCTGTTGCTGCTGCCGGTGGCCTGGAATCGCTTGGCGGTGGTATCGGCTACCGCTGCCACGTCCTTCAACTGAGCGACGTTGACCGCATCGGTATCTTCGGTACCGGCGGCAACGCTGGTGATCTGCCGGGTCAGGCCGTAGTCGACCGCACCCACCGACACGGTATCGACGCGGTCGGCCAGCGAGCCGGCGCCCAGCGCCACGCTGCCAGTGGCCACGGCCGCCGAATTGGAACCCAGCGCGGTGCTGTATTCGCCCACCGCCGTGCTGAACGCACCGACGGCAATGGAGGCTTCGTTGGCGGCAGTCGCACCGCGGCCCAGCGAGGTGCTGCCGGGGCCCATCGCCACGGCACCCGCGCCGACCGCGGTAGCGCCGTCGGCGCTGGCTTCGGACAATGCACCCAGTGCGGTGGCTGCGCCGTTCTCACTGGCGGCCACGGCACTTGCGCCTACCGCCGTATCGCCAAGGCCGAAGGCGGCCGCACTCTGCCCGACCACCACGCTGGCATCACCCAAGGCGAGCGCGTTCTGGCCGAAAGCACTGGCACCAAGTCCTGCGGCAATCGCCTGGGTGCCGACCGCGGTGGTGGCGTTGGCCAGCGACTGGCTGCCACTACCGACCGCGATGGCGCCCTGGCCTTCGATCTTTGCCGCGTCGCTGTCATCGCCAGCGCCATCGGCCTTGAAATAGCGGCTGCCCTCGGCCGCCGCCTGCGCAAGCGCGGCCTGCGTGGCGCGCGCCTGTGCATCCAGCTGTGCCTTGTTCACCGCATCGGTGGCGGCGGTACCGGCGGCGACATTGGTCACCTGCCGTTCCTTGCCGGCATCACCGACAGAAACGGTGTTGGCGCGCGTTGCCTTGGAACCGGCGCCCAGCGCCACGCTGTTGGCGCCGGTGGCGCTGGTACCCGCGCCAATCGCCACCGCGTTGCTGCCCTTGGCGCTGGCACTGCCATCGACCACGCACTTGTCCAGCACCTTGCTGTTGAGCACCACGCAGTTCGCGCTGCCCCCAATCTCAACCGACTGCGCCGCAGCGATGCCGGTCATGCCCAGTCCCATTGCCAAGGCCAGCGCTGCAGCCAGTCGTGCCGGCGCGGCATCGGTCGCACCGCGGCGCTGGTCGACGACCCCGCCTGATGAGCTGGAAGAGGCCAGTTCCGAGGCCACCACCAACTGACCCAATGCTTTGTTCCAGACCTTGCGATAAATCCGATTCATCGGTACGGCTCCTGATTGGACTGGTTTTGGGCAAAGCAACGCCACCGCCGAGCCTTCGTGGCCCAACGTCCCCTGGGGGCGTTTATTCGCGTGATTTACTGCGGGTATTGCCGAACGGCGCGCAGGGACAGAAAACCGAGCGCATGCGCCGTGCGGTTACTGCGGGATGAACAGATTTGAAACGGGGGTCAAGTGTTAACGGCATCTTTGCGGATCGTCAAGAGTTTGACGCAGCAAAACCCATTGCCGTGAAGCAGTTCACTGTTTCACTTGTTTATGTACGCATTTTGTTAGGCGCACGTGAGGAAATCCTCACTTATGAAAACGCATGTAACTGATGGCCAGTTCAGGAGTTTCCGTATGGACAAAGAAAAACCCGCCGGTTTCCCGGCGGGTTCTCCATACGCGATGGCATCGTCAGCTGCGCAATGCGCGTGCGATCAACCGCACCACACCCGTGCGTTGCGGAACATGCGCATCCACGGTGAATCGCCCTGCCACTCGGACGGGGCCCAGCTCAGGTTGAGCGCGCGCGGGGTGCGCTCCGGGTGCGGCATCATGATGGTCACCCGGCCGTCGGTACTGGTCAGGCCGGTGATGCCGTCGGGCGAGCCGTTCGGGTTCAGCGGGTACTGGCTGGCGACGTTGCCGTTGCCATCGATGTAGCGCAGTGCGACACGGGCTGTGGCCTGGTCGACGGCGTTGTCGAACACCGCCTGGCCTTCGCCATGTGCCACCGCCACCGGCAGGCGCGACCCGGCCATGCCACGCAGCAGGATCGACGGCGACTCCACCACTTCCAGCAGCGCGGTGCGGGCTTCGAACTGCTCGCTG
>Ga0153974_1000202_pt1 | contig 14305 bp, 14 predicted proteins | sample TSGA058MetaG_FD_104741 | JGI IMG/M metagenome (GOLD analysis project Ga0153974, IMG submission 104741) | Attine ant fungus gardens microbial communities from Georgia, USA - TSGA058 MetaG | ecosystem: Host-associated > Fungi > Mycelium > Unclassified | place: USA: Georgia, Yuchi Wildlife... | reverse complement strand
CTTCGGCAGCAAAAATACCTTGTTCCATGGTAACGTGTTTATCACTTTACTTAGTTTTACACCCCCTGACGGATGTTTGCAGCAACTCGCTTAGACTACCCCCCAATGCTTCAAACAACAACTACTACGAGGAACAGTGAAATGCGTCATCTTTGTGCTCTCGCGGTATCCTCTTTATTCGTTGTTTCTACGGGGTATGCCCAAAGCGTCGAGACACCACTTAACGACCAGATGAACCACCCTTGCACAACGAATGATAGCCTGACACAACGTATCCAATCACATATGTTCGATGGCATAGAACTCAGTGAGTCGCAGCGGCAAAGGATGAGGGATTTAACTGATCAATTTCGTTTTCGCCACTCAACGACGGATATCGGCGAGTTGAAGGCAATGCAGAAACTAACGTTATCCCCTGATTTTGATGAAACTGCTGTTCGTAATCAAGCTCAAAAAATCGCGGACCAACAAGTTAAGTTTCAAGTTGAGATGGCGCATGTTCGTAACCAAATTTACGGATTACTGACGTCAAGCCAGAAAAAGCAAGTCCAACAGAATTACGAATATCGTATTGATAATTTATGCGATATCAAAGAATTACAGTGATCACTGCGTGTTGACTGTAAGGTAGTACCAGTAGTATGTCATACCTTTTTCCTTGCCATAGACACCATCCCTGTCTTCCCCCTCAGTCATGAGGGGTTTTTTTTGTCTTTAAGATCATTGGTAGCGACATTATCCTGGCCTATACCTATATCCTCGGCCCGATTACCTCTGTCATATTTCTGTCATAAAAGTGACATCTTCGTGTCATTGAATTGACCTAATTTAACCGCAACACACCTTTGGTTGTAATTGAATCGGTCTTTTGGAGAGAGTATGAAATTCAAGCGTAAGATGGCGACTCACCTCACAGCAGTGACTTTGGCAATGACCACCGTTTCGGCTTTTGCCGCAACCGACCTTACTGGTGCTGGCGGGACTTTTCCTGCACCGGTGTACTCTCGTTGGGCAGCAGATTACTACAAAGCCAATGGCAGTAAAGTTAACTACCAAGGGATTGGCTCATCGGGCGGGGTAAAACAAATTATCGCTAAGACCGTCGATTTCGGCGCATCCGATGCGCCAATGAGCGCTGCTGATCTAGAAAAAAACGGCCTTTTCCAATTTCCTACGGTAATTGGTGGGGTTGTCCTTGCCGTTAACCTGCCGGGTATTAAATCTGGCCAACTGATTTTAGACGGTAAAACCACAGGTGATATCTACTTAGGGAAAATTACTCGCTGGAATGACCCTGCAATTGTGGCCTTAAACCCTGGTTTGAAACTACCGGCAACGAATATCAATGTTGTGCGCCGTGCTGATGGCTCGGGAACCTCTTTCGTATTCACTAGCTACCTGGCGAAAGTTAACCAGGAATGGAATAGCAAAATTGGTAAAGGAAACACTGTCAATTGGCCGACTGGTTTAGGTGGCAAAGGTAACGATGGCGTAGCAGCCTTTGTCCAGCGTCTGCCAGGTTCTATTGGTTATGTCGAATACGCTTACGCTAAACAAAATAATCTGACTTACACCAAATTGGTCGATGCTTCAGGAAAAGCAATCACTCCTAACGAACAATCGTTCAGTGATGCCGCAAAAGGTGCAAATTGGCAGCAGAGCTTCGCGCAAGATCTGACCTATCAACCGGGCGATAATGCTTGGCCTATCTCGTCGACCACCTATGTTTTAGTCTATAAAAAACCCGCTAATGCGGATAAAGCTAAAGCTGTTTTACAGTTTTTCGATTATGGTTATCAGCAAGGTGCGAAAACAGCTAATAGCTTAGATTACGCAGCGCTACCTGCATCGGTAGTGACCTTGGTCCGTGATGCGTGGAAAAAGACTATTACGACGGAGTCAGGTAAAGCAATTTATCCTTAATTCTCGCCGCGCGTCACTTATTTACTTTCAGGGCAGCTTGCTGCCCTGTCATCTATCTACTCGAGAACGTTATGGTACAACACCGGTCATCCTTTAAGGCTCCCAGTAAATACGGCGATATGATATTTAGCCTATTAGTAAAAGTCGCCGCCTTAATTGTCCTCCTTATGCTAGGTGGCATAATTGTGTCCCTGATGATTTCATCATGGCCTAGCATCCATCAGTTTGGGTTTTCGTTCTTATGGACCAAAACGTGGGATGCACCGAACGAACAATTTGGCGCCCTCGTACCTATCTACGGCACATTAGTTACTTCAGCAATAGCGTTACTTATTGCGGTGCCGGTTAGCTTTGGAATTGCGTTATTTCTGACTGAACTCTCACCAGCGTGGTTAAGACGTCCACTTGGTACAGCCATTGAGCTATTGGCTGCAATACCGAGTATTGTTTATGGCATGTGGGGCTTATTTGTCTTTGCACCACTTTTTGCCGAATACTTCCAAACACCGGTTAGCGACTTGTTATCCAGTGTACCGATTTTGGGAAGTCTATTTTCTGGCCCGGCATTCGGCATCGGGATACTCGCTGCCGGGATTATTTTAGCCGTGATGATCATTCCATACATTGCTTCCGTGATGCGTGACGTCTTCGAACAGACGCCGGTCATGATGAAAGAGTCGGCTTATGGAATTGGCTGCACGACATGGGAAGTGATTTGGCGCATCGTGTTACCTTTTACGAAGAATGGTGTCATCGGTGGAGTGATGTTAGGGCTTGGCCGAGCCTTGGGTGAGACGATGGCCGTTACCTTTATTATTGGTAACACCTATCAGCTCGACAGCGCCTCGCTCTATATGCCAGGTAATAGCATTACCTCGGCTTTAGCCAATGAATTCGCTGAGGCGGGATCTGGCTTGCACATCTCAGCCTTAATGGAGCTTGGCTTAATTCTCTTCGTCATTACCTTTATTGTACTCGCGATCTCGCGTTTGATGGTTATGCGCCTTGCTAGAAAAGAGGGGGCACGCGGATGAGTGATTACTTACCAAGTTATACCGCTCAAGAAATCGCAGAACGAACTAAGCGGCAAACACGACGTCGGGTAAAAAACTATATAGCCCTAACATTATCCCTTTTAACCATGGCGTTTGGCTTGTTTTGGTTACTGTGGATTTTATGGACCACTGTCAGCAAAGGAGTGGATGGGCTGTCGTGGAATCTATTCACGCAGGACACGCCACCCCCTAACACTGATGGAGGAGGGCTTGCTAATGCCTTAGCCGGTAGCGGTTTATTAATTCTTTGGTCAACAGTGTTGGGCACCCCTTTAGGGATCCTAGCGGGTATTTACCTTGCGGAATACGGGCGCAAAAGTTGGTTGGCCGAAGTTATTCGGTTTATTAACGATATTTTACTCTCAGCGCCGTCGATAGTGATTGGGTTATTTGTCTACACCCTAGTGGTTAGCCGTATGCAGCACTTCTCGGGTTGGGCTGGTGTTTTTGCGCTTGCCTTATTACAAATTCCGATCGTCATCCGTACGACTGAAAATATGATTAAGCTGGTACCCGATAGTTTGCGTGAGGCCGCTTATGCTTTGGGCACGCCAAAGTGGCGGATGATCCTCTCTATTACCTTAAAGGCCTCGCTTTCGGGCATTATGACCGGTGTGTTACTGGCGATAGCTCGTATTGCTGGGGAAACGGCGCCGCTGCTTTTCACCGCGTTGTCGAATCAGTTCTGGAGTACCGATATGAGCCAGCCATTGGCGAACTTACCGGTGACTATATTCAAGTTTGCCATGAGTCCTTTTGCACAATGGCAAAGCCTAGCCTGGGCGGGGGTACTGGTAATCACTTTATGTGTACTCGTCCTCAACATTTTAGCGCGCATGATTTTCGTCAAGCGTAAGTGATAAGTGAAAGAGAGATAATTATGACGATGGCGAAAGTAAATATGACTCCAAGTAAATTAGAAGTGCGTGATTTGAACTTCTATTATGGAAAGTTTCATGCACTTAAAAATATCAATTTAGATATTGCCCGTAACAAAGTGACTTCTTTTATCGGGCCATCTGGCTGTGGGAAATCTACGCTTTTAAGAACCTTTAATAAAATGTTCCAACTTTACCCGGAACAGCGAGTTGAGGGAGAAATCTTACTGGATGGCGAAAATATCTTACAATCTTCGCAAGATATAGCGTTATTACGGGCAAAAATCGGGATGGTTTTCCAGAAACCAACACCGTTTCCTATGTCAATTTACGATAATATTGCATTCGGCGTACGCTTATTTGAAAAGCTTTCTCGCGCAGAGATGGATGAACGTGTGCAGTGGGCATTAACTAAAGCCGCATTATGGACAGAGACTAAAGATAAACTGCATCAGAGTGGGTACAGCCTTTCCGGAGGACAGCAGCAACGTCTCTGTATCGCAAGAGGAATTGCTATTCGGCCCGAAATTCTGCTGCTTGATGAGCCTTGTTCTGCCTTGGACCCTATCTCCACCGGTAAAATTGAAGAATTGATCACTGAGTTAAAACAGGATTACACCCTGGTGATTGTCACGCATAACATGCAACAAGCCGCACGCTGCTCCGACCACACTGCATTTATGTATTTGGGTGAGTTGGTCGAGTTTAGTGATACCGATACGTTATTTACAACACCGGCTAAAAAACAAACTGAAGATTACATTACTGGACGCTATGGTTGAGACCGAAAGCACAAACCTTAATTAATCTATTTCAGTGCGTGGAGAGTGATATGGATACTTTAAATCTTAATAAGCATATATCGGCCCAATTCAACGCCGAACTTGAGCACATCCGTACGCAGGTGATGATCATGGGTGGGCTGGTGGAACAGCAGCTAACGGATGCGATTACCGCATTACATAATATGGATAGCGAGTTAGCGCGTAGAGTGATCGCCGACGACCAAAAAGTGAATCGTCTGGAAGTAGAAATCGACGAACACTGCGTCAAAATTATTGCGAAAAGGCAGCCTACTGCCAGTGATTTACGATTGGTTATGGCCATTACCAAAACCATATCAGAATTAGAGCGTATTGGTGATGTGGCAGAAAAAATTAGCCGTACAGCGTTGGAGAAATTTAGCCAGCAACATCAGCCGCTATTGATTAGTCTCGAGTCATTCGGGCAGCACTCTGTTGAAATGCTACATGAGGTTCTCGATGCATTCGCCCGGATGGATCTTGAGGCGGCGATAGAGATTTATCGCGCAGATAAGAAGCTAGACCAAGAATACGAGGGGATTATCCGTCAGTTAATGACGTATATGATGGAAGATCCTCGAACTATACCAAACGTTTTGACTGCACTATTTTGCGCTCGTTCGATTGAGCGAATAGGTGATCGTTGCCAAAATATCTGTGAGATCATCTTCTATTTTGTTAAAGGACAAGATGTTCGACATCTCGATGGCGATAAGTTAGATCAGTTCCTGACAAGCAATAAGAATTAAAAAATCCTAAATATTGGAACCAGTATTGGTTAACCACCGATGCTGGTTTTTTTTAAAATCCTCTCAATTCTACTTTTTATTGACCTTAAAAATATTAAAGAAATTTAATAAGTAGTAATTATCATAATTCGATTCTAAATAATTAGATTTTTACCCTTTTAAGGAAGATATGACATTGTAAGCGGTAATAACACTCGTTAACCTTAGTGCACCAACAAGATAATGATTTTCTGTTGGTGATCAATTGGAAAGTAAAACCATTAAGGAAGAGACAATGAAAGAATTAACTAGTGTGCAAATGGAAAGTGTATCGGGAGCGGGTGTATTCTCCAATACATTTGAAAGTATTGGTTCTACATTAGGTGGGTTTGCTCAAATTATTGGCTGGAAAAATGCGAAAACCAATGCAGCAAACGTTGCGAAAAATGCAGGTCTAGTTATCGACTCAGCCATTGATACAGTAAGCTCGTTTTTCAAACTTATTTTAAGAAAGTAATATAGTTTGATTAGAAAGCAAAGAGTTTTTAAAAAAACTCTTTGCTTTTTTTATGCTACTTATTTTCGCCATCAGGTAATACCTTTAAAAGCCAAATACTATGAAAGAAAATGAGCTATTTAGGAAGGAAGCACTTTATCACCAGCGCCATCATTGGCTTGGTAAAGCATTACTACTGAAAGGTATACCGCTCTGGGTGGTGGTCGCCTGTACGATCACTTTTATTACAATTATTTTCGTAGCCTTAATCAAAGGCGACTATACTCGACGGGTTAATGTTAGAGGCGAAATTTTCTCGCAGCAACAAACCGTCACTATTCTAGCACCACAGCAGGGTATGATCGCTAAAAGCTATGTTTCGATTGGTGATAAGGTTAACAAAGGTGTACCGATTTATGCGCTAGATGTAAGTCGAGATACACAATCGGGTAATTTGAGCGAGAATTCTAAAATTAGTATTAATCAACAGATATCATTAACTAATAATATAATTAAAAAATTAAAAGAAAATAAAAAAATCAATATCGATAAGTTAACTCAGCAATTAATTGAATATAAAAAATCGTATAATAATACTCAACAACTTGTAGGAAACTCTTTACATGGACTTAAGGACATGAAAGAGAGCATGAAAAACTACGATGAATATTTGAAGAGAGGATTAATCAGTAAAGAGCAATCCTATAATCAACGTTATCTTTTTTACCAGCAACAATCATCTTGGCAAAGCATGAATAGTCAGCTTATACAGGAAAATTTACAGATTATTAATTTAGAAAGTGAAATAACGAGTACCTCGACAGACTTTGATAATCGTATATCGGAATATGAGCTCAAGCTCAGTGAATTTAGGCGGATACTCGCTGAGGTCGATGCGAACGATCAGTTAATCATTACCTCGCCTGTAACGGGAAAAATTGAAAATTTAGCTTTTACAGAAGGACAAATGTTCAGTTTGGGCGATAGCTTGGTACAAATTTTACCTGGCGAGAAACAGCACTATCAATTGATGTTATGGCTACCGAATCATAGTGTGCCGTTTGTACGCCCAGGCGATAAAGTGAATATTCGCTACGATGCGTACCCCTATGAAAAATTTGGGCAGTTCTCAGGTGAAATTATCTCTTTATCGCGTGTTCCAGCGACCGACAGTGAAATGATGAGCTATAAGGGGAGCTCTCCCGTCACTGGACAACAATCAAAGGAAGCCTACTACAAGACGATCGTCGCACTGCGCGATCAAGTTTTGAATTTCGAAGATCGACATTTACCTATAGGTAATGGTATGTCTGCTGAAGTGACGTTATTTCTAGAGAAGCGCCCGCTTTATCAATGGATTCTTTCACCTTATTACGATATTAAACGCAGTCTAGGAGGGCCGATTCATGGATGAAGTTCGTCACTTTTTTAATCAGTTGTGTCAGCAGCTCCAGTTCGGTTTTCTTAGAAAAGTCCCGCAAGTTTTACAAACAGAAGCTGCCGAATGTGGTCTTGCCTGTATTGTAATGGTCTGTCGTTACTTTGGGATGAATATTGATTTACTCAATTTACGCCAAAAGTTTGGCCTTTCTACACAAGGAGCAACCTTAGCGACGCTGGTACATATTGGTAGCCAGCTCAATCTGCAAACACGTGCATTATCGCTGGATTTAGAGGAGGTTAGTCAGCTTAGGCGACCTTGCCTGCTACATTGGGACATGAACCATTTTGTGGTATTGGTGAAAGTAAGTAGGAATAAATTTACTATTCACGACCCTGCATTTGGGCGGCGAGTGGTGAGCTTGCAGGAGATGTCTCAGCATTTTACCGGAATTGCGTTAGAGCTCTGGCCTGATAGCGAATTTAAACCGGTCAAAGTACGTTCGCGTATTAGTTTCTTGGGTTTATTGAAAAATATATCAGGCCTACCTAGCGTACTCGCTAAAATCTTTGCGCTAACGATCTTAGTTGAGGCCGTTAATATCGCGATCCCAATAGGGACTCAGTTGGTTATGGACCATGTGATCATCGCGAGAGACAGAGATTTTTTAATGCTAATCTGCCTTGGGTTAGTCAGCTTCATCTTATTTCGTACCTTTATCAGTATGCTACGCAGTTGGACATCATTAGTTATGCAGTCGCTGATCGATGTGCAATGGAAAACTAGCCTGATGGATCATTTGTTACGTCTACCATTAAGTTACTTCGAAAAACGTAAACTAGGTGATATTCAATCTCGGTTTAGATCACTCGCCACCATCCGTGAAACACTGACATCGAGTATTATCTCGGGCACTATCGATTTTCTAATGGTGATTAGTGTCTCGATAATGATGTTTATGTATGGAGGATGGTTATATTTTGTTGTGTTAGCATTCACCCTGCTTTATGTCATCCTACGTTTAGCGACTTACCACCGCTACCGACAGGCGCAGGAAGAACAGATCGTCAAAGATGCGCGTGCCAGTTCGCATTTTATGGAAACCTTATATGGTATCGCCACCCTAAAGGTCTTAGGATTAAATAAAACACGTTCACGCTATTGGCTCAACCTTAACATTGAAACGACTAATGCGGTCATCCGTATGACGCGTTTAGATATGCTTTTTGGCGGTATAAACTCGCTTATTAATACTCTGGATCAGGTTCTGATACTTTGGTTAGGCGCAGCGATGGTTATCGATGGTCATATGACATTAGGAATGTTCGTCGCGTTTAATGCTTACCGTGGGCAATTCTCTGAACGTGCTTCGGCTATTATCGATATGCTACTCGAACTCAGGATGCTTAGCCTACATAACGAAAGGTTGGCGGATATTGTCTATCAAGAACCGGAACCTCAACTGAGTATAAAACGCTTATGCCAGCACGATGAAGCGGCCAGATTTGAAGTAGAAAATATTAGTTATCAGTACGATAAATTATCGCCTCCAATCCTTTTACATCGTTCCTTCAACATTGAACGCGGAGAAAGCGTTGCCATTGTTGGGCCCTCCGGGGTAGGGAAGACTACATTAATAAAGTTAATGTGTGGCTTGCTGAAACCGGATAGCGGCACTATTCGCTTCAATGGACTGGATATTTATCAAGTGGGCCTGAATAACTTTAGGGAAGTGATTTCCTGCGTACTTCAAGAGGATAAATTATTTTCTGGATCGATTTCTGAAAATATTACGGGATTCGGCGAAGACAACAATCGGGAGCGTATTATTGAATGTGCGAGTCTGGCCAATTTGCATGATGAGATTGTTAGCATGCCAATGGGCTATGAAACTTTAGTCAGTGAGCTTGGCGGCAGCCTATCTGGCGGTCAAAAACAACGTCTGCTGATTGCTCGCGCGCTCTATCGAAGACCCGCAATACTCTTTTTAGATGAAGCGACCAGCCATTTGGACTTAGAGAATGAGTCCGCGGTTAATGCTGCGATTCGATCATTAAATATTACGCGGATCTTTATAGCCCATCGACCTTCGACGATTGCTACAGCCGATCGCATTATCGATCTGACCCCGCAAACTTAGCGAGATAAAATGTAAAGTTTGTATGGATATTAGCCTGCCTGTCGGAATAAAAGGTATGATTCGAAGCATCATCATTTATAAGGAATTATCGATGGGTTTCTATTGGATATGGCTCGGTGTTGCAGCAATTTTTGCAATAATCGAATTTTGTACCGTGACCTTCTTTGGACTATGGATGGCAATTGCAGCATTGGTTCCAGCAATTGTCTCCTACTTTTATCCTCACCTTTCCGTGGTAATGCAACTCTTAATTTGGGCACTATCTTCACTGGTTTGCGCCTTTATCTGGGTAAAATGGATAAGAAGCAAACCTACCGTGCATATTGAAAGTAAATTAGTCGGAAGTGAAGGTGTTCTTGCCGAGGCCCTACAACCTGGGCAATTGGGGACCTTGCTGCTTAGTCGTCCAATTCAGGGAAAGCAGGAGTGGATATGTTGTAGTGAGTACCCACTGGCAAGGCAAACCCGTGTGACTGCCATTGCAATAATTGAAGACGATATCGTCAAAGTCCAAGCCAGTTCATCATTAAAAGAGGGAACAAAATGATCATTACTCCAGGAATTATTGTCGCTATCCTACTAGTTGTATTAGTGGTGGTGACTTTCTTAAAATGTGTACGGATAGTGCCGCAAGCTGACCAGTGGATTGTCGAACGTTTGGGGAAATACCATACTACGCTGAATCCCGGCCTTAATATTCTCATTCCTTTTATTGATGCGGTAGCCTACCGTATGTCCGCAAAAGATCAGATGTTTGAGGTAAAGGGTATTGAAGGTATTACTCGTGACAACGCTACCGTGGGAGTAAATGCTATTTGCTTTATCCGTATCGCTGATCCGGCGAAAGCAGCTTACGGTGTCGATAGCTATAGTGCAGCGGTACAGAACTTGGTGATGACGACCATTCGTAATGCGGTAGGGGGGATGAACCTCGATGACACCTTATCTAATCGCGACCAATTAGCGATTACGCTTCGTGCGAATATGGAAGAACAGATGAGTGACTGGGGACTTATTCTCAAGGCAGTCGATATTCAAGATATTACCCCTTCTGAGTCGATGCGTAAGTCGATGGAGCAGCAAGCGGCGGCTGAGCGTGAACGTAAAGCAACGGAAACACGTGCCGAGGGTAATAAAAATGCCGCTATTCGTGAAGCGGAAGGTAAGAAACAAGCGATGATCTTGGATGCTGAAGCAAAATTAGAGTCGTCCAGAAGAGAAGCAGAAGCCTTGGAAACCTTAGCTGAAGGGCAACGTAAAGCAACTTCACAGCTTTCCCAGGCTTTATCCGAAGCGGGTGGTGAAAAAGCAATGACCTTCCAGCTGGCCAATAACTATGTCACATCGTTATCTAAATTAGCCGCAAGCGATAATAGTAAAGTCGTTGCTATGCCGGCCGACCTTGCGCAATCAGTCGGCGGTTTGCTGAATGCTGGCGTATTAATGGGTATTAGCCAAGAGACGAAGACGCACTAACAGGGTGGGCACAGAAAGGCTGTGCCCATTTTATTACTATTTCCCAATACAGAAACTGGAAAAAATTCTGCCAAGCAGATCATCGGAAGTAAATTCACCGGTAATTTCACTTAACGCGCTTTGCGCCACCCGTAGTTCTTCTGCTAACAGTTCCCCTGCGCGCGCATCCAGCAATTGTGATTTTCCTTGTAGTAGGTGAGTACCTGCTAACTCTAGAGCCTCAAGGTGTCGGCGTCTTGCAATGAAACCGCCTTCAGTATTGCCAGCAAAGCCCATGCTCTTTTTGAGATAATCGCGCAACGAATCAATCCCCGACCCTTCACGAGCTGAAAGACGGATCAGGAGATTACCCTCCACGTCAGATAGCCCTGCGGTTTCGCCGGTAATATCCGCCTTATTCCTGACGACAATCACGGGGATAGATGTTGGTAGGCGAGCGATAAAATCGGGCCAGATCGCTGCCGCATTAGTTGCTTCAGTGGTCGTGCTATCGACCATAAATAAGACGCAATCAGCTTGGTCTATCTCCTGCCACGCACGTTCAATACCAATACGTTCTACTTCATCACTTGCCTCGCGTAACCCTGCGGTATCAATGATGTGTAACGGCATGCCATCAATATGGATATGTTCACGTAAGACGTCACGGGTAGTTCCCGCTATATCGGTTACGATAGCGGCTTCTCTACCGGCGAGGGCGTTGAGTAAACTTGATTTCCCTGCATTCGGACGACCGGCAATAACGACCTTCATACCTTCGCGTAGTAAACTGCCTTGGCGCGCCTCTTGGCGAACCGTATCTAAGTCGCTAATCACGGCGTTTAGCTGTGCCTCTATTTTACCGTCAGAGAGAAAATCGATCTCTTCATCAGGAAAATCAATCGCCGCTTCAACATAAATACGTAGATGTGTTAGTGCTTCCACAAGATGATTGACGCGCTCGGAAAACACACCTTGTAAAGAATTAACGGCAGAGCGGGCGGCTTGCTCTGAACTGGCATCAATCAGATCAGCAATGGCTTCCGCTTGAGCGAGGTCGAGTTTATCGTTAAGGAATGCGCGCTCTGAAAACTCTCCCGGTTTAGCAATACGTACTGCATTGATTGCTAGGATACGTTTAAGTAAGAGATCGAGAATAACGGGTCCGCCATGGCCCTGAAGTTCTAGTACATCCTCGCCCGTAAAGGAGTGCGGGTTTGGAAACCATAAAGCGATGCCTTGATCGAGTACTGTACCATCGGTATCGTTGAATGCGAGGTACTCTGCAGTTCGAGGTTTAGGTAATTTTCCTAATAAACCCTGAGCAACGTCGGCTGCTGCTGGGCCTGATATTCTCAATATCCCAACACCGCCACGGCCGGGAGGCGTTGCTTGGGCGACGATCGTATCGTTATGGCTCATGATATTCTCTCTAGCATAAAAAAGGCGGTCATAATGACCGCCTAAGTATAACGCGATTTAGCTTAATACGGGATTAGCCTTTTTTCTTACGGCTATGTAGTCCACGCTTCTCTAATCCACGGTAAATCAGTTGTTGTTGCAGGATCGTCACGAGGTTACTGACGATGTAGTACAGCACCAGACCTGATGGGAACCACAAGAAGAAGACAGTGAAGATGACAGGCATAAACGTCATAATCTTCTGCTGCATTGGATCGGTAACAGTTGTCGGAGACATCTTCTGAATGAAGAACATCGTAACACCCATTAAGATCGGCAGTATATAGTATGGGTCTTGTGCACTTAAGTCATGGATCCATAATGCAAAAGGTGCATGACGTAGTTCAATAGATCCCATCAGCATGTAGTAAAGTGCTAAGAAGATTGGCATTTGGATTAACAGAGGAAGACATCCACCCAGCGGGTTAACTTTCTCTGCTTTATACAGCGCCATCATTTCTTGGCTTACTCGTTGCTTATCTTCACCGTGGCGCTCACGCATAGCTTGGATTTTAGGCTGTAGCATACGCATCTTAGCCATTGACGTGTACTGTGCCTTGGTCAATGGATACATGATACCGCGAACGATAAACGTAATAACGATAATGGAGAAGCCCCAGTTACCGATGAAGCTATGAAGGAATTTCAGCAGCTTGAACAGGGGTTGAGAGATAAACCACAACCAACCATAATCAACCGTCAAGTCCAAGTGTGGTGCGGCAGCAGCCATTTGATCTTGAATTTCAGGACCGACCCACAATGTCGCTTTTAAGTCTTGTTGCTGACCTGCAGCGACGGTAACAGGCGTCGACTTATACCCTACAGCGGCTAAGTTATCGCTTAGCTTCGTGGTATAGAACGTGTTGTTACCGGCAGTGTGAGGGATCCATGCTGTAGCGAAATATTGCTGTAACATCGCCACCCAACCGTTGCTGGTAGTGGTGTTCAGATTCTTATCTTCAGCAATGGTATCGAACTTATATTTTTCATACTTTTCATCATTCGTGGAATAGGCAGCACCACGGAAAGTATGTAAGGCAAAGTTGCTGCTACCCGTATCACGCGCTTTCGGCAGAGTAATAGTTTGCTTTAATTGCCCAAACATCGCTAATGATAGAGGCTGTTGAGTGACGTTATTCACGTTATAGTCAACATTTACCGCATAGCCGCCACGCTTGAACACGAATGTCTTGGTATAGACAACACCATCTGCTGCAGTCCAAGTCATCGGTACTCGTAATTCAGACTGACCATCCGCTAACGTATAGCTATCTTGAGTCGCGTTATACAGAGGGCGAGTCCCATTACTATCCGGTGCATTTTGGCCAATTAATCCACTTTGCGCTTGATAAACAAAGTCAGGAGCAGTTTCAAGTAATTGGAACGGAGTAGTAGAGCCTAACTTATCAGGGTACGCCAGCAGTTTGGCTTGTTCAATATCCCCACCACGTGTATTGATTTGTAGAGATAATACATCGGTGGTAATGGTAATATTTTTACCTTGTCCACTATTGTTAGCCTGATTTGCGGCATCACCCGCAGGAGTATTCGTATTCTGTGTAGTCTGCTGTGCTTGAGGCTGCGGATTGTGATCCGTATGCCACGTTTGCCAGACCATAAAGGAGACGAACAGAAAAGCGATGAAAAAAAGATTACGTTGCGAATCCATCGTTATTTTTCTCTGGTTTCAGTGTTTTTCGGCGGCACAGGGTCGTCACCACCCGGATGTAAAGGATGGCATTTTAATACGCGTTTAATCGTTAACCAACCCCCTTTTGCTACGCCAAAACGTCGTAATGCTTCAATGCCGTAATGAGAACAACTGGGAGTAAAACGGCAATGTGGCCCAAGGAGAGGGCTAATTAACCGTTGATAAACACGTATTAAAGCAATCAGGAGCCGCGTGCTAGGCGACAATGACGACGCCATAATTTCTCCAACACTTCCGTAAATGACTGATTATCCAGCTCCGCAATCCCTTTTTT
>Ga0153974_1000201_pt1 | contig 14309 bp, 11 predicted proteins | sample TSGA058MetaG_FD_104741 | JGI IMG/M metagenome (GOLD analysis project Ga0153974, IMG submission 104741) | Attine ant fungus gardens microbial communities from Georgia, USA - TSGA058 MetaG | ecosystem: Host-associated > Fungi > Mycelium > Unclassified | place: USA: Georgia, Yuchi Wildlife... | reverse complement strand
GCCTGTGCAGTCTGAGAAAAGGCTGCAACAGTCATGGCAGCAGAGATCAACGCGCGGATGCTTTTTTTCATAGAATGTATGGCTTAAACCTGATTAACGGTAGTGTGAACAAGGTAATAGGCCAAACAGGGTTCGGCCTTGAACTTAGTATATGTGTAGACGAGATGAATGAACATCTGCTTTTTAACTTCAGTGAAAGATTCTGATATTTCTGGATATCATCGGTTAGGGTTACGGGCCCTGTACCACTGAATTAACTTCCATACGCCCCAAATTACTAATCCCGCTACCACTACCCAAAATAAGGGTTCAAGGTAGCCTTCAATGCGATTTAGCCAGGGTGTGATAATTTTACCTGCATAGAATCCAAGGCTCGCAAAGATACCTGCCCATAACGCTGCACCAATCACATTAAGTAATACGAACAGCCAAGGATGTAATCCGCTCGAACCGATGATGATAGGCCCGATAATTCGAAAACCGTACATAAATCTTGCACCGATTACAAACAGGGCAGGGTGACGATGAATGAGAGTATTCGCCTTATCAATTTTACTTTGCTGTTTTTCGAAACGGGTTAAAAATTTAGTGCCGTAACGCCAACCCAAAAAGAACAGAATCTGGTCACCAATAATTCCGCCCAACATAGCGGCAGCGATCACCCAATAGAGGTTAAGCAAGCCTTCATGTGCCGCAATTCCCCCGAGTAACACAAAAGTTTCGCCTTCAGCCATACAACCGATAACCAGCGCTAGGTAGCCATAATGCGAGATAAGAGAGTGAATATCGATAGACAAAATAGGGTCCCGAAGTTAGTAAATGATCGTTTTATCATCATGTATGCGACTCTCCGCATACGAAACGTTGGATTGACAGATTTTTTTACAAATACCCGGCCAAATCCGTAAAGAGACTTAGCTTTTTCTGATTCGACACGCGTATGATGCTGTCGCCAGCTTTTCTCCTACTGTGAGGAGAGCAGCCTGTATCCGATACAGAAAATTGACTTCGACCATATTAGACGAAAAATGCCCGTAAAACGCCACCATTGTATCCTAGCTCTCCTGTTATGTTGTTGTTTTTCCGTATCAGCGAAAGTCACTCCGGCTAAGTATAGTGCAAGCCAAGAGAATAGATTAGTGCAACCGACGATTGCCTCGGGTAGCGCCTTGGTTGTCGACCTTACGACGAATAAAACACTCTTTTCTCTTCATCCTGATCGAGTCAGGCCTATCGCTTCGATTACTAAGCTGATGACGGTAATGGTTGCCTTGGATGCTAAACAACCTCTAGATGAGATATTACCCGTTGATATCCACCAAACCTCAGAGATGCGGGGCGTATTCTCGCGCGTGAAAGTTAATAGTCATATTAGCCGTCGCGACATGATGTTACTTGCATTGATGTCTTCAGAAAACCGTGCAGCAGCAAGTTTAGCGGCCAACTATAAAGGAGGCTATAACGCGTTTATTCAAGCGATGAATGCGAAAGCGCGTGCTTTAGGGATGAGTCATACCCATTATGTTGAACCGACGGGGCTGTCTACGCGTAATGTCTCCAATGCCGAAGATTTAGTTAAATTACTCAAAGCAACCCGCGCCTATCCGTTAATAGGACAATTGAGTACAACGCAAGAAACTACCGCCTCCTTCCAAGCTCCGCGTTATAACTTGCCATTTCGCAATACTAATCATCTGGTCTATAACAAAACTTGGCAAATCGCGCTGACGAAAACCGGTTACACCGACGAGGCGGGGCACTGTTTAGCAATGCGTACTGTAATTAATGGCCGCCCTGTGGCATTAGTGGTATTGGATGCCTTTGGTAAATATACGCATTTTGCCGATGCTAATCGGATCCGCAGTTGGTTAGAAACTGGAAAAGCTGCCCCAGTCCCCGCTGCAGCCCTCGCATACAAAGCGACCGCGAAGTAAATGGTAAGCTTTTTTAAGGCTCCTTCTGATAGGCAGATTTTTTTCAACTCCCTATACTAATTCTTAGCGATAGGGAAGAATTTAGGAATGTGTATGAGTCGGTTACAAAAAGTCATTTTGACGCTCTGTATGCTCTTTACCTTAACCGTACCGATGACCTCGGTGCTGGCTGAGGACAGTATTGATCAAAGCAGTGACGAGGCTGCACCTAAGGTGAATGCCGCAGTAGAGCTGCCGAAAATGCAAGTTATCCTCGATAAAATTAAGGGGCAAGTTTCAAGTGCTTCAGATGAGTCACAACTCGCCCAATTAAATGATATGGCTGTCGAGTTAGGTGAAAATGCTAGTACGCTTTCGCAAAACTTGGTTCCGCAGAGTCAACAGATTGACACGCAGTTAGCGGTATTAGGTCCTGCGCCTAAGGCCGGAAGTGGGGTTAAAGAGACGTCTGATGTCACCAGTCAGCGCCGCCAACTTCTGGCGCAAAAATCGCGTTTAGACGATCAGATTAAACAAGCCAATGCCTTACAGAGCGGCGCATCAGTTTTATCTTCGCAAATTTTAAATTACCGACGAGATCGGTTGAAAAATCAAGTCAGCCTCAACACCGGTAGTATTTTAGCCGCTAAGTTTTGGCAGCCGCTTTATAACAATCCGGTCGATGGTCCGAAGATTGTTGGTTTTGCCCAAGATCTTGAGCAGAGTGTGCAACTCTCCTTCTCTCCTGGCTACCGTCTCGGGACAGCGTTATGGTTTATCGCGGCGGTACTGGTGATGGTCGTTGGTCGCCGTTACATGGAAGAGTTCCTGGCATGGGTCAGTATTAACAAACTTTCCGAAGGACGACTGCGGCGCAGCTTCCTTGCCTGTGCGATCGCTATCACGACACTGCTCGCCATCACCCTGTGCTGTAACTTCTTGGCCTTAGCTTTCGCTCGTCATCCCGATGTCGCCGACGATGTTCGTGACCTCGCATCAAGCTTAGGCGATCAAAGTCTTTTAGCCGGACTGATTGCGGGACTAGGGCGAGCCTTCCTTTCCACGCGTCGCCCAAGTTGGCGCCTGCCGGTCATCAACGACGAATTGGCCAAGGCGGTGAAGCCTTTCCCTATCGTTATTGCGAGCTTAGTATTTATTTTCCAAGGGCTGGAAGCTTTTAACCGAGCGATAGAGACCAGCGTTAATACCACTATTTTCGGCAACGGCCTAACTGCTATTTTGATCGGCTTGCTCTGCTTGCTGATGGTGTTCCGTACTCGTCGTATTCGTCGAAGATTGGAACGTGATGGCCATGAGGTTGAACGCTCACGTATCGCTGGCTTAGTCGATATCGCCCTAATCTTGACGGGTATTACAATTCTTATCTGTCTCGTTATTGGCTATGTAGGGATGGCGCGCTATTTAAGTTACGAAGTGATTTGGGTCGGGATCTTACTTAGCACGTTCTACTTCCTTAATGCTTTAGCCATTGATGGATGCCAAGTCTTATTCTCTACCAATAGTGCGCCGGGTAAATTAGTTACCCGCTCTTTAAATCTGAATGAGAAGACGTTACTGCAATTAGGTAGCCTCTTTTCTGGCTTACTAAAATCGGCACTTATCATTATGCTGATTTTATTATTAATGAACGGGACTATTTCTTCCTCCAGTCCTGGCGAGATTCTAGGTCGTATTATCGATTTCTTTGCCGGTCGCGGTCTTGAAAAACTTAATTTAGTCCCCTCACACGTAGTGATGGCATTGGTGACCTTGGTGGCGGGTATCTATATCCTACGTTCAGTGCGAAACTGGCTGGATAATGATTTCCTTCCTCAGACCTCCATGGACGCCGGAATGCGCGTATCGCTGGTGACCCTATTCAGTAATATAGGCTATGTTCTTGTCTTACTGATGACGCTATCGGCGATTGGGGTACAGTGGAATAAATTAGCGTGGATTGTCAGTGCATTATCGGTCGGTATCGGTTTTGGCTTACAGGAGATCGTTAAGAACTTTATCTCTGGCTTAATTTTACTTACCGAACGTCCGGTTAAAGTCGGGGATTTAGTCACTATCAGTGGGATTGAAGGGGATATTCGCCGGATTAACGTGCGTGCTACCGAGATATTGTTGACCGATAAATCGACAGTTATCGTACCTAACTCACAATTTATTTCGCAAAATGTACGTAACGCCACGATGGGTAATGCTCAAGGGGTCGTAACCATCCCTTTAACCTTCCCACTCGATATCGATCCCGTGCAGGTAAAAGAGATTTTATTAGCAGTCTTTAATGACAATGAGAAAATATTGGATAATCCGGCTCCATCCGTAAGCTTTAAAGATCTCTCTGCGCAAGGGATCCTATTGAGCGTTACAGGTAATGTGAATTCGCAACGGTTAATATCTTCTACTCGCAGCGAACTATTGTTTGAGGTCTTGGTAAGATTACGAACGGCAAACGTCGCGCTTTCTTCACCACAAACGATGGTAATCGAACAGAAAGCGTTAGAACAGACGCAAGCAGTTGACCCGCACTAAGTCTATTCAGGCACGGCGCACAGCGTCGTGCCTGCCATTAATTTACTTTCTCTTTTTTACAGGATTCTGACATTATCATTACTCAATCATCTTCTCCCTTGGCACGTTAGTAGCGGGGAATATCGTAAAGAGAGTTGTTAATGAAATTGTTGCGTCCACAGACTGCCGTCTTATCCCTAGCATTTTTTACTACCTCGCTCTTTGCTGAGCCCGCTGCGCCTCAGGTGACAAAGGAGAATCAGCGTGATCATTTTGTCTCCGGATTATTGAAAAAAATGACCTTGGACGAAAAAATTGGTCAGTTACGCTTGATTAGCGTCGGCCCCGATACGCCTAAATCGGCTATTAAGCAAATGATTGAAAAAGGGCAGGTGGGTGCTATCTTCAATACGGTAACGCGTGCTGATATTCGCGTTATGCAAGACCAAGTGATGCAACTCAGTCGACTTAAAATCCCCTTATTCTTTGCTTATGATGTTGTGCATGGTCAGCGCACCATTTTTCCAATACCTCTCGGCCTCGCAGCAAGTTGGGATACTCAAGCCGTCGCGACCGTTGGTCGTATCTCGGCCCTTGAAGCCGCCCAAGATGGGTTGAATATGACGTGGGCACCGATGGTCGATGTTAGCCATGAGCCACGCTGGGGCCGGAGTTCAGAAGGATTTGGCGAAGATACTTATTTAACCTCGATAATGGGTAAAACTATGGTGGAGGCCATGCAGGGACGGAGTCCTGCCGACCGCGACTCCGTTATGACTAGCGTGAAGCATTTCGCGTTATACGGCGCCGTAGAAGGGGGGAGAGAATATAATAGTGTCGATATGAGCCCTCAGCAGATGTTTCAGCATTACCTCCCACCCTACCAAACCGCATTGCAAGCTGGCAGCGGCGGCGTAATGGTCTCGCTAAATTCCATCAATGGTGTACCCGCTACGGCCAATCATTGGCTGTTGACTGACCTTCTTCGCCATCAATGGCATTTTAAGGGGATTACCGTCAGTGACCACGGTGCAATCAAAGAATTAATAAACCATGGGGTCGCCAGTGATCCGGCCGATGCGGTACGTGTGGCAATTAAAGCCGGTATTGATATGAGCATGAGCGACCAATACTACAGTCAATATTTACCAGGATTAGTGAAAAGCGGTGCGGTAACCGTGGCGGAAGTGGATAATGCTGCACGGCATGTCTTGAACGTGAAATATGATATGGGGCTATTTCGTGATGCCTACAGTCATCTAGGCCCAGCAGGAAGTGACCCTCAAGATACTAATGCTGAAGACCGTCTACATCGTGCCCAAGCGAGAGACGTGGCCGCGCAAAGCCTAGTACTGCTTAAAAATTGGCACAACGTTTTACCCCTGAAGAAGCAAGGTACTATTGCCTTGATTGGTCCGTTGGCCGACAGTCAACGTGACATAATGGGGAGCTGGTCCGCCGCTGGGGTAGCCAAGCAGTCAGTGACTTTACTACAGGGGATGCGCGAGGCCGTGGCAGACAAAGCAACACTGCTTTATGCGCGCGGTTCGAATACTACGGATAATCCTAAGGTACAGGCCTTCCTAAATCTTTACGAACCAGCGGTAGAAGTTGATAAACGTAGTCCGCAGCAGCTTCGCGAGGAGGCGATCGCTACCGCGAAAAAGGCCGATATTGTGGTGATGGCGGTAGGGGAGTCGCAAGGTATGGCTCACGAGGCTTCGAGCCGCAGTGATATCCGACTGCCAAAGGCACAGCGTGACCTTATTACGGCGATTAAGGCCACGGGTAAACCGCTCGTTCTGGTGTTGATGAATGGTCGTGCGCTGGATATTACTCAGCAAGATCAACAAGCTGATGGGATTTTAGAGACGTGGTTTAGTGGAACCGAAGGGGGCCATGCGATCAGCGATGTATTATTCGGTGATGTGAACCCGGCCGGTAAATTACCGGTGACCTTCCCACGTTCAATCGGACAACTACCGCTTTACTATAACCATCTGCCAACCGGACGCCCTTACGACTTTACGCATCCGAATAAATATACCTCTCATTACTTCGACATTAATAATAGCCCGCTCTATCCGTTTGGATTTGGTTTGAGCTATACAACATTTTCCTTGTCACCGATAACGCTTTCCTTAACAGGCTCGGCGCAGGGAGTAAGAACGGCATCGGTTACTGTGACAAACACGGGTAAACGGCCAGGAAGTACGATTGTGCAGCTTTACTTACACGATCCTGTCGCCTCTATCAGTCGTCCAGTGAAAGAGTTAAAGGCGTTCCAAAAGGTTCAATTACAACCGGGTGAGTCGAAACAAGTGAGCTTCACACTGAGCAAAAATGATTTAGGCTTCTGGGATCAACAGATGAAATGGGTGGTTGAGGCTGGAGAATTTGAAGTGTTGATAGGTACCGACTCGGTACATACCGAGACGAAATCATTTAACTATCCTTAACTATTGTTAGGATAATGAAGCTGCCTTGTCATAGGGCAGCTTTTTTTTTATTAAGACTGCTACACTTATGCTTCGAGTATCTGATAAATGTGGGGGAAGTATGGAAAACATTGAAGTGATACTGGTGGATGAACATGATAATCCACTGGGAAAAATGGAAAAATTAGAAGCCCACCGTCAAGGTCGCCTTCATCGTGCCATCACTGTTTATATTTTTAATGCTAAGCAACAACTTATGTTGCAGCAACGGGCATTAAGTAAATACCATTGCGGCGGACTATGGAGTAATACATGTTGCGGTCACCCTTTCCCAAACGAGAGTACACAGCAGGCCGCAGAACGACGTCTTGACGAAGAGATGGGCTTAAAAGTATCACTGAATAAAGTCACGCAAACCTATTATAATCTACCTGTGACGGACGGTTTAGTTGAGCACGAGTTCGGGCATATTTTTACAGGCTATACCGATCAACTACCCGTACTGAATCCGCAAGAAGCCGAGAGCTTTCGTTTTGCCTCGTTATCGGAGATCGAGCAAGAGTTAGTCTCTTCTCCTGAACAGTTTACACCATGGTTTAGAAAAACTTTCCCAATGCTGGCAGAGCATTTGCGGGTAGGGGACTGATCATCCCCTGGCACGAAAGGTTATTTTCCGATAATGATCGAATACCCCATTAGCGCCACGCCACCAATTCCCCCTAACGCCATCAATATGAAAAGAGTAATAAAAAAGATTTTTTTGATGTTCATTTATAGAGTCTCGAAGATATTTTATCGGGATGATACTCCTAACCAGAAGATCAATAAAGATGTCCGCTACTCTAGGCAATAATAAGATATTACTATGACGCCTGAAGAGCAGGTTAGGATAAAGTCTCCCAAAAAGGAGACCACTATGATTATTTCACGTATGACTTCCCCCCTCTCAGAGAGCGACCTGAGTCAATTAACCGCGTTGATGCAGGAAGCGGTCAGCTTGGGTGCCAGCATCGGCTATACCGATGCCGCAGAACAAGTTGATTCCATGCATCGCTACTGGCAGTACCAAAGCGACGCTATTGCACAAGATGAGGTACTTTTTTATTGTGCTCGTCTAGAACAGACCATTGTTGGTGTCATTGGGTTAGAACCTTGCGTAAAGCCGAATGGCACGCATCGCGGTGAGATCTTTAAACTCATCGTTGGTCAGGCATGGCGGCGTCAAGGGATCGCGAAGCAATTAATGCATACGGCCGTCGACAGTGCCATACAAATGGGGCTAAAGCTCTTGGTGCTCGATACAAGAACAGAAGATTTCACCGTGGCCTTCTACCAATCCTTAGGCTGGATTGTGGCAGGAGAGATCCCTTACTATGCACAGTCGACGTCGGGTGAATACCAAGCGACCACTCTGATGTTTCGAGATCTAAGTCGCGGATAAAAAATATTGCTCACAATTACTGACGTTGACTAGATACTGTGTAAAAATACAGGATGTTTCACTCGATAATGGGTTGTTATGGCACTCACTTCAGCAATAAAAGCGCAAATCAGCGATTGGTATAAAAAGCTTCAGCGCAATGTTGATGATTTTATTCCTCGGCTGGCACAGCGCCAGATGATGGCTGAAGTCGCCAAGACCTTAGCTGGGGAATCTGGACGGCATCTGGCTATTGAAGCGCCCACTGGCGTGGGTAAAACGCTTTCTTACCTTATTCCGGGTATTGCAGTCAGTCGTGAAGAGAGTAAAACGCTTGTCGTCAGTACAGCTAATGTCGCGTTACAAGACCAAATTTATGGTAAAGATCTGCCGCTGCTTAAACGTTTCATCCCCGATCTCACTTATACCACTGCTTTTGGTCGGCGACGTTATGTCTGTCCGCGTAACCTCTACTTTACCGGTGATAATAGCCAGCCCGATCTGCTTTATCTGTTAGATGATAATTCGCTGAGCAGCCAAGCGCCAGGAGCCATCTCGCCGCAGGAACAACAGCTATGTGAACAGCTCCAGCAAGTGCTTGATAAGGGGAGCTGGGATGGCGTGCGCGATCACTATCCAGAGAATATTAGCGATCGTTTGTGGGCGCGTTTATCAACAGATAAAGCACACTGTCTAGCTCACCATTGTCAATGGTACAAAGAGTGTCCGTTCTTCTCAGCACGACGTGATATCGATAATGTCGACGTGGTTATCACCAACCATGCACTGGTAATGGCGGCCTTGGAGAGTGACTCTGTTTTACCTCCCGCGAAAGATTTATTGCTGATTATGGATGAAGGGCATCATCTTCCCGATGTCGCACGTGACGCCTTAGAGATAAGCGCAGAAATTACCCCTAATAGTTTAGGTTTTCAACTCGATCTGTTCGCAAAAACGATTGAGCAGATTACTGCGCAATTTACGCTGAAATCTCCTCCCGCGTTGGCGAAACGCGAACGATTGGCTGCCCACCGTGAGACGATTGATGAGTTAGTCATGGCCTTTACTCAGGCGTTGTTACCCCAAGTCAAGTCGACGCCGGAACAGAGTTACCGGTTTGTAATGGGAGAGCTACCGGACGCATTGAGGGAGCAATGCGAACAGCTTTATAAACTTTATGACGGATTACGCGCAGCAGCCGAGACGCTATTAAATTTCTTGGGCGAACAGACCGGCAAGGCGGATATGGTGCGTATACATCGTGGTATGCTGCAACTCAATCGTTTCTTTAGCCATTTTGAAACGCAGTCAAAATTATGGCGCTTAGCGGCATTGCGACAACTTTCGGGAGCACCGGTATCGAAATGGGCAACCTTGGAGACTGTGGAAGAGAAACCGCAATTATGGTTACATTGCGCGGGGATCCGGGTTAGTACTCAGCTAGAGAATATCCTTTGGTCAAAGGTCCCGCACACCATTTTAACCTCGGCTACCCTGCGTAGTCTTAACACTTTTAATCGCTTTCAAGAGCTCTCTGGATTGAGCGAAAAAGCGACCGACCGCTTTGTCTGTCTCGATAGTCCCTTTAACCATGCACAGCAAGGTAAGTTGATTATCCCGCAGATGCAATATGAACCTGATTTCCAACACGAAGCATCACATCTTACTGAAATGGCGGGGATTTTCCGTCAAACTTTAGTGGAATCCGATCACAAGGGGATATTAGTCCTATTCTCCAGCATGCGTGCATTACAGCAATTCGTCACTTTGATGAGCGACAAACGCTTAGCAATGTTGGTACAGGGTGACCAACCCCGTACTCGGCTGATCGCACTGCATCGTGAGCGAGTGCTGGCCGGACAACAAAGTATCCTTGTTGGTTTGCAATCATTTGCTGAAGGACTCGACTTAAAAGGGGATCTGTTAACAGCGGTCCATATTCATAAAATTGCGTTTGTGCCTATTGATAGCCCAGTGATTGTTACAGAAGGGGAATGGCTAAAGAGTAAGCAGCGTTACCCTTTTGAGAGTCAAAGTTTACCTACTGCCTCATTTACGTTAATTCAACAAGTTGGTAGGTTGATACGTAGCCATCAATGCCACGGTGAAATCATCATCTATGACCGTCGGTTGATTACACGTCAATATGGCAGCCGACTCTTAGCCTCGCTGCCGGTCTTTCCAATTGAACAGCCAACATTTGCGCTAAGTGATGCTAGCATAGTACCTGCTGTGTCGAAGAAGAAAATAGCCCGTGGTCGCACATCGCGTAAGTAGAGAAACAATGGATATTAAACAGATAATTAAAGAGATTGGCCGTGGTAAGCTTCATGCCCGTCATCTTGATGAAGAGACTGCGACTACCCTTTATCGCGCGATATTAGGAGATGAGGTAGATGATCTCTCTTTAGGGGCGATCTTAATTGCCTTACGGATCAAAGGGGAAGGGGAGGAAGAATTACTCGGTTTCTACCGGGCATTAGAGACGTTTTTACCGCAATGGCCGACCTTACCGAATACCTTAATCATCCCGAGCTACAATGGCGCACGTCGCCAAGCGAATTTAACGCCACTATTGGCCCTATTGCTGCATAAGTGTGGAGTCAATGTTTTTCTACATGGGATTCATAACGACCCGACGCGTATCACCAGCGCGCAGATCCTTGCTGCAATGGGTGTCAGACCGGCACGTGACGTTGCTGAAAGTCATCAACAGATAGTTGAAACGGGATTTTCGTTTATCACCATTGACACGCTTTGCCCGCCCCTTGCAAAGCAACTCGACTTAAGGTGGCATCTAGGGTTACGCAATAGTGCGCATACCTTGGCTAAACTCATTTCGCCCTTCGTTGCCGATGCCGGGGTGAGGCTTACCAGCGTTTCACATCCTGAATATCTACCGAAGGTGACGCAATTTTTCTGCGATATCCATGCTAAGGCTCTGGTCTCTAATGGCTGTGAAGGAGAAGTGTATCTTAATACGCAACGCCCCTCTCCAATACATTATGTGGATAATAAAGGCAACAACGTCTCGGAAATTTTACCACGCGGTGTGCCTGCTCAAACTCCATTCGCAGCAAACAAAGAAGTCGCGACGACAGTCGCCTGGATGCAGGCAGTATTAAATAAAGAATGTCCGATTCCACTGCCACTTCGCGAACAAATTATTTGTAGTCTAGTCGTTTGCGATCGTTTTGCATCGCAGCGCGAAGCAGATTCATGGCTGACTGAGCAAGGTTACTGATGCATCCAAGAAATCGTTACCAAGGCCATTATGATCTTTCGGCACTGTTTAAATTGGAGCCTGATCTTAAGGCGTGGGCAACTCTGACGCCAACGGGTAAAGAGAGCCTCAACTTTGGCGCCCCTGAAGCGGTTAAGTTATTAAATAAAGCGCTATTAAAACAGTGGTATCAATTGGAGTGGGCATTACCGCCTGATCACCTTTGCCCACCTATACCGGGTCGGGCCGATTATATTCACCATTTAGCGGATTGTTTAGCTGAAGACTTGCCCACCTACCATGGCACCCATATTTCAGTCCTAGATATTGGCTGTGGGGCCAACTGTATTTATCCATTAATTGGTAGCGCCGAATATGGTTGGCGTTTCACCGGCAGTGATTGCCAGCCTGAATCTATTCACGCTGCACAACAATTGCTCGCAATGAATACGGGACTAACGCGGTCGATTCGGTTAAGAAGGCAAAAGGATCAGCGTAAAATTTTCGACGGTATTATTCTGCCTAATGAGTATTATCATGCAACGCTATGTAATCCTCCTTTTCATACCTCAGCACAAGCTGCCGCCGAAGGCACCGCGCGAAAAAATAATCATTTAGGTCTTGCTGAGCAGCAGCTCAATTTTGCGGGGCGTTACCACGAATTGTGGTGTCCGGGTGGAGAAATTGGCTTCATTACGCAGATGATTGAAGAGAGCGTACTGTTCAAAGACCAGGTGTTGTGGTTTACAACCTTAGTGGCTAAACAGCAAAGTTTGGTATCGTTAAGAAAAGTATTGAAGGAAAAGTCGGTACCAGTGATAAAAGAAATAGAGATGGGCCAGGGAAATAAAAAAAGCAGACTATTGGTGTGGAGTTTCCACAATAAACGGGAAAGGAAAGCATTAATGAAGCCAGCCTAAGCTGGCTTCTCGGGGATTACTCGATATTAGCTTCGATAAACCATAAGAATTTATCGAGGTCACGAGACGCTGCAGTGAAGATATCGGCAGTGTCCTCGTCGTTGACGTCGCTAATTGCTTTGCGTACATCGTTTGCCACCAGTGCATAACGTTCTGCAAGCGCCACCAAGTGCTCCTGCACATTATGAATATTTAATGGATAGCTTTTCAGTGGAGTTTTATCGTTAACAACTTGAGTGGTTCCTAATGCGACGCCGCCCAGTTGTACTGCACGCTCGGCCACATTATCTTGGTGTTCAATGATGGCGGTGCGGAAACCGTCCAGCATTTCGTGAACAGCCATGAAGTTTGCACCACGCATGTTCCAGTGTGCTTGCTTAGTAATTAGTGAAAGATCAATCAGTTCGACCACGATTTTGTTTAAGACTTGAATGGTTGCCGCTTTATCTTCATCCGACACATCATTACGGGTATAAAGCAGATCAGTATTGTTTGTTTTAACAAGTTTTGCAGTACTCATGAAAAATTCCTTCTTGTTATGAACCTATTGAAATCAACTGAAATCAGTATAGCAGTGGAATAAAAAACTGCAGCAAGGTCTAGCCTATTAGTAAGATAGACTGAATTATTTAACTTCAATGAGAACGATTTTTCTTTTTAATCTTAATTCGTTTGATACGACTTTTTTTAGGTTTCATGGTTAATGCAGATCCTGCGGAGGCCAATACTATTGCTAATAGCCCTGTGAGTTGAACAAGGGTTAAGTGTTCATTTAGGAACAAAAACCCGGAGAAAGCGGCAACAGCCGGTTCCATGCTCATTAATGTCCCAAATACTCTGGCAGGTAAGCGCGTCAATGCCATCATTTCAAGGGAATAAGGTATCGCATTCGACAATAAAGCGACGAGTAGACCGACAGGAATAATTGACCAATGCCAAATACCTGGTTCAGCCAGTACCAATCCCGTTGGGACAAAGACTAATGAAGCAACGAGCGATCCAACTGCTACGGTTGCCGCACCGTGTTCAACGCCAGCTTTTTGACCAAATATAATATAAATTGCCCAACAGGCTCCTGCCGCTAAGGCAAAAAATGCTCCGAGCGGATCAATATTGTTGACGCCACCATGAACGGGCAGCAACATCCACAGCCCGCTGACAGCAATAATGATCCACAAAAAATCAGTAATTTTACGAGAATTAGCCAGGGCTAGAGTGAGTGGTCCCACAAATTCCAAGGCAACACCAATTCCTAATGGAATCGAACGCAATGCCATGTAAAAGAGGAAATTCATCCCGCCCAAGGCCAGACCGTAGAATATCAACGGTCGGCGTTGCTCTGGTGAAAAGGTTAATCGCCAAGGCTTAAACATTCCCCACAACATAATGGTGGAAAGGCCTAAACGGAGCGCCGCAACCCCCGGGGCGCCAACCTGTGGAAAGAGTGATTTAGCCAAAGAAGCTGCACCTTGCAAGGTGAACATTGCTATGAGTAGCAGGCCTATCGGATAAAGTACCGACACAGCACCTTTTTGCGGAGTGGTCATAGAGAGCTCTAATTCGGTAAATGGTGGTATAGAATTGTATTGAAACGTGAGGAAATAGCTATAAAGATTCGGAATATGCTTAAAGATTTGTTATTTTATAAAAAAATTATAGCACTATTTTTAAACGATTAAACTAAATATATCAGTAACATAGGTGTTGTTGTACACGTTATGTTACATGTTGTTCAGGGTTCGACAACAAAAATCGAGCAGAGTTTCTTACTTTTTTTTGTTATATTTCATCTGTTGTCAGTAAAAATAAAAGTAATTTCACATTGAGGTTATTATGAAAAAAATTGCATGTCTTTCAGCTTTAGCTTGTTTACTC
>Ga0153974_1000200_pt1 | contig 14324 bp, 10 predicted proteins | sample TSGA058MetaG_FD_104741 | JGI IMG/M metagenome (GOLD analysis project Ga0153974, IMG submission 104741) | Attine ant fungus gardens microbial communities from Georgia, USA - TSGA058 MetaG | ecosystem: Host-associated > Fungi > Mycelium > Unclassified | place: USA: Georgia, Yuchi Wildlife... | reverse complement strand
GCACCATATGGTTATGATGATCAAGCATTAGAAAATCGCCTGCAAGGTCCAAGTGCACAACATATTTTTGGAACAGATAATTTTGGGCGTGATATTTTTAGTCGTATTGTTTATGGTTCACGAGTGTCGCTACAAGTCGGATTTATTGCAGTTGGAATTGGTGCGGTTTGTGGTGGTGCTTTAGGTGCAGTTGCTGGTTTTTATGGTGATAAATTAGATAATGCAATTATGCGTGTTATGGATGTCCTATTAGCAATTCCAAGTATACTATTAGCAATTTCAATTGTTGCTTCTTTAGGGCCTAGTTTAACAAACGTAATGATTGCAGTGGGAATCGGTGCGATTCCAGGATACGCTCGGATTGTCCGCGCCTCTGTACTAACAGTCCGTGATCAAGAGTTTGTTGAAGCAGCAAGGGCCGTTGGAACTAATGATTTTAGAATTGTTATGAAACATATTATTCCAAATGCAATGGCTCCCATTATTGTTCAAGTAACTCTTGGGGTTGCAGGTGCTATTTTATCGGCAGCAGGACTAAGCTTTATAGGTCTAGGGATCCAACCACCGAGTCCTGAGTGGGGAGCAATGCTATCAGAGGGAAGACAATTTTTAAGAGATACTCCTCATGTTACGACATACCCTGGACTAGCAATTATGATTACTATTTTTGCCTTAAACTTACTAGGGGATGGATTACGAGATGCTCTTGACCCAAGATTAAAGGATTAATTCCATACCAGGATAAGGAGTGCGAAAAATGAGTGAAGAAAGAAATTTATTAGAAATTAAAGATTTAGGGATTCATTATATAACAGAAGATGGAGTGGTAAAAGCTGTAGATGCAATGAGCCTTGAAGTTGGTGAGGGTGAAACATTGGGGTTAGTTGGTGAGACTGGAGCAGGAAAAACAACAACTGCTCTAGGAATTATGAATTTAATCGCAACACCTCCAGGTAAAATAGTTAAAGGTGAAATCTTTTTTGAAGGTGAAGATTTATTAAAGAAAAAAACATCAGAAATAAGAAAAATTCGTGGTAATAAAATTTCAATGATTTTCCAGGATCCTATGACAGCTTTAAACCCTGTTATGACTGTAGGAGATCAAATTATTGAGGTTGTTAAGCTCCACCGTAAAGTGAGTACGAAAGAAGCTATTAAACATACTCACGATATGTTAGAGTTAGTAGGAATTCCAGGTGAACGCTATGTGGATTACCCTCATCAATTTAGTGGTGGAATGAAACAACGTGTTGTTATCGCCATGGCATTAGCTTGTGATCCAAGCTTATTAATTGCTGATGAGCCGACAACAGCATTAGATGTTACCATTCAAGCTCAAGTTTTGGATTTAATGAAAAAACTTAAAGATGAACTAAAAACCTCTATGATTATGATTACTCATGATTTAGGAATTGTTGCGGAAGTTTGTGACAAAGTTGCCATTATGTATGCTGGAAATGTAGTAGAATATACAAATAAAGAAAACTTGTATAGAACACCAAAGCATCCGTATACAGTAGGTTTATTTAACTCAATTCCATCTCCAGAAGTGGATGAAGCTCGTTTAAAACCTATTCAAGGACTAATGCCTGACCCTACTAATTTACCAAGTGGGTGTACTTTCCATCCTCGATGCCCAAAAGCAACAGCAGAATGTTCGAAAGTTGTTCCTGGAAACTACGAAGTTCAGCCAGGTCATTTTGTAAAGTGTTTGCTATATGCTGATGGAAACGTAAGTAAATAACGTTAGGAGGAGAAGAAGATGGCAGAAAAGTTAATTGAAGTACGTAATCTTAAAAAGTATTTCAATACAAATAAAGGATTACTACATGCAGTAGATGATGTGAATTTTTATATTAATAAAGGTGAGACATTAGGTTTAGTTGGAGAGTCGGGTTGTGGAAAATCAACAACTGGACGTGTTTTATTACGCTTACTTGATGCAACTGAGGGAGAAGTACTTTTTGAAGGAAAAGACATTAATAAACTTAACAAAAAAGAAATGCGTGCCATGAGACAAGAAATGCAAATTGTGTTTCAGGATCCATACGCATCTCTAAATCCTCGTATGACTATTTCCGACATTATTGCGGAACCATTAATTGTAAATAAAGTGTTTAAAACTAAAGAAGAAGTTGAGGATCGAGTAAAGGAATTAATGGAAACTGTTGGATTAGCAGATCGTTTAGCCTATGCTTATCCTCATGAGCTTGATGGTGGAAGAAGACAGCGTATTGGAATTGCTCGTGCTTTAGCGTTAAATCCTAAATTTATTGTCCAAGATGAACCCGTATCAGCTCTTGACGTTTCTATTCAAGCGCAGATTTTAAACTTAATGGCTGATTTACAAGAGAAATTAGGATTAACCTATTTATTTATTTCCCATGACTTAAGTGTTGTAAAGCACGTAAGTGACCGAATTGCAGTTATGTATTTAGGAAAAATTGTGGAATTAACTGATTATAAAACGATTTTCAATAATCCAATGCATCCGTATACCCAAGCTCTATTATCGGCAATTCCAATTCCTTCATTAGATGTAGAGAAGAAGGAGCGTATTATTCTTGAAGGAGATGTACCAAGTCCAGTTAATCCACCTGCAGGATGTCGTTTTTATGGAAGATGTCGTCATCGCCAAGATATTTGTAAGCAAGAGCTACCAGTCTTAACGGACATGGGGAATGAGCAATTTGTTGCCTGTCACTTTGCAGGTAAATTAAAATAAACTTAAGTAGTAATTTTTAATCAATTGAAGTGAGGGTGTATCAAAATGACTAATTTGTTTTAGTTATGGAGGTACTCCTTCTTTTTTTACCTCTTAAATCTGTTTTTTTAGATAGCCTCTTTTTATCAAAAATAAAAAGAGAATTTCTAGTGTGCTCAGGTTTTTAATTTGTTTGGATTTTGTCCTATGAGAATGAATCAAGCTCTCCTTACAATTTTCCTATGGAGGATCCATGTCTTGTACTTGGAGCTGATCTTTGATATTTCTGTATGAGTTCTAACACTTAATAATCTTTTCTTGATTACAAAGGTGGGAGTGGGAATACGGATTTATATTACAATCGAAGCTATCCTCTAATGAAAACAAAAATAGCTTCAACGCTCTCATATGGTTAGTGATATACTCCTTATCCAGAAAAAAAGACAAAGACTAGCTTTCTTTGAGTCACTAATGGATTTAATAAGTGTTACAAGATTCTCAATATGTGGAAAAAATTTGGAAGTTTGAATTAAATCTTGCAAATATTTATAATACAGGATACAATTTTATAGAATAGCAAAGTAACAGTAAAATGTTAACAAGTTATCTATCATCGCTAAGATGTGAAGTTAAAAAGGATGAATTAAGGGGGAAGTACAATGCTTAAACGTAAAAAGAAGTTTTTATTTCTTGGCCTAGTTGCAGCAATGGTTTTAACTGTAACGGGGTGTGGATCAAATAGTGATGGTGAAGATACTGGAACAGAAACTAGTGAAAATGAAACTAGTGGTAGAGATCGTCTAGTAGTCGCACAAAATGCTGATGCCACTACATTAGATTTACATGGTGGAAATGATGCGAATTCATCTTTGGTTAATGCTCAAATTTTCGAAACGCTGGTTACTCAAGATGAGAATATGGATATTCAACCAGGATTAGCGGTAGACTGGCGCGAAATTGATGAATTGACTTATGAATTTGATTTAAAGCAAGATGTCTATTTTCATAACGGAGAAAAATTTACTGCTGAAGATGTAGCTTTCACATTCCGACGTGCATCAGAATCACCGAATGTAGCGGTTATTGTGGGTCAAATAAATCCAGAGTCAATTGAAATTATAGATGATTATACAATTCGAATTGGAACAAAGGAACCCTTTGCACCACTATTAGCTCATTTAGCTCATACTGCTTCAGGGATTATGAATGAAAAGGCTGTTGAAGAAGCTGGAGAAGATGTTGGACAGAATCCTGTAGGAACAGGGCCGTTTCAATTTGTTGAATGGCAAACAGGAGACTATGTTTTATTAGAAAGATTTGATAATTATCATGGTGCTATGCCAGCTTATAAAGAACTGATGATTCGTCCAATTCTTGAACCATCTAATCGTTTAATTGAACTGGAAACAGGTGCTGTGGATATCGCAATTACCATCCCAGGTGCTGAACGTAGACGTATTGAAGCAGATCCAGAATTGGAATTAGTATATGAAGAAAATTTTAATACACAATATCTAGGGTTTAATTTAAATAAAGAGCCTTTTGATGATGTAAGAGTTCGACAAGCTATTAATTATGCAATTGATGTTGAATCTATTTTAGAATTTGTTTTAGAAGATATTGGAGAAGTAGCACAAGGGCCTATATCATCCAATGTTTTTGGATCGCATCAAAATGGGCCTATTTATGAGTACAACTTAGAGCGAGCGCGAGAATTAATGATTGAAGCTGGTCTAGAAGATGGATTTAAAACTGAACTTTGGACAGTTAATAATGCACCTAATTCTGATATTGCAATAGCAGTTAGTAATCAATTAGCAGAGATTAATATTGAAGCTGATATCGTACAAATTGAGTGGGCAACGTATTTAGGTGCAATATCAGAAAATGACCATGAAATGTTTATTGTTGCTTGGGGAAGTGTAACTGGTGATGCAGATTATGGATTATATCCAGTATTCCATTCAAGTGTAGGTCCATCTGGTGGGAACCGTGTCTACTTTGCTAATGATCGCGTAGATGAGTTATTAGATTCAGCAAGAGCAACTACAGATCCAGAAGAGCGATTGGCTTACTATGCTGAAGCTCAAGAAATTATTGTAGAAGAAGCACCTTGGGCTTTTCTTGCAACTGGAGAAGCTTCTGCAGGGTTAAGAGGTGATGTTCGCGGATTCAAATTAAACCCAGCTGGTCACCACCGTTTTGCAGGTGTGTATTTTGGTACAGATGATGAGCCTGAAGCAGATGATTCAAGTGCTGATTCTGAAGTTGATGAAGATGATACAGAAAGTGATGAGTCTTAAAAATTTTATTAAATGCTATTGTAATAGTTTTTAATCATGATAAAAAAAGTAGCTAATCTATTAAATCGATAGATCAGCTACTTTTTTATTGGGTTCTTTGTTAATACCATTTTGGAATAAAATTATCGACATCTTACCGGTCTTTTTCACGCCTAGACTTCGTTATATTTCCACACACGATGCTTTGCCATCGCTTAGTTCCAATATGCCTCGTCAGTCGCCTGTACTCGCTTGCGTGTGAAAAATCCTAGTCAATATGTCAATATTTTAAACTCAAAATGGTATAAGTACTGTTGATATTGAAATTTTCTTCCAAAAAATCAATTCTTGAAATCAGTTATTTTATCTAATTAGAAACTACTGATTAAATGCCTTTCTTTCCTTACTTTATTTTCATAAGAAATTTTTCGAAAACTAAAAAACCATTCTAATTGTATTTTTATTCCCTTAAAAAGAGTATATTCGAGAAAATAAAATGTTTAAAGATTTGATGTTAATTGTAAATTTTGTCCAGTGAAATAAGTGTCACTAACATATCTTTGGTGGATTTAACTTCACCCAATTTGTAGATTAATCATACTTTAATCCTCCATACTACTAGCTTCGGTAGGGAGAAGGCTAGGAAGTTAACGAAAATCCTGTGATAGCGAATCACTACAATAACTTTTCTGGAGTATGTTTAGGAACCTTAGTTTTTGACTTAAGAAATATAAAATACTTCCTTTTTTTAGTATTGATGATTAATATATTTAAATAATAATTTAAAAAATGCTGTTAGTAGTCCAAAACCACTCACAGCATTTGCTATAGAACTTTTTAGAATCTCCCTTTAAAGATAATATTTCGCTTAATTAAAGTAATAATTTCGCGGTACTTTAAAATAGTTTCAGGGATAGCGTATGGAGTTAAAGCCGTCTCTTTTAAAGTTAGTGAAGCGTCATCCATAATTTGGTCCCAATGAGTTGTTAATAAATAATTTAAAATCACCAAATCTTCATATGAAATTTGTAAATCATTGATTTCGCTTAGGTTTTGTAAATCTTTTAGAGTTAATTGCCGTAATGCTAATTTAATATTTTCTTGCACAAAAATTCCCCCCTCTTTAAAATTTATAAACCTACGGTGTTAGTATATGAAGGTTTATAAAAAAGGTTCATAAAAAGGGGAGTTTGTTTTATTATCTTTCTTATCTAAAGAAGATTCACTATCCCACCTTATCCTATCCTACCCTAAAGGATAAAATCGAATAAGCATCCCTACAGCGATATAAGTTTTACCTAAAAGGATCAACTCCAGTGTCCAGGGGTAAGATAGGTTTGAAAGTTAAATTAGTCCTTAGCTATTTTAGTTGACTTCTCTTCGTGAGGAAACTTCCACTGATGAGTTTCCTCTTAATTCAATTTTAAAAAGTGTCTACTGTTTGGCGTTCCTGAATTAATTTCTCAATTTCTTCAATCAGAGTTTCATACATTTGCTCTTCAGGGACTTTACGAAGAAGTTTACCTTTTTTAAAAAGTATTCCTTCACTATTCCCACCTGCGATTCCAATATCGGCACCTTTAGCCTCTCCCGGACCATTAACAGCACATCCCATAATAGCTACACGAATATTGTGAGGAACGGTCATTAAATATTCTTCGACTCGTTTGGCTAGGGGAATTAAGTTATATTGAATTCTCCCACATGTTGGACAGGAAATTAAAGTGGCGATATTATCAATTAAATTAAAGTTTTTTAAAATTTCACGTCCCACTTTAATTTCTTCAACAGGATTAGCACTTAAAGAAACACGAATGGTGCTCCCAATTCCTTGGTTGAGGAGAATACCTAGTCCAATTGAGCTCTTAATGGTTCCTGAAAAGGTTGTTCCAGCTTCAGTAATACCTAAATGTAAAGGGTAAGGAAATGTTTTAGCAGCCAGTTCGTAAGCTTCAATTGCTAAACCAGTGTCAGAAGCCTTTAAAGAAATGACAATATCCTCAAAGCCGAGTTTTTTTAAAATATCCACGTGATATTGTGCACTTTCAACCATGCCTTCAGCTGTCGGCTTACCATATTTCTTGGTAATATGTCGTTCTAGCGATCCAGCATTAACTCCAATTCGAATCGGAATATCATTAGCTTTAGCAGCTTCTACTACTTGTCGAACTCGTTCCTCATTGCCGATATTTCCAGGATTAATGCGAATGGCATCGATGCCGTTTTCAATGGCAATTAAAGCTAAGCGATAGTCGAAATGAATATCCGCGACAATGGGAATTGTAGTTTTCCCTTTAATGGCTTTAATAGCATGAGCATCATTTTGATCGAGACAAGCTACGCGAACAATATCGCAACCTGCATCAGCAAGTTCATTAATTTGAGCAACAGTTGCTTCAACATCATGGGTTTTAGTAGTCGTCATACTTTGAACAGTCACTTCATTCGATCCACCTACATAGCGATTTCCCACTTTAATTTTTCTAGTATTTTTTCGATGTGTTATTGTTGACATCGTTATCACCTCGTAATTTATCTTTTTTTAGATTAAATAATCTAATCTAGAATAAAGCTACATAGTCAATTATATACTAAAATGAGAGGACATAGTTAGGAAAATAATTTTTAAAAGTATAATTAAGAGGGAGATGTCAAAATGAAACAATTTACTTTACCACCACTACCTTATTCATTTAACGCTTTGGAACCGTATATAGATACAAAAACCATGGAAATTCATTATACAAAGCATCATAAAGCCTATACAGATAATTTAAATAAATTAATTCCAGGTCATGAAGCTTTTTTTGATGATAAAACCATTGAAGAAATTTTAGGTCATATTGATGAAATTCCAGAAGATATTCGCCAAGGCGTTATCGATCAAGGTGGAGGCTATGCTAATCATAATGTATTCTGGACTATTTTATCACCTAATGGTGGCGGAGAACCAACAGGGGCATTAGCAAGAAAAATTAACGAAACATTTGGTTGTTTTGAAGAGTTCAAAAAATTGTTAAGTGAAGCTGCTATCTCCCAGTTTGGATCAGGATGGGGCTGGCTTGTCTTAAATCAAAATAATGAGCTGGAGATTATGAGATCTCTTAATCAAAATACACCTTTAAGTATTGGAAGAATACCGTTACTACTAATTGACGTTTGGGAGCACGCTTATTATTTAAAATATCAAAATCGTCGTCCAGAATATGTTGAAGCTATTTGGAATGTGATTAACTGGGATGAAGTTGAACGAAGATATGAAGAAGGACTGCATCATCATACACAACAATAAATAAGATATTTGGCGCAGTAAGATTTATGGAAGTTAAAAAATCTTACTGCGCCTTAGTAAAGAATTAATTGTTTTCAATATAGATAGGCAAAACGAAACAAAAGAATTCGTTTTGCCTATTTTATTTGATAGTAGCTCTACTGTTAAAATCAGGATAAATCATTGAATAAGTATAATCAGGGTCGAAATTTGGAATAGATATTAGAAGAAATTAAAAATGTTTTTGAGAGAAAGGTTCTACTATGATTGAAAAACTAGGTCAACAAATTGAAGAATTAAATAAATTATTAAAAACAGAAGTTTTTAGAATCTACCTTTTAAAAGTATTTTGTCTGAGTTTATTAATCTTTATTGGTATTCGGCTGTATCAAATGCAAGTTATTTATATTGAAACTTATCGTTCGTACTTATCCCAAAGCCGGACAGCGAATTTACAAAAATCAATGCCCAGAGGTTTAATCTATGATCGAAATTTTGAAGTTTTAGTTGCTAATGAGGCCATTAATGTGATTACTTATCATGCACCACCTGGAACGACTGTACCGATGATGCGAGAGGTTGCAGCAAACTTAGCTACTTTAATTGAAATAAATACTCAATCTCTTACAGAACGTGACTTAAAGGATCTATATTTATTATTGTTTCCAGATGAAGCCAATACACTAATTAATTCTGAAGAAGGTCACGGATTAAGCTCAGATCAATACTATCAATTACAACTAAGTCGTATCCATGAGAGACAACTGGAAAAGTTAACGGAACAGGACAAGGCAAGTCAAATTATTTTTAATAACATGAATCAAGGTACAAATTTAACCTCAAACTTAATTAAAGCAGGGGCTACTCCTAAAGAGATAGCTGTTGTCAGTGAAAGGTTAGCCTCTCTACCTGGGATAGATGTGGGTGTAGATTGGATCCGAGCCTACCCTAGTGTGTTAGGAGAGAACTCAATTTTTGGTCGTGTTTCAAGTTATGAAGCTGGATTACCTGCAACATCCGCTAGTCATTACTTAGCCTATGGATATCAATTAAACGATCGAATAGGATTATCTCAATTAGAATCTTATTACGAGTCCTTACTGGGGGGATATAAATCACAATATTATTTCACTTCAGAGACTGATAGTTCTACCTTTGAAGAAATTTATCAAGGTCAATCTGGCTTTGAATTAGTCTTAACATTAGATAGCCAATTACAAGCTGAAGTTGATTTGTTGTTATCAAAAAAACTTCTAACCCTTAAGGAATCCATGGATACAGCCAAATATTTACGAGAAGGATACGTCGTCATTTTAAATCCTAATACAGGTGAAATTTTATCTATGAATGGTAAAATTATGGAACTAAACCCCAAAACTAATAACTATGAAATTCGTGACAATGCTTTAGGAACCTTTCAAAGTGCCTTTACTGTAGGATCAGTAGTCAAAGGTGCGACCCTCTTAGCAGGCTATGAAAGCAAGGCAACATCTATAGGACAAACACGCTACGATACCCCTCTCAAATTCGTAGATGGCTCCCAAAAAGCTTCCTGGCGTAACTTAGGAACCATTAATGATACCATGGCTCTGATGTACTCAAGTAACGTCTATTTCATGCTTCAAACGCTTTTGATGGCTGGTGGAAGTGACCAAGATACATCAGAAGTTAATTTAAGTAACCTTGATTTCACTGTTTTTGAAAGCTATCGTAACTTTTTTTCCCAGTTTGGATTAGGAGTTAGTACGGGGATTGATTTGCCTAACGAATCTCTTGGGTTAAAGGACCGAACAAAAACTGCAGCCAAATTATTGGATTATACAATCGGGCAAGCAGACACCTATACGACAATGCAAATGGCTCAGTATGTGGGAACGGTGGCAACCAAAGGTAAACGTTTTGCGACTCAGATTGTAAGAGATATTTATATACCTTCAAATGATAAAACGAATAAACAATTATTTCATAGCTTTTCAGCTAACTTATTGAATATAGTTGACCTAGATGAAAAATACTTTGACCGTGTTCATCAAGGTTTTAAAATGGCCCTTCAAGATTCACGAGGAACAGGAGCTAAAGTTTTTAATGGGGCAGGAAACTATTTTGCAGGAAAAACAGGAACCGCCCAAGAATTTGCTCGCGATGAAGCAGGAAAACTAATTAAAGATACTGATGGAAATTTTATTAGGGTTCATAACATAACCTTTGTTGGCTATGCTCCCCTGGAAAATCCGGAAGTTGCCATTGCAGTTATATTGCCACAAGGGGAACTTCCGAGTCAAGCCAACTTAGCTGCTCAAGAAATTGGCCGAGACGCTTTAAATATTTATTTTAATATACAAAAAAATCAAGCTAATTTAGTGACAGAGAACGAAAAAGAAAATAATGCTTGAGTCTCATAGGGTTATTTGTTATAATTTCATGTAGACATTAAAGAAAAAGCTTCTATAACATAGGCTATCATGATATAATATAGGAGTTGTAATTAGATTGGAGGGATTTTAGTGCGAGTAAACTTAACATTAAAATGTACAGCTTGTAGCGAAGAAAACTACATTTCTAAGAAAAATAAACGTAATAACCCAGAACGTCTTGAGATGAATAAGTACTGCCCACGTTGCCGTAAATCAACAGCTCATCGCGAGAAAAAATAAGGAACTAGTCCTTTTTTATAAATCCGATTTTATCGGGTTTTTTTTATACTTTTTTTAAAAGGGTTAAAAAAGTATAAAAAAAGCTGAAATGACATATTAAATAAAATAGTTACTGATGCATATTAGAAGCAAATCCAAAATTAATCTTAATATTGGATATTAAGTAGGAGATTGACTTTCTGGAATTGTAAACCGAGTATAACCCTTATAAAAATGAATAGACTAAGATAGTAAATAAAAATTAGAGGTGAAAATATGCAAAATATGCGTACAGGTGTCAGACGAGTTGTTTTAGTAGGAACAGGATTTGTGGGGATGAGTTTTGCGTACTCAATGTTAAATCAAGGAGGCGTTGAAGAATTTGTTTTAATCGACGTTAATCAAGATAAAGCAGAAGGGGAAGCGATGGATTTAAATCATGGATTAGCTTTTGCTCCTCAGAAAATGGAAATCTGGGCTGGAACTTATGAAGATTGTAAAACAGCGGATATTGTTGTAATTACAGCTGGAGCTAATCAGCAACCTGGAGAAACAAGGTTAGACTTAGTTCATAAAAATACAAAAATCATGCGTAGTATTGTTCGAGAAATCATGAAGTCGGGATTTAATGGAATTATAATTGTGGCAACAAATCCGGTAGATGTTTTAACTTATGTGACATGGCAAGAATCAGGATTACCACGTCATCGTGTTATAGGTTCAGGAACCACTCTGGACTCAGCCCGTTTCCGGTATGAAATCGGAAGATATTTAAATATTGATTCACGTAATATTCACGGCTACATCATCGGTGAACACGGAGATACTGAGTTTCCGGCATGGTCTCATACAACAGTTGGAGTGATGCCACTCTTAGATGTGGTTAAAAATAATCCTAATTACAAATTTGAGGATTTAGAACAAATTTATCTTAATGTTCGGGACGCAGCTTACGACATTATTGAGCGAAAAGGTTCGACTTATTATGGAATAGGGATGTCGTTAACGAGAATCGTCAGAGCGATTTTAGGAGATGAGAATAGTGTTTTACCGGTAGCTGTTTATTTAAATGGCCAATATGGGCAAAAGGATGTATTCTTAGGAATCCCAGCTATTATTAATCGCAACGGAGTTCGTGAAATTGTAGAATTAAATCTTACGGGATCAGAACGGGATAAGCTAGCTAAATCAGTTGCGGTTTTAAAAGAAACCTTAGATTTAGTTCGTTAAGAGTCAATATAACTTCGGTGTTTCAAATATAGCTGAAAAAAAGCACATTGTTTAAGACGGCAATGTGCTTTTATTTATAAGCCAGATGATTCGCTACTTTAAATTAACCGATTCTTGTGCTAAAATTAAACGAGAAACTAATTATAGGCCGGGAGGATGAGTTTAAGTGAAACAATATGTTTTTGGAATTGATATAGGTGGAACAACAATTAAATGTGGTTTATTTTCTTCAGCAGGGGAAATTTTAGATAAATGGGAAATTTCAACAAATAAAGAAGACGAAGGAAAATATATTTTGCCTGAGGTTGCAGCTACAATTACTACAAAATGTGCTGAAAAAAATATTAGCCAAGATGAGATTGAAGGTGTGGGAATTGGTGTGCCTGGGCCTGTTACTGATGAAGGTGTGATTGTAGTTGGAGTTAATATTAACTGGGCAAATGAGAAGCATGTAAAAGCAGAATTAGAAGCATTAATTAACGTTCCAGTTTCGGTTGGAAATGATGCTAACGTGGCAGCGTTAGGTGAGTTATGGTTAGGAGCTGCAAAAGGAGCTAAAAATGCGATTATGTTTACGTTAGGGACTGGAGTTGGCGGTGGTATTATCGTTAATGGAAAGGTTATTGCCGGTGCAAACGGAGCTGGTGGGGAAGTTGGCCATTGCACGTCGGTGCCAGAAGGTGGCAACTTATGTAATTGTGGGAAGAAAGGTTGCTTAGAAACTGTTGCTTCTGCTACAGGAATCGTTCGTGAAACTGTTAAATATTTGGAGACAACAGAGGATGCTTCAAGCTTACGAGATTTAGAAAACTTAGAAGCAAAAGATGTTTTTGATGCTGCTAAAGCTAATGATGTTGTAGGGTTAAAGATGGTTGATCAATTAGGCTTTTATTTAGGATTAACAGCTGCAAATCTTGCCACTGCTTTAGATCCAGAAAAAATTATAATTGGTGGTGGTGTTTCAAAAGCAGGATCTATTCTTATTGATGCTGTAAAGAAACACTATCAATTGTATGCTTTCTCATCTGTACTGCATACTGAATTTGTTATTGCTGAACTTGGAAATGATGCCGGAATTATTGGTGCTGCATACTTAGCAAAAAATAACTAGTTGGAGGTTACCGACATGAAAGTATATCCTTTAGTATTAGGGCCTGTCCAAACGAACTGTTACATTGTTTCTAATCAAGGAAAAGCGGTTATTATCGATCCGGCGGATAGTCCAGAAAGAATCATTCAATATTTAAACACTAATAAACTAGAAGTTGAAGCCATCTTTCTTACTCATGGTCATTTTGATCACATAGGTGCAGTCAATGATTTAGGTAGTAAATTTAATGTTCCAGTTTATGCTCATCGTAAAGAAAAACCATATTTTGAAAACCCAGAGTTTAATTTGTCGACGATGATGTATCAAAATTTAGTCTTAAAGCCAACGCTTAATTTCAGTTATTTAGCAGATAATGAGGAGTTTCAATGCCTAGGTGCCACAGTTAAAGCACTCCATGTCCCAGGTCATACACCTGGAAGTCTTTGTTACGTTTTTGGAGCTGAAAACCTTATTTTCACTGGCGACACTTTATTTGCTCACTCAATTGGCCGTACGGACTTTGTTCATGGAAACCATAACCAACTTGTTGAAGCTATAAAACTAAAAGTTCTAGTTCTTCCTGGAGAAATGCTAGTTTACCCAGGGCATGGAGAATGTACAAGTATAGCTCATGAAGCTCAACAAAATCCCTATTTTAACTAAATAAGAGTTTTTAATCTGTCCCTAGTTAGAGCTAATGATAAATAATGCCATAAAGAAGTTAGATGGGAAGCTTCGTACTTAGTAGTTGATATTAGAAAAATTTGAACAAATTGAGCTGTAATTAAACTTGAATGATGAATCTAAATTTGATATTGGCAAGATAGTTTTTGTAAACATTTATTCATTTTCCTTTTGCTAACTCTGTGTAGGTAGTTTAATTAGGAAATGGATAAATGTTTTTCTTTATGTAAATCTCGGTAAAATTAACAATTTAAAATCATTTATGTCTTAATAAAGAGATAGCTAGCTGAAAAAGATAAAGATCGCCCCAGTTACTAATACCATTTTGGATTAAAATTATCGACATCTTACCGGTCTTTTTCACGCCTGGACTCGCTTGCGTGTGAAAAATCCTCGTCAATTTGTCAATCTTTTAAACGCAAAATGGTAT
>Ga0153974_1000199_pt1 | contig 14406 bp, 11 predicted proteins | sample TSGA058MetaG_FD_104741 | JGI IMG/M metagenome (GOLD analysis project Ga0153974, IMG submission 104741) | Attine ant fungus gardens microbial communities from Georgia, USA - TSGA058 MetaG | ecosystem: Host-associated > Fungi > Mycelium > Unclassified | place: USA: Georgia, Yuchi Wildlife... | reverse complement strand
TTAACAACGAGTCACAATGAATTAGAACAGCCAATGGGTCAAGCACAATTAAAGACCTTAGAAGTTTTTAAACTTTACCCCATCTGAGACTCTCATCAATCATGTTCGTGTTAGCAAGACTCAATCAGGTTTTTAAAGGAATAATGAATTGTCAAATCAATAGGAATTGAAACTAAACAGTTAGCATAAAAAGGAAATATTTTTCTTTTTATAGCTGACTTTTTTAATTCATCCAACTTTATGCTCATTAAAGGAATTGTGAGGTTCACCCCAATCTATAACTCAATGCTTTTGCTAAATATGGATATTTAATCGTAAATTTAGATTGTTTTTTACTGTTATTGAGCATAATAAAGGATAAAATAAAACATAATATTTGGTTTTGATTTGTGAATTTAGTATAATAGAAACTGTGTAATAAAACGACTTAAGTAAACGGAGGATTCTAACATGGAAAAACCTATTTTAAATATATCAGATTTAAAGGCTACTATAGAAGATAAAGAAATTCTAAAAGGTGTAAACTTAGAAATCAAAGGTGGAGAAATTCATGCCATAATGGGACCTAACGGAACAGGGAAATCAACCCTAGCTTCAACCGTTATGGGACATCCTAAATATGAAGTAACAGGTGGAACTGTAACCTTAAACAATGAAAATGTCTTAGAAATGGAAGTAGACCAACGCGCTCGTGCAGGACTCTTTTTAGCCATGCAATATCCAGCAGAGGTCTCTGGAGTAACCAATGCTGACTTCTTAAGAACAGCCATGCAAACTAAAACTGCAGACGGAAAAGCAATGCCTCTATTTAAATTTATTCGGGAACTAGATAAAAACGTATCAAAACTTGAGATGCACCAAGACTTACCTCATCGTTACCTAAACGAAGGATTTTCAGGAGGAGAAAAAAAGCGTAACGAAATCCTCCAAATGTTAATGTTAAAACCTAAGATTGCCATATTAGATGAAATCGACTCTGGACTCGATGTGGATGCCCTACGCATAGTAGGAGAAGCCGTAAACTCCATGCGTAACGAAAACTTTGGTTGCTTACTTATTACCCACTATCAGCGTCTACTTGATTACATCGAACCAGACTTTGTTCACATTATGATGCAAGGACGCATTGTAAAATCAGGTGGAAAAGCCTTAATGGAGCGCATTGACCGTGAAGGATACGACTGGATTAAACAAGAACTAGGAATTGAAGACGAGCGCGTGGTTATAGATGAAGAAACTCGTCAAGTAGCCTCAATCGGAACCTGTGCCACAAAAGAGGCGCTAAATTTATAAGAAAGATTCCTAGACTCTCTAAAATTTGAAGCATACAAAAGAGGGGTCTATCCAAGATAAAAAATTGTCGATGTGAAAGGGGACTAACGAATGACGAAGCTACCAACCTGGTTACAGCCCATATATGAGCAAGTAAAAACAGAATACGCTACTTTAGCGTTACCTAAAGCAGATAAAACCCAGATTAAAGATTGGGATTTTGAGAATATAGAAACAACAAATACCTTAGCATCTCAGGAACAAATAAATTTAAACTTAATTAAGGAAAATAATGAAAATGTCGTCGTGGTTTGTGATGGTGTCATCACCTATAAAAAACTATCTAATGCTTTTGAGGGTGCTATTATTACAACTATCGAAGAGGCCCTTGAGAATCATGAAGAATTAATTAAACCTTATTTTGGAAACATTATTCCGGTTAATACCAATCGCCTGACAGCTTTAAATTTCTTAAACCTAAACAGCGGATTAATGATTTATGTCAATAAAAACCAAGTTATTGAACCGACACTGCATGTGATCTATCTCGGAGAAAAACGTGCTTTAATTAATCATAACCTAATTATCTTAAGTCAAGGTTCACAGTTAAGATATATTGAAAGTTACTTAAAAAGCTCACAAACTATAGCTAACCTAAACACGGAAATTGTCGTTGGTGAAAATGCCCAATTGGACCATACCGTAATGGAATGCTTACCAGAACATGTGTTAACTTATAAATGTACAAAAGCTCAAGTTGAAGCCAATGGGCGTTTATATTCATCATACGGTGCATTAAATGAAGGTCATATGGTAAGTGAAAACTTTGTGTCACTTATTGGCTCAGGAGCAAGCGCAAAAACAAAAACAGTCGCTATTGCTCAAAACAAACAAAAACAAAATATTACAGTAGAAGTCGAGCATCTAGCTCCCCACACTGTAGGAAATATTATGAATCATGGAATCTCTAAAGACGAAGCCCAACTGGTTTTTAATGGAATTGGAAAAATTCATAAAGGAATGCAGGGTTCAGATGCTCAGCAAGCTAGCCGTGTTATGATTTTATCAGAAACAGCTCGTGCTGATGCCAACCCATTATTATTAATTGAAGAATACGACGTTACAGCAGGACATGCTGCAGCTGTTGGTAAAATTAATGAAGAACAGCTTTATTATTTAATGAGTCGTGGCTTAACTCGCCGTGAAGCTGAAACCCTAATTATTCATGGGTTTTTAATGCCATTTGTAAATGATATTCAAAATGAAACTGTTCAAGCTGAATTTACTAAGCTAATAGAACGAAAAATTATGGCATAAAGGTGGTCAAACTGACATGGATGTAAATCAAATTCGGAAAGATTTTCCGATTTTAAAAGAAAAAATGAATGATCGCCCCTTAATCTATCTAGATAGTGGAGCAACAACTTTAAAACCTAATCTTGTTGTTGAAGCTGAAAATTATTATAATACGAAAAAAACATCCAATGTCCATCGTGGTGTTTATCAATTAAGTAATGAAGCTACTGAGCTATATGAAGGGGCACGAAAAAAAGTTAAAAGCTTACTCAACGCTAAATCAGAGTTGGAAATTGTTTTTACTAAAGGAGCTACTCAAGCTTTAAATTTAGTGGCTCAAAGTTACGGAATTCATAATGTTAAAGCAGGAGATGAAATTATCGTATCTGAGCTAGAACATCATAGCAGTTTTTTACCCTGGCAATACATTGCTAAAGTAACAGGAGCCACTTTAAAGTATATCCCTTTAGATAAAACTGGGCGCATCACTGTTGAAAATGCTAAAAAAGTGTTGACATCTAAAACTAAAGTAGTTGCTATTAACTATGTTTCCAATGTAATGGGCTATATTGCACCCATTAAGGAAATCGCCGCTCTTGCACACGAAGTGGGAGCTATTATAAGTGTAGATGCTGCCCAAGCTGTACCCCATATGAAAATCGATGTCCAAGACTTAGATTGCGACTTTCTAGCCTTTAGTGCTCATAAAATGTGTGGTCCTACAGGAACTGGAGTTTTATATGGAAAATATGAGCTACTAAATAAAATGGAGCCGATTGAATTTGGTGGAGAAATGATTGATATTGTAGGTGAACTAGAATCTACTTGGAAAGATGCCCCTTATCGATTTGAAGCGGGTACTCCCGTTATTTCAGGTGCTATTGGTTTAGGAGCTGCTATTGATTATTTAACAGCTATTGGCTTTGATCAAATCGCAAATCATGAGCGAGAGCTCCGTAATTATGCAGTTGAAAAATTAGAAGCTTTAGGTGGGATTACTATTTTTAATCAGGATGCAGAAACGGGAATTATTTCTTTTAATATTGATGGGGTTCATCCCCATGATGCAGCAACAATTTATGATACAGAAGGAATTTGTATTCGTGCAGGTCATCACTGTGCTCAGCCACTCATGAAGTGGTTATGCCAACCGGCAACTTTAAGAGCAAGTTTATATTTATATAATACAAAAGAAGAAGTCGATATTTTTATTGAAGCGACTCAAAAAGGAAAGGAGTTTTTTTCCGGTGTCTTTTTCTAATTTAGAACAATTATACCGCCAAGTGATTATGGATCACTATAAAAATCCTCGTAATAAAGGATTACTTGAAACTGAGGGATATCATCAAGTTCATTTAAAAAACCCAACTTGTGGAGATGATGTTGTGGTACAAGTTAAAATTGAAGAGGGTAGAATAGAAGATATTCGCCATGAGGGAACTGGATGTTCTATTTGTTGTTCATCTGCGTCCGTTATGTCGCAAACGTTAATTGATAAAACCGTTATTGAAGCAGCTGATATCGCTAAAAACTTTTATGAAATTGTTCAAGGAAATGAATTTGATGAAGAACTAGATATGGGAGATGCCCCTGTTTATCAAGGAGTAGCCAAATTTCCAGCACGGGTAAAATGTGCAACCATCTCATGGAAAGCTGCGGAACAAGCCATTAACGAGTTAAAATAGATAGTATAAGTTGAACTAAAAATGTTAGAAAACTTGCTTAATTCAACTATAGATTGCAGTTGCCTGTGGTCCTTAGCACCAATTTAGTTTTAAGTAAATTAAGAAATGGAGGGTTATAGATGGGTACAGAGCTAGAGGAAACTAAACAAGAAGTTGAAGGAATTATAACCGATTATAAATATGGATTTAAAACGGATTATCAAAGCTTAAAAGACACAGGTAAAGGACTTACAGAAGCTATTGTCCGCGAAATATCAGGGATTAAAGAAGAACCTGAATGGATGTTAGATTTCCGCTTAAAGGCCTATCGTCATTTCATAAAAACACCAATACCCTCATGGGGAGTGGATTTATCAGACATTAATTTTGATGATTATACATATTATATTAAGCCATCAGAAAAAACGGAAAATAGCTGGGAAGATGTTCCAGATGAAATTAAGAATACCTTTGATAAACTAGGGATTCCAGAAGCAGAGGCTAAATTCCTATCAGGTGTATCAACCCAATATGAATCAGAAGTTGTTTATCACAATAATCAAAAAGAATTAGAAGAAGCGGGAGTTATCTTTTTAGATACAGATTCAGCTTTAAAAGAATACCCTGAGTTATTTAAAGAGTATTTTGGTAAAGTTATTTCCTACGCAGATAATAAATTTTCAGCTTTAAATAGTGCAGTATGGTCTGGAGGATCATTTATTTATGTTCCTCAAGGTGTGAAAATTGATAAACCTTTACAATCATATTTCAGAATTAATACTGAAAGTATGGGACAGTTTGAGCGAACTTTAATTATTGTGGATGAAGGTGCTGATATTAATTATGTTGAAGGTTGTACGGCTCCTGTTTATTCAGCAGACTCCCTACATTCAGCAGTTGTTGAAATCTATATTCGTAAAGGCGGACGCTGTCGTTATACAACTATCCAAAACTGGTCCAATAATATCTTAAACCTAGTAACTAAACGTGCCGTTTGTGAAGACTATGCACATATGGAATGGATCGATGGAAATATTGGTTCTAGAATTACGATGAAATACCCAGCATGTGTTTTAAAAGGTGAAGGAGCTAGTGGAACGACAATTTCAATTGCCTTTGCAGGAGCAGGACAAAATCAAGATGCAGGAGCAAAAATGATTCATTTAGCTCCGAATACATCGTCAACCATCGTTTCTAAATCTTTATCTCGTCAAGGTGGAAATGTAACCTACCGAGGAATTGTTGAACATGGTAAAAATGCTAAAGGAGCTAAATCTAATATTGAATGTGATACCATTATTTTAGATAGCTTATCGAAGTCAGATACAATTCCTTACAATACGGTTAAAAATGATGATGTAACCATTCAACATGAGGCAACAGTATCTAGAGTTTCAGAAGAACAATTATTTTATTTAATGAGCCGCGGGTTAACTGAAGAACAAGCAACAGAAATGATTGTGATGGGATTCATAGAACCGTTTGCTAAAGAACTTCCCATGGAGTATGCAGTAGAGTTAAATCAATTATTAAAATTAGAAATGGTTGGATCAATTGGTTAATCAAACATTAAACATCTAGTAAACAATTAAAGTGACTAGATGTTTTTTTTAATGTTTTGAGAATGTTTCACAGCTATATCGGGAATCATATACAAGAAAGGAGTGATTTAAAATGTGCCAAAAAAATGTAGGTCGCCTAGATGCTTATATACGTATTAGTACAGGAATTGTAATGACAAGCATGGGAATTATGCGAGACAAAGGTTGGTTAACAGTTCTTGGTGGTATGAAAATAGCCGAAGGTGTGACTCGTTATTGTCCAATGCTTGATCTTATGGGTCTATCTACAATCTCTGATGAAGAAATTCTGGAAGATATTTTAGGTTTCGATTGCGATGATGAATTTGAAGACGATTATGAAGTTCAACCAGAATTTGAACATAATGAGCATGAATGTATGTGTAACCATGATAGTGAAGATGAACGTCGTCAATATATTCATCGTGGAATTAAACGTAATCAATACCAGAATCGTTAGTACAAAATTAAGAGAAAAACTTAAGTAAGTATCAACTATTGATGAGTTGTATGTTTATGTGAGTTCACTTATTAAAAAAGAACATTAAAGTTTTAAACTGGAACCTATAGCGTAGACAAAGAAAAGTCTATTCTATAGGTTTTGGTGCTTAAATACAGGGTTATAGTTTAGATTAATCTTTTTGAAGAACTTTTATTGGTGATGAGCCAAAATATGTGATAAAAGTGAGATTGCCGGTGTTTCACGTTCTGATTATTATATCTATTTTTCAAAGAGGTAAGAACTAAAAGAAAAACGACTCTTATTTAATCTTAAAAGAAAAAAAGACAATTATAAAAAACGCTCGCACAATCAATTTGTTTATGATAATATGTAAAATATAGGAATTAGAACTAATATAAGGATGTTGTTAATTAATGAAAAGAAAAGTAAAAACAGCAATGGGGGTTGCAATGCTCCTTATGTTCAGTACGGGGGTGGTTGCCAATGCTAGCCAGAATGTTGGACGATCATGGATTGGTCGTGATGCTGGTAGAGAAACCGCTTCGCAACTTATGCTTCTTAATACTGCAACTCACGGTGTTAATGGCTTAGCAGCACGCATTGAAAATCGAGATACTACACAAAATAGTGGTTGGACACGAAAACAAAGGACTGCTAATTATCCGTCTGGTGAAACGGTTTTAGGGGAGGAAAATTATGTAACTGAATTTGAATTCTTCCTAGAAGGCGGTTACCAAGTGGAAATTCCCTTTGTTATAGATGTTAATTTTTCAGAAGCTCATTATACTTATAAACTAACAGCAGGTGTTTTTGTTGATCCAATTCGTGATGTGATGACAGATGACAATCATTGGGAAAAATTTTCTTGGTCCCAAGGGATGGTTTTAAATTCAGACTTGATCCTCGGCTCTGGGTCTGATATTTATTTTGATTTTCCAAAGCAAACAGAACCTATTGAAAGGCAAGAGGATACATGGTTTGTAGATCTTAAAATTGCTCAAGAGTTTATTCTTAATGAATACGGTTTTTTATCACCACCAGATTTTGTCCAACAAGTACGGCGTGGTGAGGACATAGAATTTTCATTTTATGCCTCGCCTTTTACAAGTGATGGATATGAATTAGAAAACTATATAATTATTGGAATGTTAGATTGGCGACAAATTCCTTTAAATGGTCTTCCATATTTATTTATTGATGCCCAAGATTCTGGCTTTGAACCTCTTTTGGATTATGGTGTGTTTACTCTTGAAGCAATAGAGGAGGTAGGTCTTTATGACTTTGTAGCATTGTTAATTCCTAATCCTATGATTCCAAATTCACTTGAGAATTCTTATCCGTTGATGATGTCAAATCGTTTCGTCATTGAAGTTGTAGAATAAGGTAGGTGTTAAGTTTGACAACATTTAAACGTGCTTGTATAAGTATGGTACGGCGTCCTGGAAAATCAGTTATAATGTTCTTTATTGTGTTTCTTTTAGGGATGATGACTTCTGGTGCGATTTCTGTTTCTCAGGCTATCATAACAACAGAAGCAAATTTATTACGTCGAATTCCACCTTTTGCAACCATTAATTCTGATTCTGATGCGATGGATGAACATGAAAAAATCTATGGTGAACGGCCAATTTTAGAACCCTTAACTCCGGAAATATTCACAAATATTGGTCAGCTTCCTTATGTGAGAGCTTTTGATTATACGTATTATGGCTATAATTTTTTTAGTAGTGACTTAGTTTTGCCTACTGATCCAGCTCCTTATTCAGATATTGAGTGGTTAGAGGAAGAGGTGGTGTTAGATCATTTGCTGATAAACAGCTATCGGCAGGAGCTGGGGGATATGGAGAGGTTTACGTTAAAAGGTATTTATCATCCTCTTGTAATGGATTTAGAAGGAGGTTTGATTAAACTTGTTTCAGGGCGGGTTTTTACTGAACAAGAAATGAACCAATCTGAACCTGTTATCCTTATATCACAAGCCTTTGCAGATGCCAATAATCTGGATGTTGGTGCAACAATTCGTTTAGAACAAAATGTTTATGAAACTTTCAATTCTTTTTCAGGTACCTTCTCAGGTCATGTTATGTCAGATGCTAAACGTATTATTTCAGAACCTATTGAACTTAAAGTAATTGGGATTTTCACACCAACGATGGTGATGAATAACGATGCAAATCTAATTAATGTTTTAAATCATATTAATTTAAATAATCGTCTTTATGTTCCCATTGAGGTTGCGAAATCCAGTACTTATCTTTTGTTAGATTATATACAATCCAACTATCCTGATGAAATTCAATTTTTTGATGAGTTCTACTATGAGGATATTCTGTTTCAATTGAATGATTCACTTGATTTATGGCATTTTAATAAGGCATCTGCTACTATACTCCCAGATTTCTGGTTTATTCATGATTTAACGTATGAATTTGAGGCAATTGCTAATGTGATGACTGGGATGCAAGAAATTGCAAATATGCTTGTTTTAGGAACTGTTATCGCTTCTTTAACGATTCTCGGCTTATTAATTTTATTAATCTTGCACAAGCGTCGTCAAGAGATAGGGATTTACTTAGCTTTAGGTGAATCAAGACGTCAAATTGTGATTCAAATGTTAATAGAAATTGTTGTTATCTCTACGTTTGCACTAACGGTCTCATTATTTGTTGGTCATTTATTTGCGAATCATGTGACACAAACAATGCTTCAAAATGATATCATCTCCAATCCAAATGTGTTTATTAATCAAGATATGGGGTGGGCAAATGATTTTAATCGTATGGGCTTTGGGATTCATATGACTGGAGAAGAAATGGTCGAGGCATATGATGTTTCTTTAAATCTTGTTACTATCTTTAGCTTCTATGGTTTAGGGGTGTTGATGATTGTACTTTCGACCGTTTTTCCTATTTTATATTTAACTTACTTAAACCCGAAAAAAGTTCTTTTACCTGTCTAAGAAAAAAAGTGAGCGTATTTCCGTCAGACTTTAGCTACTTTCTTCAAAGGACGAATTTCTATTTTCTTATACTCTGCATATTGATTTGGTGAAAACTTTACTACCACTGGTGAATGCTTTTGAAGCAGCAACAGATAGTGACCATCGATACTAGTTAACAAAGGGTTTATTGCTTTATCTTAAGTGGATAATATTTATCAAGCCTCTAGGGGCTTTTTTTATTTGATGAAGGGTAATAAAAAGAGGCAACATTATACAGTTAGTTTTTTAGAGCGAGTAAACTCTTCACCTGGGTTAAATGTAGTTTAGTTATTTGAAGTTCTAATCTGTTTTTGATAGTTAAATGGTAATAAAATTACTCTAGTCATCTAAACTCAATGACCTAGGGCACTATCAAAAGCCGATCAATTATTATATAATGACATTAGGTTTAAATATTTTGGTTTAAGACAGAGGAGGGATTAGGGTTGAGTTTAAAGGTTGAAGGATTAAGAAAAGAGTTTGGAGAACAAGTTGCAGTTAAGGATTTTTCATTTGAAGTAAAAAAAGGACAGGTATTTGGTTGTTTAGGACGAAATGGAGCGGGAAAATCAACAACTATTAAGATGATTTTAGGATTAGTGAATCCTACTGCAGGATCTATTACTTGGAATGGAGAGCCCATTAGAAATTCCGGTGTGAAAATCGGTTATCTACCTGAGGAGCGAGGATTATATACCAAAAGTAAGGTCAGTACTCAATTAACTTATTTTGGTAAATTAGAAGGAATGAGTACTAAGGAAGTTGAGGTAGCCATGGATAAATGGTTAGCTCGATTAGAAATTCCAGAATATAAACATAAACAAGTGTCAGATTTATCTAAAGGAAATCAACAGAAAATTCAGTTGATTGCTAGTTTATTACATGATCCAGAATTAGTGATATTAGATGAACCTTTTAGTGGATTAGACCCAGTAAATGCTAACTTATTTTCAGAAGTTATCCGCGAAGAAATCGCCTGTGGGAAAACGGTGATTTTGTCTAGCCACCAAATGAATTTAGTAGAAAGCTTCTGTGATGAAGTTTGCTTATTGAAAAAAGGTGAGTCCGTCGTTCAGGGAAGTTTAAAGGATATTAAAGCTGGATATGAATTTAAAAATTTGATTTTAGATGCCAGTGAAGGACTTATTTCTCAACTTAAACAAATGGAGATTGAATTTGTGGAAGACAAACATGAATTAGGTATAAAAATCAGAAGTGAACAAGAAGGAGTTATGATTCTAAATCAATTGTTAGAAGCAGGCATTTCATTACCACAGTTTAAATTGATGCAACCAACGTTACAAGAGATTTTTGTGGAGAGGGTAGGTTAAGAAAATGAAAAAATTTATGATTTGTTTTTTATTCCATTTCAAGGAATCTGTTTTAACGAAAACCGCACTTATTATGGCAGGCGTTTCGTTTGTTGGGACCATTGCCCTTATTGGTGGGGTTAACTGGTGGAATAGTAGCCGGGATGATACCGAGATTGTAATCTTCCAAAATTCTGAAATTTATACATTGGATTCTAGTCTGCTAGAAATAGAGGGAGTTTCCTTTAGCTTTAAGCCAATTGAGGATTTAGAGCTGGCAAAAGAAGATTTAGATGCTGGGGAAATTGATAATATTTTTGTTATCGAGGGAACAGATATGCCAATTATTACGAGTATATATTATGATACCAATCATTTTGAATCCGAGTTATTGATTTCACAATTAATTGGGCAACAATATTTGGCTAGGGTTATGGCAGCCAATGATGTTTCTGCAGATGTGGCTGAGCAGTTGATGAGACCTATTGGAGTGGTGCATGAATCTTTACTTGATCAAGAAGAAATGATGATAGGGAGTATGATTTCATATATATTTGGCTTTGCTTTATATATGCTGTTAATTATTTGTGGTCAATCGATTGCCACAAGTGTGGTTACAGAGAAATCATCTCGAGTCATGGAAGTCATGATTTCTAAAATAAATCCATTATATATGATGTTTGCGAAAATCATATCCGTATTAGCAGTTATACTAACTAATGTATTATCTTTAGTTGCAGCTGTTGTGGTGTGCCATTTCATAGGTTGGATTAATTTATCAGCTCTACTCGAAGGAATGCTAGAGGTTTTAGAATTTCCAGTTATTGCTCTTGGCTTTACTTTTGTTATATTAGGATATTTTTTATACGGGTTGTTATTTGCGGCAGCAGGGGCTATGTGTAGTAAAGTTGAAGATCTGCAATCCGTTATTACTCCTTTAACCATGGCAATTATTATTCCATTTATCATGAACTCTTTTTTACCTTCACATTCACCTATCTTAGCTATTTCGTCTTATATTCCTTTTTTCTCACCTTTTGTCACCTTTGATCGCTTTGCAACAGGAATTGCAGCACCTTTAGAGGTGGGCATTGTTCTTACCATTATGTTGGTCTCCATTATCATTTTAGGAAAATTAGCTGCCCGTATTTATGTAAACGGAGTTATGCATTATAGCGACAGTGTAAAATTAAAAGATATTAAGAAATTATTACAACGTTAATAGTTAAAAAGTAAGTAGGAAAGCCAGAAACGCAAATTCTGGTTTTTTTTGCTAAATGAAGGAATAGTAGTTTACACTAATTCTGTTTTGAAATTTTAATAAATTTGAGTTTCATCCTAGGAGCTGAAACTAACCAAAAAGTCGCGCCATATCAATCACAAAATAGTATTATAAGGGGGTGTTATAATCAAATGCCAAACTTAAATTTCACATCAAAAGGGGAACTATGACTCTGTTAAGGGAAAAATAACATGAGACTGTAGGCGAAAATATGCTAAATGCTTTGTTGTATAACACAGATTAATGTAATGAAATAGATCTTATCCAAATGTTGTAGGTGTATTTTGTATATAACATTAGGTTAAGGTGAGTATATTGAAGCTCCGTGCTTAATCGAATACTGCTTTTTTAAAGTTAATCTATTAGTTTATCCTTTACGGGTAACTTAAAAATGACATATACTATACAGAGTCTGACTTCGTTTAGACTCGGATTTCTCCTTTGAGCTAACCTTTATTTAATGTACGATTCCCTGTCAAGAAGACAGTTTAAAAAACAAAAAGAACTTTTTTACAGTTTGTTTCAACAACGCAATTGCGTTGTTGTTTTTTTAGGTTTTTTATCAGGTACATTGGGTGAGGATTTTCTCAATTAAAATGTAAGGTTGGGAATCCGTTGTTTTGTCTTCTTAGACAGCAACGGATTCTTTTTTTTCTTTTTCATTTGACGTCCTAATTTGATAGGGTTATATGGATGATCATAAGGATGCTAGCTACGGTAACAAACGGTGATACGCATAATGACTTTAATTTGATTGTAACTAAGCGGTTTTTTGAATGGTTCACCACGATATCGGGAATCATATAAAAGAAAGGAAGGAATTAAAATGTTTTAAATAAATATAGGTTGCCTTGATGCTTACATGTGTATTAATACAGCAATTGTAACGACTAGCGTTATGCAAAAAAAGGTTGGTTAATCTTTATTGGTGATGTGAATTTAGCTGGAGGTGTAACCAATAATGTCCAATGTTTTTTCTGATGAAGAAATTTTTAAAGAAATTTTAGGATTCGATTGTGATGAGGATGACGAATATGATGAAGATGAACCGAAATTCGATTACAAACATCATGAATGCCTGTGTACCTATAATGACCAGATGAAGAGCATGAAGACTACGAATTTGAAGACGGTCGCCATCAATATATTCATCAGAGAATGAAACGTGATCCATACAAGAATCGTTAGTAGAAAATTAAGAGAAAAGCTTAAATAAGTAACACTTTGAGTTGTCGGTTGCGTTAGTTCACTCATTATATCATTTTCTTGATATAGATAAAAAAAGAACATCGGAATGTTAACGATGTTCTTTTTCTTAATAATGAGTATTGTTGGCATGTTGCCCCTTATATTTTTCTAGTGGAAGTTTAAATGTCGTCCCTCGATGCAAATCACTGCTTACGGTAATTTCAGTCTTGTGTTTATTAGCAATGCTTTGAGCGATAGAAAGACCTAATCCGTAACTTCCTTGTTGGTGTTGACGAGATTCGTCAACACGATAAAAACGATTAAATAAATAAGTTAAATTTTGTTCAGGAATTGGATCACCTGAATTGGTCACTTCTAATAAAGCAAAGTTTTGATTTTGGTTTAAAGAAACACAAATAATACCGTTTTTAGGTGTATATTTACAAGCATTATCCATTAAAATGACAATTACTTGTTTTAGACTCTTTTCATCTCCTAACACCCAAGTATCTGGCAAAATGTTAGATTCAATCATAATACCACTTTCGTAAGCAATGGACTCGAAGGGAAGGATGCAGTTCCAAATAAGTTCACTGAAATTTAATTTAGTAAGTTCAAGTGGAACTTGCGCGGCATCTGATTTGGCTAAATATAAGAGATCTTCAACTAATGACTTCATTCGCATAGCTTCATCTTGAGTATTTTTCAACCATTTTTGTTGACTGGCAATCGTTTCTTTGTTTTTGGTAAGGAGAATGCTTAGATTGGCTAAAATAACAGTAAGTGGTGTCTTTAATTCATGTGATGCATCAGCAACAAATTGTTGTTGTTGTCTCCATGCATGCTCTGCTGGTTGTAGCGCCCAAGTTGCCAGATATAAACTAATAAAATAGAATGCAATGAGTCCGCTCCCACCTGCAATACCTAAAATTAACATCAACTGATTTCGTGCTGAAATTTCGTGACTAATATCTGCAAACGCAATACTGATGCCTGAGGGATTTTCATCCATTAAAAAACGTAAATTTAAACTGTTAATCACACCCGAAGTTTGATTAGAAGCCAGTGCCTTTTCAACAGCAACAGCCAGAACCTCATCGGAGATAATCACATTATTTTTTGAAAGATCATACTTAATTTCTGTCTCATTAACGGAAACAAGAAAGGTGAAGATATTCATAGCAGGATCTCGGCGATTATTTAACTCGATTCTTTTAGGGGGCAAGTTATTTATTTCTAATGTCTGTTCTAAAGCAACAACTGTTTTATTTTTATTTTGATGCTGAGTAAATAGCAGTAAAATAGAAAAAAAAAGGGTAAAAATAATGACCACAAGAGACATATTAATCATAATAAACTTTTTTTTAAGTT